>Ga0308161_1002400_pt1 | contig 19873 bp, 20 predicted proteins | sample PhyFR2_FD_201034 | JGI IMG/M metagenome (GOLD analysis project Ga0308161, IMG submission 201034) | Phyllosphere microbial communities from UC Gill Tract Community Farm, Albany, California, United States - DLSLF.R2 | ecosystem: Host-associated > Plants > Phyllosphere > Unclassified | place: USA...
AATAAAATGAATAAGCTTTGTATTCTTACGCACATGGAAGCGTGGCAGAGCGGTTTAATGCACCGGTCTTGAAAACCGACGAGGGTGTGAGTCCTCCGTGAGTTCGAATCTCACCGCTTCCGCCAAAATTCTAAATAAGCCCTTGTTTTTACAAGGGCTTATTTTTTGTTTGTTGTTTTACCCCTTAACCTACCCCACATCAAAACTTGGATTGGAATAGTCAAAATAAGAATAATTCAGATGGCTTAAGATTGAGGTTTAAATTTCTTTAAGCATTTTCTAACTTCATTTATTAATTTTTTCAAAAGCTATATAGAAGCACTTAACGTGCAGTTTTCTTAATCGGTGAAGTATATCAATTCTAGTTTACGATCTTTAGTGTCTATAGATGACTCTAAAATAAACACTTGAGTTCTTTACACGTATTAAGACGACATTTGATGACGTACTTATCTTTTATTTGTACTGAGGTTGATTAAAATCCTAATTGAAGGAGGTTAGTCATATGAATAAAGATGTAGTGTATTTAATACAAAATGAAGGCAAGGAGATTGTCTTACATTGTCAACGTGACACAAACAATGAAATTATGAGAATTTTTGACTTAGAGGGCAATGTTTTGCCCTTAAATCAAAGAACTAGATGTGTTATTTGGAATGCTGAAGTTTGGTATTATTGAGTTGAATATAAAAATAGCATGAAGGGAATCATGCTGCTCTATACAAAAGTTTTTTCTTATTAGCATTTTTAGTTCTTCTCAGTTGATTGCTCCATATGGGGCAGTTTATCACCCCCTTTCTTCATTTCATGGATTAGGGGGAGATATAAACATTTATGTGAGGTTTCAAGAGAACAAAACTTTGTATAGATGGGAGTTTCTTGTTAATAATACATTTTAAAAATAAATGAGAGCACTTTATGGCCGATAATTACACATCTGACTCTCCTGTATTTAAACATAAGGATGATAAATTTAATCGTTGGCTATTTTCTAAGAGAATAGCGGACGTTATAGCAAATAGAAATGACTCCTCTAGTATAGTAATAGGGCTATATGGAGCTTGGGGAAATGGTAAAACATCTGTTTTAAACTTCATTGAAGAGTCTTTAACTGATAATCAAGAAGTTCTATGTATAAAATTTAATCCGTGGCGTTTTGGAACAGAAGAAGAGTTGCTAAAGGCTTTTTTCTTAGACATTGCTCATGCTATTGAAGTCGAACTTATCACGAAAACGGATAAAGCCAAAGATGCTGTCAAATCTTTAGCACCTGCAATTACAAGTATATTTGGAGCTGCTGAGGTGGGGCAGGCAATCAGTAGTTTTATACCAAGTCTAGAGTTACAAAAGCTGAAAGAGCGAATTGAATCTGAATTAGAGAAAGCGCAGAAGAGAGTTTTAATTTTAATTGATGATGTGGATAGATTAGAAAAATCCGAAATACATGCTCTTTTTAGGCTCGTAAAGCTTACTGCTGACTTTAAGCATACCGCATATATTTTAGCTTTTGATAAGGATATAGTCGCTTCTTCATTACAGGATCGTTACGCCAATTCTTCTAATAATGCTGGCGAGGCTTTTTTAGAGAAAATTATACAAGTTCCTTTACATTTACCACTTATTGATCAATCTGTATTAATTAAATTTTGCTTTCAAGGGGTGGATGAAGCACTCAAAGTTGCAGGTATAGAGCTTTCTCAAAATGAAGCAAATGATTATGCGAGTAAATTTACAAGATATTTTGGTTCTGCTGTAACGACTCCTAGAAAAGCAAAGCTTTATGGAAATATCTTATTATTCTCTCTACCTATTTTAAAAGGTGAAGTTGATGTCGTAGAGCTTATGTTGATTGAAGCAATCAGAGTCTTTTATCAACCAATTTATGATTTGTTGCGAATAAACAAAGATATGTTTTCTGGAACATTTTCTCAAAGTAGATTTACGAATAATGAGTCTGATAAAGAGAAAATTAAGCAATTATTAGATAGGGCAATAAATTTATGTATAAATGTAGATAAAGAAAAAATTATTAGCTTATTAAGAGATTTATTTCCTAAAATCAATTCTTGTTATCAAAATATGTATTATGGTTCTGAATGGTATACAATCTGGGATGAAAAACAAAAAGTTTGTGCCCCAAATTATTATTCAAGGTATTTTACTTATTCTATAACAGAAGATGATATCTCTGATATCACAATAAAAGAAATTCTTAATCAATGTGAGCTCTGGCAAGAAAATTTCGATCTTGATAAAAATCCTTTAAATAAATTTTTAAATAATGAAAATGCAGAAAGATTAATATCAAAATTAAGAACAAGAGCAGTTAATTTATCAGAGAAAATATCTTTCTCATTGAGTATAGCAATAGCCCAAAAAAGCAATCAACTTCCATATACATTAAAGCTTTTTGATTGGTTTACGCCTGTTATACAAGGAGCGATGTTAATTTCTGATTTAGTTCAAAATATAAAACAGGAAGAGCGGTTACCTGTTGTTCAAGTAATTATAGATCACATTACTAATTTGGATTTTATATTTGATCTTTTATCATGGGTGAAAAAATATGATGAAGAGAAACCTGAAGAAACTGAGGTTTTTTCAAGCTTAGATATGGATGAGTTAAGTAAATATGTAGTGGGTCGAATAAAAAAAGATCTCTCCTCTAATATCAATATTATTGAAACTGTTCCAAGAAATTTACCTCTTTTATTCAGATTACTTAATGAGTATATACAACCTAATTTTGTAAATGAACTTCTCATAGAAATATTACCTACTAAACCAGAGCTTTTAATCTCTATTATTAAGCCATATTTAGGAATAGCGGAAGGGGGGAGTCGTTCTGGACCTCATAGAAGTGACTTGAAATTTGAACAATATAAACAAATTACAAAACAAATAAATATTAATATATTAATAGATGTTATTGAGCAGAACATTGAACTAGACAGTATATTTTCTGAGAGTTTTCCTGAGCAATATGATAACTTGGAAGATAATGACCTTATATTTATCAAACAATTATATTGGTTATATAAAAATCGAAATAATCAAAAGGATTTAAAAGATGATTCTTAATCCTGAAATTCAATTTAACTAAGAGGAGGTGATAAGGAGGTACGCAAAATAAAGAGGCTCTTTATCATTTAATTCATACATATAAACTATGAGTTATAGTTCCTAGTCGTGTTATGACATCAGCAATACCATGACCTTTCTTAGTCCATTTTCAATTTTATCTAGATTGGATGAAATCAGATTCTCAAGCATCTTATATGTTTAATTTATCTATCCGATCAAATTAAGCTGTCACCAAATCAATGACAGCATTTGGAAAAAGAGTAACTAAATATCTGAGAATAGGCTTGTCATCTATCTATTATCACTAGTGACTATATGCTGGATATTCTCATTGGTGACATTAAAGACTCATAAGTTGAATCGCTGTTCCTTTTGAGTGGGTCACTCATTTAGTGCAAGAAGTAAGGATAGTGCGACACCCTTAGCAGCCTGTGTAATTTCTGAAAGTGAAGGATAACTCGGTGCAATACGAATATGACTATCCATTGGATCAATTTTATAAGGAAAAGCAGCACCAGCAGGTGTTAATGTAATTCCTAAATCTTTGGCTAATTCGATAGTTCTTTTTGCAAAACCCTGTGGAACTTTTAGATCAATGAAATAGCCTCCTTTAGGATTTGTCCATGAAATATTTGGATTATCTTTTAGATAATATTCAAATTGTTGAATGACTGCATCAAATTTAGGTTTGAGGATTCGGCTATGTTGCTCCATAAGGTGTTCAACGTTAACTCGATCTTTCAGGAACTGTACGTGACGAAATTGATTTACTTTATCTGGTCCAATACTTCGAACAGCAGTGCACTTTTCCCACCATGCAATATTACTTGAAGATGCAGCAAGAGCTGAAATGCCTGCACCCGCTAAAGTGATTTTAGAGGTTGATGAAAAAATAATAGGTCTATTTGGGTAACCAGCTTTGGTACATTGCTCGAGAATATTAGCGGTTGAAATTTTTTCATCAGTAAGGTGATGAAAGCGATAAGCATCATCCCAAAATATTTTAAAATCGCTTGCTGCGGTATCCATTGTTGCTAAACTATGGACTACTTCATCTGAATATACAGCACCAGTAGGGTTACTGTATTTTGGTACACACCATATTCCTTTAATGTCAGGGTTATCTTTAACGATATTTTTTATTTCTTCAATATCAGGGCCATCTTCATGCATATTAATATTAATCATGTTTATGCCTAATGCTTCACAAATAGCAAAATGCCTGTCATATCCAGGAACTGGGCATAAAATTGATATTGGTTTCCGGATCCATGGTGCTCCATCAGGGAAACCATAAATCAACGCAAAAACAATAGCATCATGCATTAAAGCTAGGCTGGAATTGTTATCTACGATAATTTGTGAATATGGAATATCCAATAAGCTTTCAAATAGTAATCTTGCTTCTAATAGACCATGAGCACCACCGTAATTTCGGATATCAATGCCTTCTTTAGATTTGAATGTGCTTAATTGGTTATGAATCGCATTGGAGAGTTCTAACTGTTCTGAAGAAGGTTTTCCTCTAGACATATCCAGTTTTAAACCCAACTCTTTAAAAACTTTATACTCTGCTTTTACAACTGATGTATCCATTAATGTCATCCCTTTCGATTGTCTGATGAAGAACGTACTTCTATTTCATTGCTGTTTTAATGATTGAACCCAATTGTTTAAGGGCATTATCAATTTCATCTGTATATGGGTAGCCGCAATTAATCCGGAGGCAATGGTTAAAACGATTTGAATTTGAGAATAGAGAACCTGGGGCGAATAAAATTCCCTCTTGTAAAGCAATTTCAAGAATCATATCTGCCGATATTTTTTCAGGTAACTCTATCCATAAAGTCATTCCGCCATCTGAAGAGGCTAAACGCGTTCCTAGCGGAAAATATGTAGCAACGGCTAACTTAATTCTATTTTTCTGATTTTTAATTTTTTTTCTGAGTGCCTGTAGGTGACGATTATATTTTGAAGCTCCCATAACCTCTGCTGCAATCACTTGAGGCCATTCCTCATTACTTCTAGTCTGAGTAAATCTCAGCATTTGTACACGGGCATGCCAACGTCCAGCACTCATCCAGCCAATACGAAGTCCAGGAGCGAGTGTTTTTGTAAGAGATGCACAGTAGATAACATTACCTGAATGATCCCATGCTTTTAGTGCATTGATTGGAGTTTCATTATCCATCAGCGATCCAAATGTATCATCCTCTATAATTGCTATCCCTTGTTCTTGACAAAAAAAGGCCAATTTACGCTTATTCACTTCAGGCATGATACTGCCCAGCGGATTCTGAAGATTTGGCATGACTACCACGGCTTTAATTTTATAAACCTGTGATGCAAGTTCAAAGGCTTCTAATGAGATGCCGGTATTTGTATTGGTCGGTATTTCTACTGCACGTAAATCAAGACTTTCTAATATTTGAAGTAATCCATAGAAAGTTGGGGATTCAATAGCAACGGTATCGCCAGGTTGAGTAACAGCTTTTAGTGCAAGATTTAATGCTTGTGTACCGCCCTGGGTAATTAATATTTCATCAGCATTAATTGCCAATCCAGATGAAATTGCTCGTCTTGCAAGTATTTTTCTAAAATGTGGATTCCCGATGAAACTCGGTGGCTTAACTAATAAATCTGGTTGATCACGTAATGCTTTACTGCCATTAATTTTCATCTCTTGTGCAAGATAAAGTGAGGGTGCCGCATGTGCACCAGACAAGTTAACTTTAACTGGATGCTGATTTGTCTTGGCAATAAATTCTGATACGCGGTTATGAATCCCGATATATTGAGCGGGATCAGGAACCCCAATATCTGGTTCTTCAATGAGGTTCATAATTTGCTCTGGGGGAGTTTGTAAAAAATACCCCGAGCGATTTTTAGTTTGTAACCATCCTAAGTCTTCTAAATGCCGATAAACCTGAAGCGCTGTGGTTACACTGATATTGTGCTGTTTGACCAGTGTACGAATAGATGGCATTCGTTCACCAGTTTTAATGGATCCTTTTTCTATGAGCTTTAAATAATAATTTGCCCACTGAATATATAAAGGCCCGTCAGCCATAACATTCCTTTTTCATATTTTTATTAAGAAGTTTTTAATTACCATAATGATATTGCTTTCTGCAAGTGTATAAACAGATTTTATTTTTTAGACCAGAACAGATAATTTTTTTATGTTCTGTGCTCTATTAAAAAGTAAAGATCTGTTCATTTCCTTCCACTCTATTCTAGTTGACTATAAATGGCAATTATGAAGTACCTCTAATAAAAGAAGAGGTTCTTTAGAAAATAATACTGTGATAGTAAAGTAGGATGTTTGTGATGAATGAATCGAATTTAACGCTTTATGTAGGTGCTGATTTTGTTAGTGCATTTGCAATGTCAGCATTTGTTGCATTAGAAGAAAAGGGACTGAATTTTGATATTGAACTAGTCGATCTTAAAAATAAAAAGAACTATTTACCGAAATATAGAGATATTTCTCTGACTTGTAAAGTTCCGACTTTAGTACACAATAGTTTTGCACTCTCAGAATCATCAGCTATTGCTGAATATATTGAGAGTAGATTTCCTTCACCAACTTATAAAAACATTTATCCACAAAATATTAATAATATTGCCCGTGCTCGACAGTTACAAGCTTGGTTACGAAGCGATTTATTAATTATCCGTCAGGAACGACCAGCAGATTTAATTTATTCAGATAAAAGAAACCCTCCGCTCACACAAGCCGCTACAGATGCCGTAGGTAGATTATTTTATTTCGCCGATAAAATTTTGGAAGGTGGTTCGGATAATCTATTTGGAGAGTGGTGTATAGCAGATACAGATCTGGCAATTATGTTAAATAGGCTGATATGCAATGGTGATGACGTTCCTCTAAATTTAATTGAATATGTTCACAAGCAATGGAAGCGCTCTAGCGTACAAAAATGGGTTGAACTGAACCATACACAATCAAAAATTAGTCAATCTCAACTAACTCAATGTGAATAAAGTATAAGAGATCATCACCATGTCAATAGTATCTGGATCTCTTGTGCCATATTTGTCATATAGAGAAAAATTCAAGCCTAAAAAGTTAACACCTATCCATTGGTCATGGAAAAATTTATTGTGGCAATTGGAAGAATTTCAAAGACATCATTCTCAGAGAGGTTCTTTAACATTCTCGACATTAAATAATGAAGAGGGATGTGAAATATTACCAGGCTCAGCTATTTCCATACAGGTTGTAAAACCACTTTGCCGAACAAATCCTCATAAACATTCTTGGTGGCATTTATTTATTGTTCAGCAAGGAAAAGGGAGCATGATTTTAGATGGCAATAATACACTGTTAATTAAACAACAAGATGTTCTACTTGTTCCAGCTTGGTGCCTGCATCAGATTGTAAATGATTCATCTGAAGAGAATCTTATCTTGATGAGTCTAACCAATTTACCACAGCAAAGTGCATTGGGTTGTTTATTTGAAAGTGAATCAACTAATGAAATAAATCAAGAATTTGGAGGTCATCATGTCAGTATCTCCCAATAATATATCAATAGAAGAAAGTCAAAAATATTCAGAATCATATCGATGGATTGTATTAGGTGTGGCGGTCACAGCTCAGACACTTGCATCTGTTGTTTCTCAAGGTATGTATACATTAGTACCGTTCTTTAAGTCTGCTTTTAACCTGACTCAGGCGCAGGCTGGATTGACCATCACTGCCATGAATGGAGGACAGATACTGTCAATGGTGCTATTGGGCATTGCAATGGATCGTTATGGTGAAAGGGGGGTTGTAACAATTACCATGATAGCAATGGGGTTAACAGCTATCTTGGCCGCAACATTTAGTACTAGTTATTATTCATTAATGTTCTTCTTGGTCATGATTGGCGTATGGTATGCCTCTGTACAACCAGGAGGGACTCAGGCCATCATGCGGTGGTTTCCCCCACATTTGAGAGGTGTTGCAACGGGTGTACGTCAGGCTGGGCTTCCCTTAGGAACAGCTATGGCCGCGATTGCATTACCATGGCTTGCAGTAGCCTACGATTGGAAGATTGCACTATATGTACAAGGTGTTATCGGAATCTTGGGAGGAATCTTATTTGGTGTTTTTCATAGAGATGACATAGGACAGCTGAATAGTAATAATAAAGCAAAAACATCAATAAGTGAGTTAGTCAAACTTCTTCTGAAACAGCCAACTTGTCTTGCCGTCTTATTTGCTGGTATTACAATGGCTGCATTCCAGTATACATTTGCTACACATATATTACTTTTCCTTTCTAAACAATTGGAAATTCCTCTTGTTACTGCTGCTTTCTTTTTTGCTATAGCACAAGGTGTTGGTATAGCTGGTCGTATTTCACTTGCAGGAGTAAGTGACAAGCTTTGGCCCGGCAAAAGAATGCGTTCTCTCGTTTGGTTAATGATTGCATGTAGTGGCTTGATTTGTGCTCTTCTGTTGCTTCCGGTTCATCCACCTATTTGGATCATCATTACACTTTTTGTTTTCCTTGGTCTATTCGGTATTGGTTGGTACCCACTATGGCTATTGCAAGTGGCAGAGATGGCGCCTAAGACTGCAATCGCATCAACAGTAAGTTTTGCAATGACGCTCAATCTGATTGCGATATGTGCTTTGCCTCCTATTTTTGGCTTTATTGTTGATATGTGGGGGTATGGGATGGCTTGGGGATTGATCATTGTTTTACTTCTTTTAAGTGCATTCAGACTAAGCAGAAATACAACAAATCAGCAATAATTTTTATTACTTATAATGATTTATAAAGATTGGAAATCCAGATGCAAGAAGAAAAATTTAAAGCTTACAATGCTAAAAATATTCGTGAAACTGTTTATTGGGACAAGATTCCACCTGATATACAAGAAGCGATTATAGTAGTCTCACACGTATTACCATTTCGAGTAAATGAATATGTGTTAAGAGAACTCATTGATTGGAATAATATTCCTGATGACCCAATTTTTAGAATGACATTTCCTCACAAGGACATGTTGTCATCTGAAGAATATTCACAACTTAAAGAAGCTATCGAAAATAATGGCTCCTCTCAAGTTGATGGATATGTTAATGATATAAGAAATAGGATGAATCCTCATCCTGCTGGTCAATTATCACATAATGTACCATTGTTAGATGGTAAACCAGTCAAGGGTATTCAGCATAAGTATAAAGAGACAGTATTATTTTTTCCTAGCTCAGGTCAAACATGTCACGCATATTGTTCCTTCTGCTTTCGATGGGCTCAGTTTATTGGGTTAGAGGAACTAAAATTTAATGCCCGCGAAAGTAGTGAATTAGTTGAATACTTAAAACAACATAATGAAGTGACGGACATACTCATTACGGGTGGTGATCCTTTGATTATGAATACTAAGTCGCTTGCCGCATATATAGAACCCTTACTAGCTCCTGAACTATCGCACATTAAAAACATTCGTATTGGTACTAAATCTGTTTCTTATTGGCCTCAGCGTTTCGTATCAGATAAAGATGCAGATGACCTTATTCAACTTTTTGAAAAAATAGTTGGAGCTGGTAAAAGCTTATCCATCATGGGGCACTATAACCACCCAACTGAGCTCAATAATGAAATAGCACAACAAGCTGTAAAAAGAATTATTGCATCAGGTGCAACATTGCGTATTCAGGCGCCGTTAATTCGGCATATCAATGAAAATCCAAAAGACTGGTCTAAGTTATGGACTCTGGCAGTTCAGCTTGGTGCTATTCCATATTACATGTTTGTTGAACGTGATACGGGACCTAGTAGTTATTTTCATATCCCTTTAGTCAAAGCTTATGAAATCTTCCGTGCGGCATATAAAGAAGTTTCTGGCCTTGCACGGACAGTTCGTGGGCCAGTCATGAGTACTCTTATGGGAAAAGTTTTAATTGACGGTGTGGTCAATATTGCTGGAGAAGAAGTATTTGTTCTGCAATTCTTACAAGCGCGAAATCCTGATTGGGTACGAAGACCATTTTTTGCAAAATTCGATCCAAATGCAGTTTGGCTAGATGATCTAAAACCAGCATTTGGCGAAAAAAAATTCTTTTTTGAAACTGAAGATAATCAAATAGAAATTACCTCCAAACTTATATCAGTGATGTCAATTCCCTCTGATTTTAATGTTTCTGTAGATGGTTTAATGGCTAAGGATATGTTACATGAAACTCGTTAATTCAACTGTTGCTAAAAATATATGTAAGTTAGCTGCTATTCGTCGAGGTGTCTCTGTAGAACAAGCAGAATGGTTCGCACATGCTCTAGTCGAGACTTCTTTAATGGGAATAGATACTCATGGTATCCGATTGCTTACAACCTATTTACGAGAGTTAGATGAAGGCCGAAGCAATCCCTTGCCATCCTTTAAAATTATTAACCAAAAGGGTGGAGCAGTTGCATTGGATGCTGATTCAGCATTAGGGACTGTGGCAGGTACATATGCCGCACGCTTAGCATGTGATTTAGCATCTGAATATGGTATCGGGGCAGTATCTGTACGGAATTCAAACCATTTTGGAGCGGCATCAACTTATGGAAAGGTGATCGCTAACAAAGGAATGTTAGGCTTAGTAACTACAAGTGCAGCAGCACGCATGGCACCTTTTAATGGTCTGGCTGCAATGTTTGGGACGAACCCTATTTGTTTTGCTGCACCTGGTACCAATGGCAATCACTACCTACTTGATATGGCTACAAGCCAGATATCATATTCTCAAATTAAATATTATCGTAAAAATAATAAGCCGTTACCATCTGGTTGGGCATTAAGTGCTAGCGGGGAATTTACGTCTGATCCTGCACAAGTTGTTTCTTTAGCCCCACTTGGTGGATATAAAGGGCAAGGCCTTGCCATGATGGTCCAAATATTAAGTTGTTTGTTATCAACAATGCCGCTAGATCATGAGCTCGAACATTTTGACACGGGTAGCTTTGTCAACGGAAGAAACATTGGTCATTTTTTAATAGCAATTGATATTTCAGCATTTACAGATCTAGATCAATTTCAGAATGCTGTAAGTGAGTTAATGAAAGTTGTGAAAAACAGTCCTGCTCGATCTGGTCAACAAATCTTTGTTGCTGGAGATTTACAAGAGATTTCGCGCATAAAAAGATTGAAAGAAGGTATTCCTTTAAATGAAGAAGAATTTAACGAACTTCTGAAAGAAGGACAAAAACTAGGAATAGATATGCCATCTGAGTCACTATCAATTAGCGAGTCTCCACTATGAGCGAAAATAAATTAATCCCTTTCGACTGTAGAGATGGATTTATCTGGTTAGATGGCCAGTTCGTGGACTGGAAAGACGCCAAAATTCATGTTCTTACCCACGGACTGCATTATGGTAGTTGTGTATATGAAGGTCAGCGAGCCTATTCTGGAAAAGTTTTTAAACTACGTGAACATACTGAAAGACTTTATCGCTCTGCTGCAATAATGGATTTTAAAATCCCATTTTCTATTGCTGAAATTGAAGCAGCGACGAAGGAGTTACTCCTAAAAAATGGATTAGTAGATGGATATGTTAGACCTGTTGTATGGCGAGGTCCCGAACAAATGTCTACATCCGCTAGAAATAGTAAGATACATATGGCAATCGCCTGCTGGCATTGGGGGAAGTATTTTGATTCTTCAGCAAGTAAGGGCATAAAATTAACTATTGCAGATTGGCGCAGACCACCGCCTTCAAGTAGCCCCTTTGAAGCAAAATCCTCGGGTCACTATATGATTGCTACGCTATCAAAGCACCAAGCTGAGAACAACGGGTTTCATGATGCGTTAATGTTGGATTGGCGAGGACAAGTTGCTGAAGCAACAAGTGCTAACATATTTTTTACGCAAGGCAATACCTTACATACACCTATTCCTGACTGTTTTCTGAATGGTATTACAAGACAAACTATTATTGCACTTGCGCAATCGAAAGGATATGACGTTGTAGAACGCGTTATTTTACCTGAAGAGTTGGATAAATTTGAAGAATGCTTTTTAACAGGTACAGCAGCTGAAATTACGCCAGTCCGCAGTATTAATAACTATGAATTTACCCCAGATAAGATATGTCAGGACATGCTTCTTTCTTATCAATCATTGACACAAAATATGGAAAATAAAAATGACTGATACGTTAATCGAAACAGAAAAAACGCTTGATTTGGATGATTATAAATTACTTCTTGAAAAACAGGGATGGGTTATTTTGTCCCCAGAGTTTGTAAAAGATGACCCAGAACGTGCTTTATCTGGTTTTGGGCAAACACTTTTACAATTTAATGGCAAAAAAACTTTTGAAGTTCAGTATAGGCCTGGTTTTGATAATTTACCGTATTCGCAGAGTAAGAATGGTATAGGTCCTCATACAGAAGCCCCAGTATATGATCCACCACCTCGTTTTTTAGCACTTCATTGTCATGTTCAAGCCAAATGTGGGGGGGGACAGACGCAACTAGCTGATGGTTTTGAATTTTATAATTCATTAGATGAAGAGCTAAAAAAGATAGCATGTGAAAAATCTATTTCTTTTAGTGCTACAGCGCAACCGGGATATTCAGGGAAGTTAGAACATAGTACTTGTATTATAAGTAATGTTGAAAAAAAGCCTATTTTTAGATTTAGTTACAATCAATTCTATTATGGCGACGTTAATCCTTCAGATTGTACTACTACAGTAATCCCGAAAACAGATGATGAAGCATGTTTAAGACGCATAGCAAAATTAGGGGAAACTTTCTTTAATGATAACTCAATCTCAATTTTGATCCCTGAGAAAAGCATTTTAATTTGGGATAATCAACGACTAATGCATGCTCGAGTTCGTTATACAGATACATCCAGACATTTAACAAGATACTGGTTAAGTTGTAGCAGTAATGAAGTTCTGGAGGCTAATTAATGGAAAACCGCATTAATATAAATCATCAGTTAGTAAGTAGTTTGAATCGAAATTGGCCTAAACGAGCCACCGTATGCTCAATTAATAAGTTCCAAGTTGATACTGTCTATGAAGCAGATCGACCTGATTATCCATTAGAGATGGTTCCATTCATAAACCATCCAAAATTTTCAAGCTTATCTGATGAAGTTAAGAGTAAAGTTATTACATGGGGATGGATTGGCTACAATCTAAGAACTATTACGGCTGAAGAAAAAGTTGTTAATCCTGCTCTTTCAATTATTGCTGATAGATACTTGGCTAAAGATGATTTTTTATGCCGTGAGGCATTACAGCATGTCCTTATTGACGAGCATTATCACACATTAATGCATTTAGAAGCGGTTAATAGGACAAAAAATCAAAGAGAGATAAATTATGACATTGATTTACCAGAATCCGTGACCTATTTATCACTCAAAAAACTGCAAGACTCACTTTCTCATCATTGGCAAAAAGATTTAGCGGCAATAGCTTTTGCAGTAGTTGCTGAAATAAGTGTTAATGCTTATCTAGATATATTGGCAGATAATCAAGATATTCAACCACAAAATCGGCAAGTTGCTGAATTACATAATCGGGATGAATATGCCCATAGTAAAACGATAGCCGAAATCGTAAAAAAAATGTATGGAAATATGCCAGAAGAACATAAATCATTTTTCATATCTATGTTACCTGAGGCCTTAAATGCATATATTGCTCAGGATTATTCAATGTGGAAAGTTATTCTTCAGTATTTCAATATCCCAGATGTAGATCTCATTATAGCTGATACACGTCGTAATTCAGAAAATAGTGTAATTATGCGTGATTATAGTGGCCTAAAAAAGTTTGCTTCAGCTTTAAATGTACTCGATGAAATCAAGTTTAATTTTGATGGTTACTCAAGTCATAAAGAGATATAAATATGTCAAAAATGAATATAGAAACAAAAGATCAAACCAATATATATGAAGTATATGCCTTACGTGTTGGGGCAAATGGGAATCGTACTGTACGTGAAAGTTTTATGTATGATGCCTGTTGTGGTGACCCAAATGCTTTAATGCCCTTAGATTACTGTTTTTGGGTTATAAAAAAAGATGATTTTGTTGTGGTTGTTGATACTTGTTTCCAACCAGAGACAGCATCTAAACGAAATCGCGAAATGTTTAGACATCCGCAGGAATCTTTACATTTAATGGGTATTAATCCTGAAGATGTTACAGATGTAATCATCACTCATTTACATTGGGATCATGCAGGTAATTTACCATTATTTCCTAATGCAAGGGTGCATTTACAAGCGGAAGAATTAAAATTCTGTACAGGTCCTGATATGGCCCATCACGCGATTAATAAAACTTACGAAGTGGATGATGTTTTAACTGCCATTAAGCATTTGTATAAGGGACGACTTTGTTTGCATTCTGGTGTTGCTGAGCTATTTCCCAATATCCAAATTTATCCAGTAGGAGGACATACACCGGGTAGCCAGGTGGTTCGTGTTTTAACTAAACGTGGATGGATTGTTCTTGCATCAGATTCTGCACATTTATGGGCGAATATTCGGTTACGTAGCCCATTCCCAATTCTTGATAATCTGTCAAAAACACTTGAAGCATATCAAACGATTGAGCAGTTGTCAGATGGTCCAGATCATATCATTCCAGGACATGATCCCCTAGTAACACAAAGATTTCTGCGATGGAATGAAGATCCCCATATCGTGTGTTTGCATGAAACACCCAAAATGACTGATGCGAAAATTGCTCCATGGCTCTAATGGCAGTCTAGACTAACTTTAACTTAAATTTGTGAAAGGACTCACTATGCAGAGAATTGATTACGTTGTCATAGGCGCTGGTATTATTGGTCTGGCAATTGCGCGAGAACTTGCGCTTAAAGGGCTTGACGTGGTTGTACTGGAATCCGCTAATAATTTTGGTGAGGGAATCAGTTCTCGCAATAGTGAGGTTGTACATGCTGGTCTTTACTATCCACCTAATTCATTAAAAGCAAAATTTTGCTTAGAAGGGGGTACAGAAATATATACATATTGTTTAACCCATAACATTCCTTATAGACAATGTGGCAAGCTTATTGTTGCGACTGATGAAAAGCAAACTACAGCATTAGAAAGGATTAAACAAAATGCAGAACAATGTGGTGTCGAAAATTTACATTGGCTTTCAGCTGAAAGAGTAAATCACATTGAACCTGAAGTATTTTGTCATGCTGCGTTATTATCGCCAAGGACAGGTATAGTTGATAGTCATGCTTTAATGCAATCCTTTAAATGGGATGCTGAGAAGGCTGGGGCTGTATTCGTATTTAAGTCTCCGTTAATATCAGCAGAAATTTTATCTAATGGATTTCAGTTGCATATTAAAGGTTGTGAGAATGAGACTATTATTGCCAATCATTTAATTAATGCTGCAGGTCTCAACGCAACCAAGGTCGCAAAATCTTTAGTTGGCTTTCCATCTCAATTTATTCCTAAATTATTTTATGGTAAAGGTAATTATTTTGCTTATAAAGGTTTATCCAATTTTTCACATTTAATTTATCCAGTTCCTGAGAGTTCAGGATTAGGAGTACATTTGACATTTGATATGGCAGGAACTTGTAGATTTGGGCCTGATGTTGAATGGGTATTAGATGAAAATTACGATGTAGATAGTACTAGAATAGATTCATTTTATTCAGAAATTAGAAGGTATTGGCCTAGTTTGCCAGATGGCTCGCTATATCCAGCATATGCAGGGATTCGACCTAAATTAGGAAATATGAATGATTTTCAAATAGATGATGAAAAAATACATGGTGTACATGGGTTAATTAATCTTTTCGGTATAGATTCTCCTGGTTTGACATCTGCATTGTCGATCGCTAAACATGTCAGTACTCTACTTAGGGGGAGTGAATCTGTGAAATCATTAATTGCTTATTAATTTAAATTTTCTTTTTATAGAACATATAGTGAAAATAAAATTTTGTGTAATTAAAATAAAAGCTAGATTTAATTGAGTGTATAGACAATCAAAGAACAGCATGAGCAAATCATGCTGTTCGATATAAAATTACTATCTAACGTTCAAAATGAGCTTGGCCCCGCTCAATCTTAAGACTCGACTCTTGATCTCGAATTCTAAACCAGTAATCGGGAACGGTGAGTTGAGTTTTTAATATATTTAATCTATTACCTACATGCACTTGATTAATATCATAGTAATTCTGCTCTTGTTCCTGATAAAGGGGTGTTATACCTGAATTCATTGTGTAAACCTCTCCTAAAGCTACGCGATCAAGATTTAAGTCTTTAAAGAAGGGTTCAATAGCATTGTAAAGAGGGGTATCTTTAAACGGAACTAAATCAGAAAACTTTTTCCGAACAAAGAATAAAAGTCTGACGGTACACGTCTGGTCTATATCGACCTCTTCCCGAGACAATATCCCTAATACACCATTTTTACGACGGTTACGCCAAACAATTTGGATAATTTGATTACTTTTTTCCTGTGCGATTTCATACGCTGACATATCTCTAAAGTCTAAATCTCCAAACGCCGACTCACGTCCATCTCGTAATTTGCGTTGTACCACTATTGAATGTACTTCAAATCGTTCTGTTTCTCCTAAAATGAATTCTAGAAAGCGATTGTAAGAAGCCACACTACACGAATATTTATAACTCCAACGTCGATTTTGGCTTATAAATGCACGAGTTTGAATATGTACCTTAAAGTCCGCAAAACAGGTTTCGCAGATATGTTCTAAAAGTTGGTATTCACCTATAAAGATACTATTGATGTTATGTTTGATCATTAACTGACTTAATAAATTAATCTCAGGGTGAATTAAGGCATTTTGAAAAACTCCATTTGTGTAGGGGTTTATGACATTATCTTTAACAACCTGAAGGACTAAGTGTCCTAGATTGGTCACATATAAATTAGGAACAGAAGGATGAGAGTAGGCTGTCGGATTATTGGTAAATATCCTAAAACTTTTCCTTTTTTTAATCTGCTCAATAAGGTCTATATAGGCATATAAAGGGACAGAATAAGCTTGTGTATATAACTGGTTAGAATAGGCTTTAGTCACAAGATTGAGATAGTTGAGGCCCTCTACCTTTTGCATGGTGCTCAATAAGTTCATATTATAGATTCCCTGAGTGAGTTAATTTGTTTCTGTTCGTGGTTCTTGACGACTACGGCCTGAACTGGCTTTGGGCTCAGGTAATTCACTCCGTTGAAATCTTTTGGTATTTTTCAACTCAGAGAAAATAAAAAATTGATCAGCCTTGCAGATATATTCAAACGTTTGAAATAAGAAAGCTTGTTTCTCTTTATTGGCAATAATGAGGTAAATATTCTGAATGGTGGGGCTGGTAATGATATCTTAGATGGTCAAGGCGGTAATGACCAATTTACAGGTGGAACTGGATCGGATACGTTGATATATCAGCTATTGGTTGCATCAGAAGCTGCTGGGGGTAATGGTACAGATAGTTGGTCAGATTTCACGGTTGGCAATGTTTCGACCAACATGAATGCGGATAAAATTGACTTTGGTGATTTGCTCATTAATTTCACTGGTAATTACAATACTAGTAGCTTAGATCCATATATCAAAACATTGTTAAGTGGTTCTAATACGCAGATTTACATAGACAGAGATGGAAGTGGAGCGAGTTATAATAGTACCTTACTGCTGACATTAAATAGCGTGAATACCAATTTAAATGATCTATTGAACAATCAACAAGTTATTGTTTAATTAACACGTTACTTGATTTAACGACTTGAAAGTACCAGAGGAGTTTTCCTCTAGTACTTTTTTATTACAAACAAAAATAAGTAGGGGAAAGGGTAAAAATAGCTCAAATGATCATCCAAGCTTGATGAATTTTTTATGGGAATATTTAATACAAGTGCTATGTAACTGGTGTCTACGGTATTAGATAAGAAAAAATTCTATTCAACACCTACAGAACATCATTTTTTGATTAAATGGAATCAGAACTTTATGTATACATCTTAGATTGTCGCACATTTAAGCAGTGTGTATTTTAAACATATTTGGTTCTACTAAAGTGAAACTATTAAATTTAATAATTATCTTGAATTAAAAGGATAAATTATGTCAGTTTCACAAATGTTTCGAGATTTCTTAAGCAATATTAAAATTAATAACGAAGAACAGATTACGATTCGATATCAAGAGATAACGAAAGCTTTAAACCAAAAATTCCGTAACACGGAACTTCAAACAGATAATTGTTTGCAAGTAGGGTCTTATGGACGTTGGACTGCATTAAAGGTATTTCTGATTTAGATATGTTTTATATCATGCCTGCTTCTAAATGGGATAACTATAAGGACGGCGGGTAATCAAAGCTCCTGAAAGATACAAAAGATGCCATTTTGGAACGATATCCTCGAACTACAGTTTTTGTAGATCGTTTAGTTGTATGTGTTCAATACGCTATTTTCAGGTTGAAGTACAACCTATTTTTAAACAAGAGGATGGATCTTATAAATATCCAGATACTTATAATGGTGGTAGTTGGAAAATAACGAAACCACAAGCTGAAATTGACGAAATGAAAGTCATGAATAATGCTAAAAATCGAAATTTACGTCGTTTATGCAAAATGGTACGTGCATGGAAAAATAAGCATTCTTAAATTCGTTTCCATACATTTTTTTGACTGCTTGATCTGAATATATCGTTGGGCATAATAGAATCAATTAATCAATTAATCAATTAATCAATTAATCAATTAATCAATTAATCAATTAATCAATTTGAAATTTTTTCGCTAAATTGATTGCAAGATAACCGCCTAAACTATATCCAATAACAATATCTACTTTTTTTAAAAGACTGTAAAAACAAAAATTTCATTTATGTTCTGAGATAAAGATGACTGTGTTTCACTCGTATTATTTAAGCCACTTAAATTGAATGAAAGCGTTCCAATATTTTTACTTCTAAGTAGATTTTCTAAAGAGCTTAAAGAACTCAAATCAGAGTTTCCTCCATGTATCAGTAAAGCTATTTTTTTGCGGAAAACCATCACAATAATTAAATTTAGCTTCTAATTCATAAGTACCAAAGTCATGTATAAAAAAGAAAGAATTTTCATTTTCAATAGGGTCATTATTTTTTAGCTTATGTATTGGAAAATTTGTTAGATTAGAAATAGTATTATAAAAATATCTATCTACAATCGATATCATGTCTTGCTTTTCCATAACTCATAATTCCTATTGATGGTGTTAATAATCTTCGTTTGTATAAAGTACAATTGGAATAATGATTACTTCATAATTTTATTTTTAACAGTATAGCTCATAGGATTTTAATAAAGAAAAAAATCAGCTTAAAAATTAGAAATTGAACTGGAGGCCTAGGTCTGTCTAAAAGATATATTCTGTAGGGATTTGCCAATGCTACCAATAAAATCTAAATGTTATATTTATTTTAGGCTCTAAATCATTAGGTTTCTAAATTTCACCTTATTTATTAAAATTTTGAACTGTGAATATATATCATTTTTTATTAAAAATCTGCTTTATAACTTTTATAGGTTTATTTAATTATTAATGTTGTGAGGTTTTTATCTAATTGATCTAAAAGAGTTTTTGTAGACAATATTATATTCAAAATGGTTATTTCCTTTAAATGTATGTAATAACTATTTAGCTATCAATAATATGTAAGTAATAGGATGAAAATGTTAGAAACTGATGTTTTAATTGTTGGAAGTGGTCCAGCTGGTTCTTCTGCTGCACTTATGTTAAGTACTTATGGAATCAGAAATATCATAA
>Ga0308161_1002409_pt1 | contig 19815 bp, 15 predicted proteins | sample PhyFR2_FD_201034 | JGI IMG/M metagenome (GOLD analysis project Ga0308161, IMG submission 201034) | Phyllosphere microbial communities from UC Gill Tract Community Farm, Albany, California, United States - DLSLF.R2 | ecosystem: Host-associated > Plants > Phyllosphere > Unclassified | place: USA...
ATAGGCATACGCGGCATCCGGCAAGCCGGACCTGCTCAGCTCGAACACCACCACGTACACGCAGGACATGACTCCCGACCCGCTCCCTTGGAAGCAACGGTTGCAATGTTGTTGAGTCCGAGGCAGTGAATCCAAGATCCGGGTCACATATTGCGGCGCTGCACCCTACGCGTTCGGGGCGTGGGTCTTCCAGGTATGGCTGGAACAGCCAGCAACTCGTCCCCCCTGTGCCGCACGGCCTGCACCTGCCAACCAGCGAAGTAGGCCAGTGCGCCCTTGCGGCCATCCCCAGGATGGCCGCAACCGATGCCCCCGACCTGTAGTGCCGAGCCATGCTCGGCACCGACGCGCCGTCGCACTAACACCGGGTGCCGACCTACGGCTGCAATCGAACAATGGCGTAACTGGTCAATGCCAGCGCCGCCAGCTTCAACCCCTCCATCACCCGATCGCCCACGTACTGCTCCGGGCCGCCATTCTGGCGGGCACGTTCGGCCGCCAGCAGGATCTCCTGCACGATACGCAGCCCGGCCAGTGCACCGTCGGCGTCGGCCAGGGCCAGGCAGCGGCCCGGCAATTGATGGCGCTCGGGCCAAGGCTGGCCATCCGCCGCCGCGCCCAGCCCGATCCGATGCAGCAGGGCAATCAGGCTGTTGGGATCCAGCGGGGCATCATCTTCGGCATTGGCCGAGGCGTAGTGGGCGTGCAGAGGGGAAATATCCGATGCGTTCATGGCAGGTCTCCGTGCATGGCATGCAGAACCACCGCCCTTAACAAAGGCGGCGGACGGTGTGGGCTGGAAACCGGTGAGCAAGTGATCGCGAGCCGGCGGAAGTGCTCGCGCACTTCCCCACACACCGCCCGCCATGGAACGCGAACGGAAAGCCAGCCGACGCCGCGCAAGGCGACGCCGGCTGGCAGGCGAGAACATCACTGACTCAACGGGTTTCCAGGCCCGGCCACTTTTACGGTGGCGCTCCATCTTGCGCATGGCCCAAGGGCAGGTGCCAGAGCGTCGCCCCACGGAGTCGATGTGGTTGCGCCGGTCACCATTGTCGCATATGGACAATGGCCCCGCGTTTCAACAAGTTGCGCTCTCCCTCACCCTGCAACGGTCGCAACTACAGCATGTCTCGCGCAGATGTCCAACCGCACACAGCGTGCGGATGACGACATGGACTGCGGCAGCGCTCCGGCATTGCACCTGCCTACGGATAGACCAGCAGGACATCGACCGTTGCATTGGCAATACCCGGCTGCGGCGGTGCCGTACCCAGTTGATAGTACCGCGCGCGATGCACCTTGCGGCGAAGCCCGGCTGCATTGCTGGTGCTGAAGTGCACTGACTCACGGAACTTCACGGGCGTGCTGGCGGCATTCAGCAACTGCAGGCCCACCCCGCGCGCTGTTGTCAGATCAGCCGGGTTGTCCAGCTTAAGCACCGCATTTGCCAAATCGAGAATCCTGTCGTCGTCGGCCAGGAACTCATACTCCACCCTGCCCACGTTGGCCTCGCAGCTGAGATCCAGGTTGAACTCCGTGACCGGTGTGACCCGGCCCGGGCCCGAGCCCGAGCCCACGAACGCTGCAATCGGTCGATGTCCCATGGGCACACGCGAGGTCAGCACCCGGCACGTCGGGTTGTTGACCACGTTCAATGACAGCGCAGGGAGGCTGAGGGGGGCCCACGTAGGGCCATAGGAACCCCTCCCCAACGCCCGCTCGGTCACCGGCTGCCGCCCCGTGGAAATGGGCCCGGTCTTGATGAATCGGATGCGCATGTAACCGGCGGCGGTGAAATCAGAAGGATAGCCCCAGTGGTGGTCGGCCCATACTTGGGTGGTTTCGCCAGATCTAAGCGGTTTACGGCCAGTATTCGAGTGCTCGGACATGGAAATGACCATTCCTATTCCAGCCACGCCAGTGGCGAAGACGGAATACTCGTCACCGCCTTCTGAGTACCGCATGACCTCGGTGGCCGATGGCGCCGCACTGAAATACCTCTGTATCTGCTGGTTGGTACAGGTGGCGGCCACGAAGCCACCGCTGGTCCACCCGCTGATGGCGCGCCCAACTTGCCCACCATTACCCGGGACATTGATCGTGCCCGGCAACGTGGGGCGGAACTCGGTGGAAACGGTGCACGCCGCCAGCGCCTGCCCCGCGCCCAACGCCCCGCAGACCGCGAACAGGGTTGCCAGGAAGGTACGTAGCCGGATGGACAGGCAGCGGCTGCCCCCGTCGTTGATTGTTGTTCTGCTGGTCATCATGTTGGGCTCCGGTGCCCGAAGTCACCCGGAAGTGGGTAAGCCAGCATGCCGCTCGCCCAACCAACCAACCCTAGGACAACGCCGATTTCTGCCCTGCAATGGCGCCCTGTCCGGCCCCATCGGCGTACCACGATCAAGCTACTGTTTTCATTACATCATCAGGGAAACGCCACCAGCACCTGTACCGACGCGTCGGCGTTGCCGGGCGTGGGGGAATCCGGGCCAATCTGGCGGTAGCGCACCTGGAACTGCTTGCTGATCCGCCCGATGGCGCTACTCACGCCGAAGCGGGCATAACGGTAGGTACGCAGCGGCACGCCGGCGGCATCGAGATACTGGATGCCCACCCCCTTCGCGGTATCCGCACTGCCAGCATCGTTCAGGGCATAAGTCGATGTGGCCGCATCCAGCGCGGAGGTAAGTGGATTGAACGAGTAATCGACATTGCCCACGGCCTTGTCGCAGTCCAGGCCGATCGTATAGTCACGCGTGGGGGCAACACCGCCAACAAACATTGCTGGGGTTACAAATCCCATGTTCACGGTGTGCGTTGCCAGCTTGCAGCCGGGGTTGTCAATCACTTCCAGAGCGAAGTCACGGACGGCAATATCAAACAGCGCAGGGGTCTTGTAATCCTCGGCGTGCGCGCCTTTGGCGACCACGTTCCCGGTCACCGTGTAGCGGCCAGGCGTGATGTAATCGGTCTTGACGAACATCATCTCCAACCCGGCCGTATAGGACACGGAGTACGGACCGCGGCCCCACATCGAGGTCAGTGGACCGCCCTCCACGACGGGGTGGTACTGCTTGGTTCCGCTCATATGCCGGGAACTGACCCGATAGAGGATGCCAACGCCGGGAATGCCCGAGTCGAACACCGAATAGATGTCGCCGCCCACCGTCATCCTGGACCGCCCCACAGCGACAGGCCCCCCTGCGCGGAAGAAACCGTCCACATGGGCACCACACCCGCTGATGTATGTCGTGTCGACCCGGGTGGTCCAGGTGGTGCGCAAAGGACTGCCGACGCGTGCACCGTGGGCGTTCACCCGCAGGCCCGTCGGCACGGCGAAATTCACCTGTGCAGGGGGAGGCGTGCAGGAAATCGGGTCTGCGCGGGCGGCCGGCAACGTAGCCCACGCCAATACGCAGACCCAAAAGACAGAAAAAACGCTGCGGACGTACGATAGATGGTGCCTCACAGCAGGGCTCCGGGCGTCGGCGGCGCAAGGGGCTATGCGCCTCTGCTGCATCCTAGCGCCGCGCCCGGTCCGGCGTCACGCCCTTGCCCTCATGCTGGCAGGACCTGATACCCGGTGTGCTCGGCCCGATCAATGGCCGGCAAGCGGCCGGGTAACCGGATGCAGCTGGCCGTAATCATCAATCCAGCTGATCTGGATCGACTCCAGCGACCCGCTCACCTCGGCGGGCAACGGGATGCGGGCATTGCCCGAGGGTGGCACCGCAGGATTGGTCAGCTCGAAGTCCGCGCCCCCCGCACGCACCTTCACTTCGCCCAGATTGAGGTAGTACGGCGTCGGATTGGTCACCCGCAGTGCGCGCCCCTCCGGCTCTGTCTGCAGGCTGACCTGCATGCCGGCCGCACGATCGGCGGGTGGCGGCGGCAGGCCGGCGGGCCGGTACAGCACCTTGTAGCGGCTGCGCACCACCAGATGCAGCTGGTTCTCACCAGACGCCTTTTGTTTCGGCGGGGCACCCAGCACATTGAGCCAATACAGATGCTCGCGCGCCTCGGACGGCACCTTGTCTGCCAGCGCCCGGATGCGCAGCTTGTTGTCCTTGCCCGGGGCCAGGCGCAACAGCGGGGGATCCAGCACGAACGGTGCGGAGGACTTCTCCGGCAGTTCGGCGGGGTCTTCCCCGCCAATCCACGACTGCACCAGCACCGGCTGATCGCTCTCATTGGTCAGCGACACCGCAACCTCCCGGCTGGACGCTGGATAGATCACCCGCGTGCCTTCCAGCACCACCTGGCTGTGCGCACTGAAGGACGCGGCCGCCCACAGCACGACGCATGACGCCAGCCGCCGCCAACGCAGCGCCCGCCGCCAGTCTTCCGCTGCCTGCACTGGTTGAAAATTCATGCGTTCTTCCTGTTATCCGTGGTCGGTCCGGTCATGCGCCGCCGGCCAGGTGGGTCAAGGATAGTCCATCAGAATCCGGACCGTTGCATCCGCCTGGCCCGGCACGATATCGGCGGGGTCTACCGCGGTCTGCACATAACGCGCACGGAATTCTTTCTCGATCGCTCCCCCCGCCGTGCTGATGTCAAACAGACGGCCACGGCCATCGAAGGGGATCGGGCGGTCGCCCGCATCCATCACCTGCAGGCCCACGCCCTCGGCACCACCGGTAACGCTGACAATACCCCGGGCCACATCGACCAGGTCGCTGCCGCCCGCAGGCTCGAAATAATAGTTGACCGTCCCGACGTTGACATCGCAGTCCAGCGTCACCCGGAAACTGCGCGCGGCCGCCCCATCGTACTGCCTCGTGAATCCAGTCGCGGGAGCGACGCCCATATAGACCGACCGCGACTGCGGGCGGCACACCGCGCGACGGATGACCGTTACCGCAGCGCCTTGCGGCATGATCGGCACCTCGCCGGTATCCGAACCCAGGCCGTCCGACACGCGGATCGTGCCGAGCTGGGGGTACACGGTTGTGACGGTGCCCGTCGCAACATCGCCATACTTGATGAAACGGACCTGTAACTCAAAGTCCGGCCATGAGCTTGGGATCCGCCATAACGTGCTGTAGGTGGTGCCCGCCACAACTGGAAGAAAATCGGTCCCGCCGCTGACTGCGTTTGGCCGGACCTCGGCAATCACCCCCAGGCCATCGATATTCGTTTTGTAGATGGTGTAACTGTGTGAGCTGCCGACAGTGTAGGTGCCCGCAATATTTGTGGTTGCACCGGTTACATACATCTGACCTGCATCGCCCCGGCAGGCTATTTCGCCAGCAACGGTGCCAACGGTCTGCCATCCTCCGAACGGCCGCCAATCGTTGGCGCCATTCGCTGCCACCGTAGAGGGGTGAGTCGGAAAATCGAACTCTGTCGTATACGTATCGCACCTGGCCCACGCCGCGCTACTGGCCTGCAGCGCCGCTGCGCCCAGCACGGCCAGCAGTACGCCGCGAGGCGTAAATGCCTTCTCAAGCTTGCTCATCACGGTCCTCCTCGGTCGCGTCGTGAGCGTTATCCACGGCGGCCTCATCGGTCGCCAGTGCAGCCTGCGGCGTGCAGGCGGACTGGCGCAGATCATCTGCCTTGCCGCTGCCCAGGTCATATGGAATCTGGCAATGGCCACCGTCTGCGGTGCGTACCCGCAGGGTGCCGGTGTCTTCCAGGCCACGCACCCACAGGCGGCTGCCCTGCCCCACCACGCCGACCACGTCGCCGGCCTCGTTCAGCACATCGTTGCCGAACGGCAGTGGCGTGCCATCGGCCAGCAGCGCCTCGATCAGCGCGCTGCGGCCCACCGCGGTCGGCAGCACCATCTTCACCACCGCACCGGCGTTCGGAATGGCCGACACCGAGCCGGCACTCAGTTCCACGTCCAGCGACATCTCGGACGGGTCCACGCTCAGTTCATTGCGGCGGAACGGCGTCAGGTACGGCACCACGGCATAGCCGCGCGAGTCCGTCTTCACGTCGGTCATGTTGCCGACGCCGGCCTTGTGCGCACCCGGAATGTGGACCAGGCCCACGGTGTCACCCGGCCGCTGCGACAGGGTCACGCCGCTGCCATGCAGCACCAGGCCGCCACTTGCACCCAGCGATAGCTGGCTGCTGGTGCTGTTGCGCGTGTACGAACCGTTCACGTACACGGTAGGCAGCTGGTAACTGCCGCCCATGTCAAAGGTGGTCTGGCCATCATCGCGGGTGAGCGAGGCGTTGTAGTTGCCCTGCCAGTTGTCGCCCACGCTGCCGGCAACACCAATGCGCTGCCCATTGCGGCCACCGCTGCTGCGGCTGCCGCCCACATCCACCCGCGGCGCGGCCGGCGCGGTGCCCAGCGGCATGCTGAAGCTGAGGAAGACGCTGTTGCTGGCCTTCGCGGTGCCGCCACCGAACAGCGACGAATCCAACGAGCGGCGGGCGCTGATGCTGTAGCTGCCCTTGCCCAGGCGTCCGCCATAGCCCAGGCTGAAGCTGGTCTGGCGACGGTTCTCGGTCCAGTAGTCGGCCGTGCTGCCGCTGAAGAACAGCGTGTTGGCACCCTTGTTCAGGCGCTGGTTGATGGTCAGGTCCAGGCGGCTGCGCTGGCGGCCCACGCCCTCGAAGTCATGCCCGGCGTCTGCCTGCGCCCGCAGGCGCATGGCGTCGCCCAGCGACAGGAAGTCGCTGGTGGAATAGCGGTACGCCGCCAGCGTGATGTTGGTGCTGTTGGAGAACAGCGCCTTGTTGAACGCCAGCCGATAGGACTGGCCACGGCGGCGCTCCGACGCGGCGTCGCCAGCGCCAGGCAGGCGTGCGTCACTGAAGGTCACGTCGCCAGAGAAGGCGCCGACCGGGGTATTCCAGGCCGCGCCCAGTACCAGGGCACCATAGCCTTCAGCGGCGGTGGCACCGGCATAGCCGGTGAAACGGTTGCCCAGGCCGCGGCGCAGGGTGGCCTCGAAGAACTGCGGATTGTTGCCGAAGGCATCGTCGCGCAGCTCGCCCACGGTCAGGCTGTAGCGCTGCTGGCCGGGCCGCAGCAGCTGCGGCATGGCCGTGAACGGAATCACGAAACGCTCCACGCGTCCATCGGCCTCGGTGATCTCGACTTCAAGATCGCCGCTCGAACCGGTCGCCATCAGATCGTCCAGTTCGAACGGGCCGGGCGCCACGGTGGTTTCATGGATCACGTAGCCATGCTGGCGCACGGTCACGCGCGCATTGGTCTGCGCCACGCCGCGCACCGTCGGGGCGTATTCGCGCAGGGCATCGGGCAGCATGCGCGGATCGCTGCTGATGTTGACGCCACGGAAGTTCACCGACTGCAGCATGTCACCCGAGGTGGACGCCTCGCCCAAAGTCAACTGGGCATTCCACGAGGGCAGGTTGCGCTGCAGGTAGGTGCGGCCGACGTCATAGGAGGTACCGGCGGCATCGGAATGCTGCAGGTAGCCACTATGGCGCAGTCGCCATTCACCCAGGTTCAGGCCGGCATCAATGGTCGCACTGGTGTGCTTGCGGGTCTGGCCGTTGCTGCGCTGCTGGCTGTGGCTGACGCTGTAGCCGAGGGTAGCGGCGGTGATACCGCGGTCCCACAGGGCCGGATCCACCCAGCCACGCGGATTGCGCGCCATGTACAGCTGCGGGATGCTGATGGCCAGGGTCTGCTCACCCATGTTGAACTCGGCGCTGGCGCCGGGCACGTAGGCCGACAGCGGCTTGCAGGTCATCTCGGTGGGCAGCGGCAGCAGATCGCGGCCGGCCTCATCGCCGGATTCGCGCAGCGCCTCCAGGCGGGCATGGTTGAGGCCCAGCAGATCGAACAGCACCGGGTCCAGGCACAGGTGCACCTGGTCATCGTCGCCCACGCGGGCCACCAGGTCATGGCGCCCCACCAAGGTGTCGTTGATCAGGACGTCCGCGTTGTAGGTGCCCGGCAGCAGGTCACCCTGCTCGAAGCGGCTCATGTCCAGGCTGCTGCTGGCCGAGCCGAACAGCAGGCCGGCGTCGAATTCGACCTTGGGCGCGGCCATGACCGTCACCGGCAGCAACGCGGCCACCACCGCCGCGACCAGCGGAAGGCGTGAGGGAGCGTGGCGAGGAAGGGGTCGGTTCATGGCAGTCATCCAGAATGGGGGCAAAGCGCTCCCTGGCCCGCGGCGCAGGGCCGCGGAGCTGGGACAGCAGAATGCAGAAGGAGAAAAGGTCAGTCGGTATGCAGCGGCATCGTTCTTTCCAGCGCGGCCCCGTGCTCGGAGATGTACTTGAACTGCACCTCACCCGCGGAAGGCCGGGCGGTGACACCGGGCAAGGCGAACTGCTGGATGGACATGGGCTTGAGCATCGTCACGTCCTGTGCCTCCACCTCTCGGCCCGCCACTTTCACCGCGGCCCTTACGGTGCTGACATGGAACGGACTATCGTTTTTGGCCTGCAATGCCCAGCCTGCCCCGTTCGAGACGACCGACCAGTGCAGCCCCGCAATCGCATCGGAAGGATTGGCCTTGCTGATGGCCTTGGGGCGATAGAACAGCTTCAGCCGGTTACGCACGATCACGTTGAGTACGGAACTGGAACCCTCCGCATCCGGAGCCGCGCTGGGAATGTCTGCGACGTTCAGGGTGAACACGCTCTCCCGATCCTGCGGCAGATCGCCGCCCACGCGGCGCAGGCGCAGTACCTGGCCCTTGCCCGCATCCAGGCGCACCACCGGCGGCAGCACGAGGAACGGGCTGCTGCTCTGGTCGGGGCCGGTCCTGGCCGCATACTCGCTTACCCAGCTCTGCACGAGAGAAGACCCTTTGCCCGCGTTCTCAATGCGCACGCTGACATCCTTCGCATCCTCCGGAACGATCACGCGGGACGACTCAACTACGATCCGCGCCTGTGCGGCATGCCCGATGATCAACGCTGGAACGATCAGTGCAAAGCGCGCCGCCGCATTCAAAAACAGGTTCATGATCAGACCTCTCGTATCAGCCCAGGAACCGCTGGAGGTGCAGGCACCTCCAGCGTCCTTACTTAGTAGTTATCGACGTCGAACACCAGCTTGCCGGCGAAAGCGCCCACATCGGCGGCGCCCACCACGTGGTAGCGCGCGACCAGGTTGTACGTGAATTCGCTAGAGGCCTTGGCGCGGACCAGATCGGTACCCGGGGCGTTCAGATCAATCACGCTATTGCTGGCATCGCCGTTGAGCAGCTTGACCACTGCATTCGTGTTGTTCGAGGTGAGAGTGTTCTTGATCATGCCGTCAGCGGTCAGATCGCTGTCAGTGGTGTTGATGACCAGCTCAGCGTTGTTCTTGCTGCAGGTAGCGGGGGTCGTACCGGCCTTGAGGGTGATCTTGAACTTCTTCTCGCCAGCCTCCGGCTTCCCGGCCAGAGTACCGGGATTCACCTCGCCCAAGGCGATGGCTGCGGTGCCGCCGGCGCCTTCGATATCAACCGCACAAGTCGAAGCGACGATCCTGCCGGTGAAATTGATGGTGCCGTCAGCGGCGCTGGCCGAACCTGCGGCGCACATGGCCAGGGCGGCCGCCACAGCGAAAGAGAGCTTCTTCATGGTGTTTTTTTCCGTTTGGGTTGGATGGAATGTGCCAAGCGGCCGCAATCAGCTGTCTTGACCGAAGGCGCCGTGCCTTCGAGAGGAAATGCTAGAGAGCCGGAGCACGGCCAGGCATAGGACGGCGACTAAATGCGGCCGTTTCAGCCGTCAAGGCGCGCCGGGCACGCAGAGCGCCGGCCCAGGGGACTCACTGGAGGCCACAGGCTGCGGGCCGCGATGACGTAGCCCGCAGGCAGCTGACGCGCTCAGCGAACCAGCCGCCAGACACTGCCGATGCGGTCGTAGCTGAAGCGCACTTCCTTGCCCGTCGGCAGGACCACGGGTGCCGGCTGATCGGTATGCGCCGGCAACACGCGGTAGCTGTCGTACGCGTGGGTGTGCAGGAAGCTGTAGACATCGCCATGCACCGCCGACGCAGGCAGGGTCATCTGCGTGGGTGCAACGTCAACGGCACGCGTGACCACATTCATCACGCTGGCGTGCGCGTACGGCAGTTGCGATGCAGGTGCGATGACCGTACCGGCCTGCGCACGCGTCCAGCGCGCCGTTGCACCGTTGTAGGCATAGACGCAGTCGTGGCCGCCAGCGCAGCGACTGTCCGCCGCCGAAAGACCGCCGGACACCACCTGGGTCGGCCACTGAGCGCGGTTGGCGACCGCCAGCAGCGCCTGGTCCGGCGCCCATGCCGGCAGCGTCAGGCGACCGACGTGGCCGCCGTCTTCCATCGTGTACTGGGTCAGTCGATGGTTGGATGCGGCGACGGTATCTTCCGCACGGTTCGAACCGATCAGGGCGCGGGCGCTTCCACCCTCCCGGATGTCCCAGGTACCGCTGGCCGCGCTCCAGCTGAAGTGCAGTGTGTCACCCGCCCTGAAGGGGGTACCGCCGGCCGCCGCGAACGTGGTGCCCTGCAGGCTGAAGCGGGCGTCCCACTCGGCCAAGGTATCGGCCATCACCCGGTCACCGGCTGACGGCTGGACCGGCAGGCGGATGTCCGGCGCCCAATAGCCGTTGCCTACGTAGAAATTCAGCGTGCTGTAGCCCGAAGGCATATGGCCACTGTTGCCATTGAGCGGCGGAGACAGATCGGCCTCGGTCGAAGCGGTGGCCACGTTCGGAAGCGCGACCACCAGCAGGGCGGCCGCGAGAAGCGAAGGAATGGGATTCATCGGAGGGCTCGTTGGAAAGGACGCTGCAGACGGGGTGCAGCGAAGCACCCTGCAGCGCAGGTACGTTCCCACGGGCGCTGGCGTGAATCTGTCTGACTAGTTCGATTTTTTCACATTGCTTTCACGTGCCGGATCGGACTCACCTGTGCCCTCGCTGCCGGCCGCCAGCCAGTCCCGCCGCAACTGCCGGCGCTGTGACGGCGAGGCGTACAGGTAGGCATTGAGCAACTCCATGAAACGCTTCTGACCCACGGGCGTAAGTTGCGAAAAACGAGACATGAGGGAGGCGATTCGCACGTCAAGCGAGGCTGGCACGGCGGCTCCATGGCATTCATCGATAGGCCTTTCCACCCTAGCCCCCTGCTCTGCCATTTCCATCGGACGATGCCCATATGGCGGTCGCATCACGTCGGCGTGTCATCGTCCGCCCGCCGCGCGCGCATCGCCTGCGAGGCAGACACCACACCCGTGCGCACCGCGTACTCGAAGATCTCCGCCGAGCGCTTCAGGCCCAGTTTGCGCATCGCCGAGCTCTTCTGGGTACTGATGGTCTGCCGGCTGCGCTGCAGCTGGGCGGCGATCTCGGTCGCGCTGAGGCCTTCGGCAATCAAGCGCAGCACTTCGGCCTCACGCTTGGTCAGAGCGACCTCGCTGGCATCGACCTGGCCAGCCAGCTGCTGCTGGATGTCCGGCGACAGATAGGGGGTGCCCGACTTTGCAGCACGAATCGCTGCCGCCAGTTCGCTGATCGGGTCCGCCTTGGCAACGATGCCGGCCACCCCGGCGCTGCGAATGCTGGCCAGCACCTGCCCACCGCCGACGCCGGTCAGCACCACCAGCGGCACCGTGGGAAAGCGCCGGCGCAGGAACCCGATCAGCGCCACGCCATCGCCATACTTGCCGCCCGGCATCGAAAAATCAGTGACCGCCACGTCCACCGGCAACTTGCTCAAAGCGTCAACCAATGCCGTAGAATCCGTGGCGCCTGCCACGACCCTGATGCCACGCTCGCTGCCCAGCGCTTCGCGTACGCCGGCCAGGATGACGGGATGGTCATCGGCAATGACGATGCGAATGCTCATATAGCTTTCTCCTTGATGTGGTTGGCACCACTGAAACTGACGGGACACCCGATTCCATGACCCAGCTGTCGATCCGCGTTGCGCTCGCCGACGATCACCCGGTGATCCGGCTGGGCGTGCAGAGCGCGCTGGAAGAAGCACCTGCGCTGCACTGCATCGGCGCGGTGGCCGACTCCACGCAGCTGGTGGACTTGCTGCAGCGCGAGCCCTGCGACGTGCTGGTGACCGATTACGCGATGCCGGGGGGGCTGCATGGCGACGGCCTGGAACTTCTGGATTACCTGCACGAGAACTTTCCGCAGCTGCGCATTGTGGTGATGACGGGCCTGGACCAGCCGGCCCTGCTGCACCAACTCGACGCCCGTGCCGTGCCCGGCATCATCAGCAAGGGCGATGACCTGCAGCACGTGCAGGCGGCGGTGATGGCGGTCTATGCGCAGCGTCGGTACCTGTCGCCGAGCGTTGCGGAACTGCTGCAGCGCAGGGAGCGCCGCCGCGTGACAGCGCTGAGCGCGCGCGAGCAGGAAGTGGTGGCGCTGTTCATTTCCGGACTGAGCGTGGCCGAAATCGCGCTGAAGCTGGGCCGCAAGAAGCAGACGGTCAGCACGCAGAAGATCAATGCCATGCGCAAGCTGGGCGCCGAGAGCGATGCCGAGCTGCACACCTTCGCGGCGGACCTGGGGCTGAAGAGCGCCTGAGCCCTGCCCGCCGACTGTGGCTGCGCTCATGTGGGTTGCTCCAGGTCGCGGCGATACGCATCCAGGCAGGCCCGCAGCGCGGCCTGCAGTGCATCGAGCGCGTCCGCATCGACCTCCTCACCGTCACGCAATGAAAGTTCGATGGCACCGCACTGCGCGGCCAGCGCCTTCTCACCCAGCATCTGCAGTGCCCCCTTGAAGGCGTGCACGCGCTCCAGCAGGTGCCGCGCATTGCCGGCTGCGCGCGCCTCGGCGATGGCCTGCAGGTCCTTGTCGCCAGTATCGACGAAGATGCGGCGGATGGCCGCCGAAACGGTGGGCCGCACCGGGGCTGATACGGGTGCCGGGGGCGCCTGCACCGGCTCCTCAGACACCTTCGTCAGCCCGGCTTCCAGTCGCTCCAGGTTCAACGGTTTCAGCAGCAGATCATCGATGCCCGCGGCCAGGCAACGCTCGCGCTCGCTGGCCAGTGCGGTCGCCGTGATCGCCAGGATCGGCAACGCGTAACCGCGGCGCCGGAGTTCACGTGCCAGTGCATAGCCATCCATCACCGGCATGTTGATGTCGGTCAGCACTGCCTGGTAGCGGCCGTCCTGCCACAATGCCAACGCCGCCTCGCCCTGCTCTGCCGCGTCCACGGCGAAGCCCAGCTCTTCCAGCTGCTGCTGTATCAGCTCTCGGTTCACGGCGTTGTCTTCCACCAGCAGCACGCGGCCACGCGAGTGGGTCGGGGCAGCCTGCACCGGCCCGGGCAGCGGTGCCGATGTACGCGCTACGCTGCCCAATGCCTCCAGCAACGCGCCGCTGGCGTAGCTGCTCACTTCGATGCGGTCGCCGCGCGTCTCTGCGGCCAGTGGGCCCTGGGCATGGGCGTACACCGTGCGCGCATGTGCACGCATCAACCGCTGTTCGTCTTCCGCTGTCCAGGCTCGATGGTCGCCGACGATCAGCAGCACGTCGCCGTGCACATCCGGTTGCGGCTGATCGAGCACAGTGGTGACTGCACCCCATGCCGCCAGCAGGCGTTCCATCTCGCCGCGCCATTCGGGCGTGGTCGAGAGCACGGTGACCACGCGCCCGAGCAGCGGCTGCGCCGGCTCGGGTTCCAGGGCCTGGGTGCGCACCGGCAGCAGCAGCGTGAAACTGCTGCCGACCCCTTCGGTGCTCTCCACCGATACCTGCCCGCCCATCGCCCGGGCCAGCTGCTGGCACAGGGCCAGGCCCAGCCCGCTGCCGCCATAGCGACGCGATACGCTGGCATCGGCCTGCTGGAACGGCTGGAACAGCTGCGCGGCCTGTTCCGGGCTCATGCCAATGCCGGAGTCGACCACCTGGATCCGCAGCAGCGTGCGCTGCCCTGTGGTCTCTTCCAGCGTGGCGCGCAGCAGGATGCGCCCGGATTCGGTGAACTTCACCGCGTTGCCCACCAGGTTGGTGAGAATTTGGCGGATGCGATGCATATCGCCCACGCAGGCAACGCCTGGCGGGGCCTCCACCGTGAAGTACAGGCGCACGCCCTTGCGCAGCGCGTCGGGCGCGAACAGCAGCGCCACGCTTTCGATCAACGGACGCAACGCGAACGGAGCGGGTTCCACGTCCAGCTGGCCCGCCTCGATCTTGGAGAAGTCCAGCACGTCGCTGATGATGCGCATCAACGCATCGGCGGAGAAGCGGATGCGGTCCAGCCGCTCGCGCTGGCCCGGCTGCAGGGGCGAGCGCGCCAGCAGTTCCAGATGGCCAAGCACGCCGTTGAGCGGGGTGCGAATCTCATGGCTCATGGTGGCCACGAAGGCCGATTTGGCCCGGTTTGCAGCCTCGGCCGACTGCCGCGCCGCTTCGGAGTCCTCGCGCGCCTGGCGCAGGTTCTCTTCCAGTTCGGCCTGCGCCGTCACGTCCCTCAGCGCGCAGACCCAGACCGCCTGGTCGCGGTAGCTGGCCTGCGCGATGCTGACCTGCAACTGGGTACCGTGACTCTGATCGTCAGGCGACCAGTGCAGTTCCAGCACGTCATCGGCCGCAGCGCTGCGCCCCAGCTCGGCCAGCCGCGCGTACAGCGGCACTGGCGCGTCGGCGTCAGCGCCGACCAGCGCGCGTGCGGCATCGTTCTGCAGCAGCGGAGTGCCGGTGTCGCGCGCCAGCAGCGCCAACCCCACCGGGGCGGTGTTCAGGATGGTCCTGCTCAGGGCCTCGCTCTCGTAGACGCGGGCCGCATCGGCCAATGCCGGAGTGAACACCCGGCGGTCGATGCGCCGCAGCAGCCACCAAAGCAGGCCGATGATCAGCGCCGCACTGATCGATCGCGCCAGCAGGTAGGGCCCCTGCACCGCCCAGACGTCGCGCCAGTCGTAGACGTGGCTGAGCGTCCAGTCCACGCCTGGCAACGTGCTGGTGAGGATGAAGCGGCCCTGCGCGTAGCGGCGCGTGGGTGTGCCGGCTTCGCCACTGCCGACGGCGCTGGACAGCAGTGCCCGTTCCTGGCCCGACAGCCCGCCGGTCGCCAGCACCACGCTATGGTCGCTGGCCAGCACCAGGTAGCGGCCCTGCTGGCGCGAGGCCAGGCGGGCCTTGACGTTGTCGATCGACTCGAACACCACCCGGCGCAAGTACGGCGTGGTGCCCTCGGCCATGGTCACCATGCCCATCAGCGACGGCTGGCCATTGAGGGGGTTGATGCCATAACGCGACAACAGCCGGCCTTCCCGCGAAGCGGCCCGGATCGGGCCCGGCCGCGGCGACAGGCGCCGGATCTGTGCTTCATCACGCAGCAGTCGGGCAAACGCCTGCTGACGGGTCGCCACGCCCAACGTCTGCAACAGTTGCGCTTCGTCGCGCACATTGGAGACTGCGATCAACCGTCCCTGCGGTTCGTACGCGTACATCGCCACCGGGCCAGGGGACTCCTGCGAGGTGATCGAGTCGGCGGTGTAGGCCGAGAAGATCTCGATCATGCCGAGATAGGCCTTCAGCTCGTCGGGTGGCACCGGATTGTCCCGCGCCCCCAGCACCAGCCACGGCACGGCGGTGCGGCCTTCGGCGCGCACCACCAGTTCCTGCCCTTGCGCATGGAAGCGCTCTGCCAACGGTGCCCCCGCCCGCACCAGCGCGGCGCGCTGGTCGCGCCAGAACACGTCGGTGCCGTTGATCGAGGTGGCGTAGGCGCGATCGCGTTGATACAGGTAGTAATCGATCGCCGCGCGCGCTTCATTGAATGATTGCCGCTCGTGCGCATGGGACTCCTCCACGTCGGCAATCGAGCTGACGATGGCCGCCAGCAGCACCAGCGCGGTGATCAGGGCGCCGCCACCGAACAGCAGCCTGCGGCGCAGGGTGCGCAGGTCATCCAGCCGCGTGGCCACGCCCGCCACGTTCGGGTCATGCGCTGCGTCCGAGCCTGTCACGACCTTGATCCTGATGGGAGGGTTCATGCAATTTATCCGATTGCGCCATTTGGCGTCAGATTTGGCGTGGCTTGATCGAGGGCTCCCTGCAGTGCCTGGTAGAGCGCGTCACTGGCGTAGCAGGAGACGGTGGCAACCGCACCGCGCCAGACCGGCCGCAGCGGACCTTCCCGGCACACCTTCACGACCGGATCACCGGCCCGGGACCAGCGATGCAGTTCCAGCGCAGAGGGTTCGAACAGCACGACGGCCGCCACCGGGGGACAGCCCTCACCCGGCGCCGCCAGGTGGACCTGCGCCCCCCACTGGCGCAGCCGGCGTTCCAGTTCGGCACGCCAGGCGCCGGTCGGTGCCACCAGCGCAAGCTGATGCCCCTGCAGTGGTACCACCGGTCGCTCGCCAGGAGTGCCCATCAGCGGGACCTCGAACAGGAAACGGCTGCCCACGCCCTGCGTGCTTTCCACCCAGATACGTCCGCCCATGCGCTCGCTGAGCTGCCGGCACAGGGCCAGGCCCAACCCGGAGCCACCAAAGCGCTGCGGAATGCTGGTGTCGGCCTGGACGAAGGGCTGGAACAGGCGCTCGCACTCGGCTGCACTCAGGCCGATGCCCGAATCGGTCACCTGCACGCGCAGGTGGGCCTGCCCGTCTGCGCGCAGGCAGGACACACTCAGCTGCACCCGCCCGGAGGCGGTGAATTTCAACGCATTGCTGGCCAGGTTGCGCAGCACCCGTTCGATGGCAGCCATCGGCGCGACAGCCGCTGTCGGCACGCTCGAGTCGACCACGCAGTCCAGCTGCAGCCCCTTGGCCTGCGCGACCGGCGCATACAGCAGGGCCACGCGCTCGAGCATCGCGACCGGCGAGAAGCGCTCCGGGTGCAGCGACCACTGCCCGGATTCGATGCGGGACAGGTCCAGCACATCGGTGATCACATCCATCAGCGAATCCGCCGACTGCCGCAGCCGCAGCACCCGCTCACGGGGTTCCGGTGCCAGCTGGCCGCGCGAAAGAAGTTCCAGATGGCCGATGATGCCGTGCAACGGCGTGCGGATCTCGTGGCTCATTGCCGCCACGAAATTCGACTTGGCCTGGCTGCAGGCCTCCGCCGCCATACGCTGCTCGCGCTCGGCCTGCACGGCCTGCTCGTGCTCGCTGACATCGGCCACCATCAGCAGCACGCCGCCCGGCCAACTGTCGCCGCCGTCGATCATGCGCGTACGGTGGAACATCCTGCCGGCGGGGTCGGCGGCCAAGGGCAGCTCACCTTCGATGATCTGCGGCCCCTGGCCAAGCTCGGCCTTCAACATGGCCTCGCGCAGCTGAGGCAACAGGCGCGCGCCGGTGGCGCGGTCCATCCGTTGCAATGGGCCATTCCAATCCTGGACGTCGCCGGTATGCGCATCCATCAGTGCGACCCCCACCGGCACGTGATCGAGCAGCAGCCGGAGCCGGCGGTCGCGGGCATAGATGGCTTTGACCTGGCGCAGCGCGGGGCTGTACATGCGGCGATGCAGCCACAGCAGCAGGAACCACAGCAGTGCGAGCGCGGCCAGCAGTATCGCGCCGCTGCTCACCAGCATCGGCGCAATACCACGCAGGATGTCGTTCCAGCGGTAGGTTTCCACCAATGTCCACGGGGTACCGGCTACGGCCAGGGCCAGGGTGAACCGGCCGTTATGGAAGCGTGCGCGGGTAGCATCCCCGAGCAGCACCCAGTCGCTGTCGCCCATGCTCAGCGCCTGATTCGAATCCGGTGCGTTGGCGGCAAGTACCCGCAACCCATCCCGGTCGAGCAGTGCCAGGTGCCCCTGGCTGTTGCGCGCTAGCAGCTCCTCCAGCCGTGACATGGGTTCGTAGGCGACGAAGGTGGCAATGGGACGATCGCCCTCGTTGGCGTGGAACACCGACACCAGCGACGCTTCTCCGGTAATGGGATGCCGCCCGAAGCTGCGCCTGGGCCGTTGGGCGTGGGAGACGCTTTCCAGCAACGGCACCTGGTCGTGGCGCGAGGCGGGCGCCAGCAACTGCGCAGGCGCGCGCAGGTGCTCGAACACCTCGCTGCGCGAGGCGGCCGCCAGCGCGTCGATCAGGCTGCGCTCGGTCAGGCCCTTGTCCAATGACAGGTACTGTCCACTGGGGTCGAAGAAGTACGATACGCCTGCAGGCTCGCCCTCATTGGCCGTGGTGGTCAGGCGCTGGATCAGCGATACCGCTGCGCTCAGTTCCAGGTAGCGCTGCAGTTTCTGCGGAGCCCAACCATCGGTCGACAGCCCCAGTGCCATCTGCGGCTGGCTGCTGTCATTGGCCACCACCACCAGGCGTTGCCCGCCCTGCAGGTAGGCCAGGCGCATGGCATCGGCATCAAGCTGGCCCAAGGCCAGGTTGCGGCCCCATGCATACTCGGCCATGTTGGCCAGCCGTTCGTAGCTGGCATCCTGCCGGCCCAGCTGGATCTGCAGCGCATTGTGGGCGCGGCGGAACTCGGCGATGCGGCGGGCCTCGTAGGCATTGACCTGGACCACGATCAGCGTGATCAGGACGCTGATCGACAGCAGGCTCAGCACCGCCCCGCAGGCCAGCATCAGGCGCCGCGGATATCGCTTGAGCGCGAGCAGCTCACCCGCACCAGCCACCGCCGCGTGAGGGCGCGGCTGGCGCAGGGACTCGGCGATGGACGGGGACGCGGATGACATCGAAGGGACACGGGCAAGGCGTGCTGTCGAGGGGGTGTTCCAGCATGGGAGGGGGCAGCGGACGCTGATGTAGGACGATGTCCAAAAGCAGGCGGCGTTGACGCAATCACCCCCAAACATCTTTTCGAACTTGTCCGGTATCACGCCAAATCGAGGCGCATCAGCCTGAGATCTGCTTTCAGGAGGAACGTCGCGATGTGTTCAGCTCGATCGGAAGAGCGCATCTGGGCGATGAGACTGATCGGCAAGCATCTTTTCCAGACAGCCAGCCTTCGCCTGGCTGGCCGGATGATGCGCTTGCTGCCCTTGCCCCTGCGCCGGCAGGTTGCAGAACTGGCCGTGACCAGCTGTGGCCGACGCCTGTTTCCTTGGAGCCATCTGCGGATCGCCGGGCAACTACGGGCGTTGGGGCTCGAACCCGAAAGCGCAGCGCAGGTGAGGACGCGCGCGCTCGCGGGGAGCTGGCTCCGTCAGGTCCGGCTTGGCTATCTGCAGCGCGCACCCATCGATCAACTCCAGCAACACCTGAGGGCGATGAACTGGAATGATCCGGGCTGCCGGTGGTTGAGCGCCGGCGGGCGGCGGCGCGTGGTTTGCCTGCTGCCCACCGGCGATCTGGAGCTGGCCCTGGCCGCCCTCATTGATCGGCCCGGATCACCGGCGCACTACTTCATCTGCAGTCCGCACCGCGCCGACTCCCTGCTCCACCGCCAACTGTTGATGCTGCAGCGCCGCGGACATCGGCTCGATGTTGCGCATCCGCGCCAGCACGGTGCGGTGTGGCGCATGCTGCAACGCGGAGCCACGGTCATCATGGTGCTGGATGCTTCATTCCCCGAGGGGCAGGGACAACCCACGCACGCCGAGCCTCCGGCCGTGCGCATCGCCAGACTGGCCGGCGTTCCCCTACTGCTGCTCGGGCACCGCACGGGTGACAATGAGCAGGGCACCCTGCATGTGGTGGACGAGTTTGCAGGGGACAGGCTCCGAAACGGAGCGCCACAGCTGCAGGAGACCGCCAGGCAGTTTCTGCGCGAAGCGCCACATGACTGGCATCACCTCCTCCACTGACGACCAATGGTCATGGTCATTGGCGAAGGAACACAACCATACCCAGCACCGCCAGATGCCCTACGTAGTACCCGTAGAACATCCAGCGCCAGCGCGGCAGTCGCCACGGCATCCGCGTCGCCAGCGCGACCACCGGAACAGCCAGCAGTGCCCAGCCGTTGTGGTTGACCCCGCAC
>Ga0308161_1002411_pt1 | contig 19813 bp, 5 predicted proteins | sample PhyFR2_FD_201034 | JGI IMG/M metagenome (GOLD analysis project Ga0308161, IMG submission 201034) | Phyllosphere microbial communities from UC Gill Tract Community Farm, Albany, California, United States - DLSLF.R2 | ecosystem: Host-associated > Plants > Phyllosphere > Unclassified | place: USA...
CTGCAGAAGGTGGCGCGTAGAACTTATACCAAGGTTCACCGAACGAAGATTGGGCGCTTGCGGAACTGCCGGCAGGACTCAAACCAATCCGGACCATTTGCGATTCAACACGAGAACGCAGATCAGACCAACTAATCCCCGTTTCTGTGCCCGCTTCCGCAGATTCAATAAGAGCTACTTGTTCGGGCGTAGCCGCCCCACTCATTCGCGCCAAAACTGCCATAAATAAGGCTGTATTCGAAGTGAGGATGTGATCAGTCTGTGCAGCTTCTTGAGGTGACAGCGACAGCGGATCTGTTGCCCTACGCTCCAGAATGTCCACGATGCTGGTCGCCGATGCTTCTTTCAGTCCCTTTCTCAACATCTGGACCAGAATATCGCCGTACTGTCGCGTCGCAAGGGACGCTGAAGTTCTGGCTGCAGAATCACGGTTATCAGTAAAGACTATGGTCCGATAATCTTTGGGCTCCGACCCTAGCGTCCGAGGTAACTGACGCAGGTAGATAGATGTTGCCTGGGCTGGAGAAGTCGCATGCCCCTGAAGAGGAGATACAACACGGCCCTGTTTAAAGTCCACGGACTGAGTATCAGATTGTCCGCAATGAGGGCAACGCGGTGGAATAGCTGGTGCGTCGCCTACTTCCTGGCCGCCCAATTGAAGTACCCAACCGTTGCAGTCAAAGCCGCCAAGACTCAGTATTCCCGCTTGATTCAGGTCAGCTGGCAGCCATGATGCATTGAACCCCTGTACGGTCCACTTTTTGTTCGCACCGACAGGAACTTGTTCGCTAGACGGCCAGAACCATCGATAATCCTTTCGCGCACGATTAGTGGTCAGCCCCGGGGCATCCCCCAAGACACCTGTCGGAGTAGCGCTTAGCGCTTCTTCGTTGTCATGAAGAGGAAGAACATAACCGCCAAGGCTCGCATCGCCACATTCACTACAAAGAATGAGTTCCAATACACGCGACCCGCAATCGTCGCAGGTTGACAGCGGCTGCCCAAAAATCTTTCCCACTCGACGTTCCGCGTCTCGCCTGTCGGGCGATACACCACTGCATTCGTGATTAGTACAGGCCCACAAACCCGAAAGTACTCTGGCAAAAATATGGCCGCGAAGAGGAACTGGTGTCTTTGCTTTTTCACCGATTGCAGCTAATACAGCTTCCAGGCCCGCGAGGTCCTGATCTTCTTCATTAAAAATTCTCTTAGCGATAGTGCTAAGGAACTGCGCGCGGTACCGCTTCTCTTCAGGGTCAAAGCATGCCTGCGCAACTATTTTTGAGAGCTCTTCAGCTTGTCCCACTAGTGTGCCGTTTTCGGCAGCAGATAGTACGCTGCTTCGGGCAATTGGTTCCAGAGATTCGAGTTCTAGTGGCTGTCCGGCAGTTACAACGAAAGTCGAGGCATCAACACCAAAAAACTCCTCAAGGAAGTTCAGCCCATCGGCGTCACCTTCCAAGGAAGCAGAAGCAGCAACAATTCGAAGCTGGGGGCTGTTTGGCTCCAGCCCTAGCTTGTCCAGGATACGGCGGAGCAACAACGCGACTTCACTGCCGGATGCACCACGATATGAATGAAGCTCATCAACAGCCAAAGTGAAGACGTGAGTGGGATCTGAAGCAAGCCAAGCTTTCGTTTTAGCAAAAATTGGAGATTCAAATTCACGCATCAAAATTGCGTTAATCATTGAGAAGTTCGAGACAAATACGTCGGGCGGATCCTGGACCATGTCCCACCGCGTAACCATCTCGTTTCTCGTAGGATCCGTAAACAGCGCTAAGTCTGTTTCATGCACATGAGCAGAATTCTGCAAACTGTTGAATTCCTTCTCGAGTTCCTGAATTTCTTTGCTAATCGCTCCGACTCGGCTCTTATCTTTTGATGTGGGCAGGTGGTTATTGCCTAGAGTCGCGCCGGTGTAACGCCCGAACCACAATCGCGCCTGAGGCAGATCTTTCGCGATACGTCTGAAAGCCGACCGCAAGCGAGTCAGCTGATCTTCTACCAATGCGTTCGTTGGATAAAGAATCATTGCGCGAACAGCTGCAGGACGGCTTTCACTCGCACGCATTCGCTGGTATTTGGCATTCGTTCCTCGCCACCAGCATTCGACTGGGCCTGGTTTTTCCCAGTTCTCAGATTCTTCTACCAGTCTCAGCAAGATTGGGAGGAGCATAGCTTCAGTCTTACCTGAACCGGTTCCTGAGGTCACGACAACATTATGTTTCCCGGTGTCATGAACGTCGCGGTTGGTAGTTATCGCCAGAGCCTGGTGCTTGCGCAGCATCAGGCGTTCACCCTTCTCCGCGTTGACGTAATCACCAAAGAACGCGGTGCCCACAACCCTTGCTACATTCTCAGAATACCCCGCTGCAACCGCCGTCTTGAGCAAGTCATCGGTTGCTGGATACGGCAAGACCGGCTCGATAAGAGCTTCGCGAAAAATCTGTCCTTCCTTCGCGACAAGATCTTCGCGGTCAGCTGACAATCCTTTCGAACGCAAACGATAGTTCGTATTGAAATAACGGAGAAATGCTTCCTTCAGATCCTGAGACACGCTCATAGGATTAGGCTTCTTGCTCAAGACATGACCTTTCTAATGATAACGGTGGCTGTTTCTGTCGAAATCCCGTTATAAGTTATTGAATTAAGTCGAGTTTCTTCATCAGGTAAACCACCCGAAGCCAGCACTGCTGACCGTCCATATAGTCCCGGCAAAGAAGCGCCTAGTGGGACCCGCAGTTTTCTCTCATTTGAATCATAGGACAACAAAGGTTTCTTAAGAATATTTGCGGCTAGATGTTTACCTAGTTCTGCCCAGACGCGAGCACCAGTTCCACTCTCGATATCTGCTTCAGTTCTCAGAAAATAACCAGCCCCTTGAACACGCGAAAGTCGATATAACCCTGGAATCTCTGCGGCCTGGCTTTCGATCCAGGTCGCGCTGTCGAGAAGGAAATACTCATACTGGTTCAGGGAGGGGAAAGGCTCTCGCTTCAGATCACGGACGAGGGTAGACATAGGAGGTAGTGCTTCTGCAAGTGCGAGGCCGTTTCTTGGAACAATGTCCTCTTCGTCCACATACTCTTCAAGGATTCCTACTAGTTTGGGCCTGGAAATGTCGGCAAAATGCGCAAGGATCATGTCGTTCGTGTCCGATTCTTTCACGATTCCTCCGGCTGAGGAGACTCCCGCAGAAATCTCCTTAACAAGTGCATTACTCCATGGACCAGTCAAGAGCCATGTTCCGTCATCGGCACCTGCGACACACTGATAAGCGGACTCCCAAGCAACAATTTCTAATCGTTCATCACGTTCAACCTCAATAAAAGCCAAGGATTCCAACGACAGAAGTAGCGTACGCTCAAATAGAGCAGAATCTTCCAATTGCCTCGCCAGAACGGAGAACTCTTTACGCGTCCCCTCTCCTAAAAACATCATTGCATCAAGCATTGCGTTCAAGTTTGGATTGGCTTGAGCTGCTGAAATTTTTGGTAGCGACTTTCTCGCCACAGTCCCTGAATATTCTTTCTTTCGAGCGTCCTTAATACGGGTTGGATAGCGCTTGCTGATTCCGCATTCGTTACATTGTGCATACATCCAAGGAGTTTTAGGGTACTTACCATCGAAAGTTGGCACGGTGAAAACATGCCTTCCGGTTACGACACAGCTTTTTTCACCAGGTTTTGGGAGTTTCAACTTCGCACGTGTCATACCAAAGTTCTTGCGACCGGACCACGTAACTTTGGCGGAAATTGAACAATCCTGTAGATCACCAATAAAAGGAGATGCATCAATATTGGCGCCCATAATCCATCCCTTTGCTGTATCTGCTTCTTCAACAGCGGTAAGTGGCCACAGCGCGGTACCAACTGCATGAGCAATTGAGCGAAGTTGTTCTGGATCTGCACTGTCCGCTGAATCAGCGTGACGTAACCTGAGCTGCAAATTCTGGAGAGTCTTCTTCTTTCGGCGCAAAGAGAGCGTGAAATCAGCATGTCCTCCCGACAAACTCTTCACACCGACTTTGAAGGGCGGAACAATGTTCTCGTGGAGCAATACATCAGTAGTTTTTAGAGATTCTGGATTTCGATCGATCCTATATAGATCGACTGGGTCTTGATCTTCCGAGGTAATGATCAATGACATAGGCGCGAGTGAACTCCAACGTCTTGTTCTTCCGGGAAGTCGCAGACCGCCCTGCAACGTCATTTGGGTAGTCAGACGAGGTTGGAAAGCTGAGAAATCAGTGTGTTCTACAAGCTTTTCATTGGGTGCGCGCAGAAGTGTGACATCAACGTATGCGACCCATCCTTGGGGGATTCCTTCTGTCCCTCCACCTTCAACTTTTCTATACGACGGCTGAGCAGAATCTTTTAGGATTGCTTCAACGTTCGAGACAAGTCGTTCTTCGTTTTTGAGCAATACGCGTGTTTCTAGTCCAGCTACGGCACGGTCAACTTCGATGTATGAAGCAGTCAGTGCATCTTTAGCAAAGATGACAATGCGTTTGGGAGCACGTTGAAGCTTTTGGTCTTCGGAAGTCGTAATGGAGATTGTGGATCCCACCAGCGATCCCGGCTCAATCTGATGCCCGTCGAAACTGACACCATAGGAGTTGTTACCTGCAGGCTTGAAACTGACAGTCGCATGAGTTCCATCTTCAACGATGACTTGACCGACACCATCTTCGGGGACGCCATGGGTTGCAATCAATCCGAATTTTGCGACTGACGATAGAAGCTGTCGTTCGTTTCTCCAGCTCAGAATACATCGCGCCGCTCTCGAAACATGACGTTCACCGAATCCGGTGGCCTTGGGGCCTTCCCAAACTCCAAATTGAGCGAGTGCAAGCTCAGTTACTCTGTCCTGGTTTCCAGGTTTTGCCCAAATAATTCGAAGCGCCTGGTTCGCACTACTGCCAGGTACTGTAAGCCAGACGTCCAAAGCAGCGAACATTTCTGCATGCGATACAGATGAACCTGCGATAAATCCCTGCTCTGCAAAGAATCGATTTATATTTCGACGTTCGGTATTGCGAATAAGCGCCTGAGAAATAGGCAGGCCAACATAGCGGTACATCAATGCATAAGCGCTAGGCAGCCCCTTTGTCCCGGAAAAGTCTTCAAGCCAAACGCTGAGCGCTTCCCAGTATGTCTCGCTCGACATAGCGAAGGAACGCCGCAATCGTATAGATTCCGAATTAGGAATTTCTAAGAGGCGCTCTAACTGAACATAGTAGCTTCCATCCCCTGAAGCTCCACCAGAAGCAGAAGTCTGCATCCTTTCTGCAGCGATGGACAACAACATGAGCAACGCAATATGCGGTGGCGCTGGTACGGGTTGCTTCTTCCCAAGCGCGGACTTACGTCCATACAGCCATCGCTTCGTGAGCATGTCGTATTCGGCGAATGTTTCTCGACCAGAGGGGTACCAACACAGCCTGTTCGCCACTGCCTCTGCCAGCGACGTGATAGCTTCGTTGACAGAAGCCAGGCCGAGCGAAACGTAAGCTGTTTCAAAAGCATGGTCGTCTTGATCCAGATAAACCATCTGTCCAGAGTTATCAGAACTGAAGAATGCGCCAGCCAAGGCATCATTCCAAGCTTCATAATCAATTTGCTCAACAACAACCACAGGCTCCCCCTTCTGGCTGACTAACGTCATCGTTCATTCCCCTATTTGAACCTGTAATGCAAGCGTTTGAACAGGTTAGCTCAGCGTACCGACATCTTAGAGTTGATTCCTGGTAAGAGCTCCGATGGAGTTCCGCTCCAGCTGACAACAAGTTCGTCTCTTGCACGAGTTGCAGCTACGTAAAGTAGCGACCGCTCACGTAGAAGACTGTCATTCCGCTCTGCTTCTGCTAGATCCTTTGTTGCTGCTGCCAACGGAACAGTTGATTCGTTGACGCCAAAGAGAATTACTTTGAAGAATTCCATGCCCTTTGCTCGGTGCATTGTCATGTATAGCGGGGCCGTTCCGTCACCGGGGTAGTCGACATCTCGTGCCTGAACATTACGTTCAGCCAAGCCAGTTTGAAGTTTTTGCAGTTGGTACTTGGTACGAGCGATTATGCCGATCATTTCGCCGGGAACTTCCTGTTTCTTCCACTGCCTGATGTGCCTCGCTACTACATCAAGTTCATCAGCCAAGGATTTGGCGCCAGACTCTTCCGGAGTGGGACCGCTACGAGCTGAGTGGTAGCCCGCTGAATCCTGACTGTCGCCTTCCAGGTCCTCAATCTCAGTGCCCCTGAGCACGCTGACAGCATAGTCCAGGTTTTGAGCCGTTGTACGGTAATTCAACGACAAACGACGGGACCGCCCAACGATCGCGATGCCGTACCGCGATAATGGAATTTTTTGACCGTAGATCCTTTGATGTGCATCTTCGGCAATGAAGAGGTCATCCTTGCCATTGCTCGCCAGTTCACGGAGGAATAGCCAGTGCGCTGCGTGTAGGTCTTGGGCTTCATCGATGAGAACGTGGTCTGCAAGCGCGGGCTTGCCTGACTTGGAACGTTGCTTTAGCAAGTAGGCTGAGACAGCCACCAGTTCAGGGAAGGAGATGCTTTCATTGGTGCGCTGTTGCTGACGATACGCCTCGATAATCTTCCACACACCAAGGCGTTTGGGCCGAGTCAACGCAGTTCCGCGCCCCACTCGAGGGATCTTTACATATTCTTCACGGCTAGTAACGAAGTTGGCGAGAACGACAGAGGTATATTCCTGTTCCAGGAATGTAGGATTCGCTAGTTCTGAATCGAGTCCGTGCTCAGTATCCTGGATAGGAGACTTCCAAGGATTCTTTCCACCGTTTCCGGCTCGTAAGTTTGCAGCCGAATGCGCTTCGCTCAGAACTGATGTGATCGCTTCTTTTCTTTCAGCCGGGGTCGCAGAATCAAAGACCTGCCAAGCTAACGCGTCGATGCCCTTGATATATATGCCGGCGTTACCAACCTTCTCCGCCAGTGGCAATCCATCATCTAACTTCAAAAGACTGCTACTCAGAGAAGAAGCAAGCGTTTTCGTAAAGGTTGTCAGAACAATACGAGAATTCGGATTGCGCTCAGCCAGGGTTTTCGCGCGATGCAAAATCACTACAGTCTTGCCTGTGCCAGCTCCACCGGTCAATCGGAACGGACCATTCCAGGAACCGTCAGCATAACGACGCTGCTCAGGATGCAGGAAGGTACGCCACGCATCCGCGTTACCGCCCTCAATCACTTCGCGGAGTGCAGAAGGAGTATCTCCAATATAGGCAAACTGAAGTTTGGCAGCTTCTTTATTGAAGCCGTCAATAATTTTTTCATCTTCAGTCTTAGGGGTCTCAGTCTCTACGGGATTTTCACGTTCATCCACCAGGCCGAGATCTGCTTTGCTATCCTCCAGGCTTTTACCAGCCGCAAGGTCCAGGATAAGCAACCCCTGCCAGTCAGGCGCCTTGTCAGTTATCTTATGGAATTCAGGCGCTGTCTGCGCCTGTAAGGCCTTCTTAGCAATCTGTGGGTCCAGACCTGCAGCATCAGTCAAGAAATCCAACAAATAGCCATGTTCAACCAATCCGTTAGTCCATGTGGGCTGCGGAACATAGTGCTCGGTTCTTGGATTTTCATGGGTAGGGCTGCTCTGAGGGGTTGGCGCTAATTCCGGTGAAGGGTGCGTAGGCTCGGGCATCGTCTGTTCGATGATTTCCGGAATACCAAAGACCGGGTTCATCTGTAGTGTACTGCGGCCGGCTACTTCAATGGCCTTATCGTGAGGCCACGTTCCGTAGTAAACGTAGGTTGGTGTCTTGTCTGTTTCCAGCCGGAATAGAACAGCACGCCACATATCATTGACTCGGCCTGTACGGACACGTGCATCAACGACGTTCTTGAGAGGCTCGATATGCAGTCCTGGTATCGAGTCGTCGATCTGGAGCTTCTCCAAGAAGCCCATAACCGCTGACTTGACCGAGTTGTCGAGCTTGTCTTTAGTTTTGGCGAAAATAATTCCGGGCATTATTTGATTCCCTTTTCGTTCAATGATTCAAGAATGAGCTGTGCATCAGGTTCAACTATTGTCCAGCCATCCGACAACAAACCATCTGGCGTTTCTTCATCCATATAAGTGACTGCGATCTGTCGTTCATCCCAGACCAACATCATCGGATATCCGTCGCCAATCTCAGCTCCTAGTGTTGGCAACGTCGTCACGCCCGCGGCAGCGAGCTCTGTGATGAGGGCACGCTCGTTCTCCAAAGCTTCTTCCAACAATGATCTCCAGGCTGGGGAAACCTCTTCACCGGGGTTTGCACCCACATCCACGACATTGTTGTTGGTCTGCAATGCGCTCATGATGGCCGTTACGTCTGGCCCAAAGATCTTCCAGCCTTCGCTTTCCAATGCGGATTGTGTTTCCGAATCTTGTTCGATGAGCACACCAACCTTTTGCTCAGTCCAACCTAGAGATAGTACGTAACCCGATGTGGATTCCAACCCCAACTCTGGTGGAACGATGAGCCCGGCATCTGCCAAGCCCACCAACAAAAGTCGTTCTTCTTCAAGTGCGTCAGCCAAGAGTCCTTCCCACCCTGCTGGCAGCTCGATATGCCCCTTGAGCGCTGTTTCCTGCCCGATAGATCCAGCGGAAATTATTTGCTCAACCGTGTTGATCGAAAGGCCAACCGTTTTGAACGCCATGAGATTCGATAGACGCAACCATTCGCGCCACGACGTGGCGAATTCTTCACCGGCCACGGTTTGCTCACGATCATCTAAACACAACCCCACAGAGAACGTCGCGGGACTTTTCCCTTGGGCAGCGCAAGCGAAAGCAACACTTCCCAAAGACCTCGTCCAAAATATCGCCTCACCAGCTGGAAGCTCTGGTTGGGTTCCCCGCGCAAGTTCCTGGGCCAGCAGGGGAACAGCATCCGGATCGGTTTTTCCAGCGCTCCCAGTACGCAACATGAACGGCACTAAATCGGAGAATCTACCCCATGCGTAGGCGTCCGGTTCATGAATCCAGTGCCAGAGCTGCGTCATTGCGTCGCGTCCGATCAACGCCATCAGCGCGGCCGACGGCGAGAACTGCGCCTGGAGCTTCATGTTCAGCTGGATATTGACCCAGTCAGGTGGTGTACTCACCGAATCTGTCGCAGAGAAAGCCTCCACATCTTGCCATGTCACAGCCCACGGAATAACACCGTGAGCCCGCAGGGTCTCCCGTTTGCGCGCGTCATCGGCCAAGCGGTTGTGCTCGGGCGAGGCATGGAACTGGAACCCATCAGTGTAGATCGCCAGGTCCGGAATATTCGGATCCGGAGCTTTGAGCAGGAAATCCGGCCGGGTGCCATGCATGTCGAGTTGTGGGATCAGCTGCCAGGTGTATGGCTGACCAGGGATACGGAAATTAATGGTGTCCGCGCCCGCTCCTGGGATGACCTTATGGAACGCGCCAGAATCCTTGAGCCGTTTCATGAATGCCTGACGGAACCGCTGTTCCAACAGCGATTCAATGTTTGATGTGTGGACCGGGGCTTCCTCGGTCACTGTCCAGTCGGCCGCGTATGTCGGCGGCACGCCAGCATCCTCCGCCGTATTGCCGGCGCGCAGGATCTTGCCCAGCAGACGTTCTGCGGTGGCCCGGGCAACCTGGTCAATATTCCATGGATCGGCAAACGGCAGCAGGCAGTTATGGCAGGCAAGGCGTTCCTCATGCCGGCAAGCACAGCCGGACACCGTCTTCCAGGCAGCTTCGAGCAGTTCCCAGACACGCTGGGGGTCTCCGAATCGTGCAAGATAACCTGTACCGCCAGGGACCTTGTCATGCAGCAGCAGGGCGATCCGGCCACCGTCGAATGCCGGATCGCTGATTCGAATGACATCCAGGTGGTCGGGTGCGCCGCCAATGACTTTTTGCAGTCCCAGCAGAATCGAGGCCTGCAAACTTGGAACGGAGAAGTCATCACCGAGTGTGGCCTCCAGCGGAAGGTGCAGCACGACGCCCTGGGTTCCGAGCGTGCGGGCCAAGACAACTTCCTTGACGCTTTCCTCTTCTGCCTTGCGGTATTTACACCAGAAACGGTGCTCGGTAGGTTTGTTCTCCTTGGCCGATTGGTCCAACTGCCCACAGTGCGAACAGAGCCGGAACATGGGGGCCTTGATCTCTTCCCCGGCAAGCGTTCGGGTTCCCCCGGACATTACTGCTTTGCCGGTGTTGACCCATCGGATGTCTACTCGGTTCAGGTATTCGGCACCGAAGTCATATCCCTCAAGGAACCATGTCCGCTGCACATGCTGTGGATCGATATCCGCGGCGGCAAGGATGTTGAAGCGCTCGCGGATGCGGTTGTCCCTCCGGTCTCCGATGGCAGCCTCGTCGCGTCGCACTTCCGCGGAGACCTTTTTCATGACAACGACATCCAGCACCTGACTCATGTCAGCGATCCCGGCGCTGCCGCAACGCAGGCAGGTGGAGGCGATGGCACTGGTGGCCACGTCGGTTTTAGCCCATCCGCAGTTCGGGCACATCTGCCACTTTTGGATGTGGCTGTTTTGCGGTCCAAGATCCACGGCATCAATGAGAACTTCCATCCCCTGCGCATAGAACGTGGCGCCGGGCGCCAGTTCGGACAAGGCGATGGATGCCCCGCGGCTGTAGCTCAGCGAGTCGGTCTGGAATTCGTTGGTGTCCGCATCCTTCCAGGAGAGCCCCACGTCCAGGGTGACCGTGTCATCCAGCAGGGTGTAGTTCGGCAGGATGCCGTAGGCTTCCAGAACGGATATCCAGTATCCCCCGCGTAATTCCTTGAGCTGTCCGCCGATCATGCCAAGGGTCGCCTTGGCCGTCCGCAGTGCCTGCATGTCTTCGCGCTCGTCATCCCCGAGCTGCTTGGTACGCTCGATCGCGGCCTCGAGTTCCGGTAGAGCTTCTTCGATGTGTTTCCGGCGCTCCGCCAACTCCGCCACGTCGGCATTCCACAATCCCGATGCCCTGATGAGGTGACGGGAGAGACCGCTGGGTTCCCCGTCATCCTGGGCCGAAGCCCACAGAGATAGATGTTCCCGGCTTTCCGGCGCAAGGTGTTCCCCGAACTGCCCGAAGAACTCCGCAAGATACATGGCAGCGTTTTCCGTCGCGTCCTCAATCAGGTTCCCGATGAATGATCCGGGATCGACCTTGCCAAGGGCCTGCACCGCGTCCTTGGGGTGCGGACGGTCCTTGAAGCGTGCGAACCGGTCCACCAGGTGGGCAACATACTGGCGTTGCAAGATTTCGTCGGCGTCCAGGTACGTCGCCGGCGGGCGTACTTCCCCGTTGATGACGGAGAGCGGATCATGCAATTTAGGCAGGTGTTCGCCACGTCCGCGGACAAAGGCCAAGACCAGCGAGTTGCCGGTCAGACGACCTGCACGCCCGACACGCTGTAGGTAGGAGGAGACGGAGGTTGGCAGGGAGGCGAGCATGACGCAGGACAGGTCTCCGATGTCGATACCCATCTCCAGCGTCGGGGTGGCCACCAGGACGTTTGGCGCATCCGGGTTGTCGGCGCCGCTGCGGAACTCTCGCTCGTACTGCAACCGTTTCTCATCATCCAGCAGGGAAGTGTGTTCCCGGGCGACGACCCGTTTGCTTTCCGTGGAGGCATACAGGTCCCGATAGTAGTTGCGGACTTCGCCGTTTTTGCGTTCCAAGGTGCCGGCACAGCGCACCAACAGGCAGGGTGCACCATCAAGTTGCTCGATGACTGCCTCGCTGCCGGGCGTGATCGCCTTGCAGGTATTGCACGCCAGCAGATGCTTGCCCGCGGCAAGGTCAGCGGCGACGGGCGAGCGAAGCACGATCTTCTCCGGGTCCAGCCAGTACACGGCACCACCGGAACCGGTGGTCGAGGTTCCTAGCACGCCGTCTTCCACCAAGGCCAGGATGAGGGCTTTGGCCATGAAGCCGCTGTCGGCCCGGCTGGCACGCAGGCAGCGTTCGGTCCAGCGAGCGTACCAACTGGTGGAGGAGCTGACCGGGTCCAGGTTGTCGGTGGCGGCCTCAGCCTTGCCCAGGCGCGGGAAAGCCGGGGCCGGGCGCCCCTTGGGAAATGCCGGCATGCCTTCGTGCTTGGGGCGGCCTCCCCATATCTGGAAGCGTTTGCCGTCGGTGGAGATGTATTTGGCCAACCACGGGTGGTGGATGCCGCCACGGGTTCGGATGCGTTCGAGTGTGCCACGGACCCATTGGACTAGTTCCGCATCAGTGGGTGGTGTGTAGTCAAGGGACAGCTGATGCAATGTCGAGTCGTAAGCGCTTCTAGCCAGCTGGACAATTCGTGCCGCACTGCCGGCGTCTGTCTCTGCGACAACGCTGCCGGTGAGTTCCAAGGTCCGGCCGGTGCGCGATTGCAGGCCGAATTCCAAGGCTGCATCGAAAAGCAGCCTCTTTTTTGCTGCACGGCGGGCGCGCATGTGATCATCCGGCTTGGCTGCAGAATCCCAGAAGGGCCGGAAAAGTTCACGGTCCACAAACTCCGGGGCAATGATCTGATAGCGGTCGGTAGGCGTTGCGGCGCTGGAAATGGCGTTGTCCACGAGTTCGGCCAACGTCGCCGGCCCATTGCCCAATGCGCGGCGTAATGCGGTGCGCAGGGTCATGGTGTGGGACCGGGACTGCACGAATCCGGCGCGGTGTGCAGCATCCTGGACGCTGTCAGTGAAGACCAGTGCCTTCTTTTCCCCGTCGGCGAGGGCCTCAGCGCCGAAGAGGTTGGAAATGGTCACCGAAAGCATGGTGGCCACGGCGCTACCAATAAAGGCAATGCCGTCTTTGGCAAGACACGACGGGCAGGTGTCCTGCATCGACAGCGTATCGGCGTCGGAACCGTCCAGCATCAGCACGGGCATGATCCTGCCCTCGCTGAGATCGGGGTCATCCGCGGCAGGAGTTTCCTTATTCAAGGTTCGGTTGATTGTATGCAGCCAGCGCAGTCCTTGGACTTCGGCTGCTCCTTCTTTGCCGTACTCAATCATGTCGGCTTCGTTGGCAGCGGAGATCAGCGCACGGAACCTGCCATTGTTGGCCAGACGTGCGGTGCGAATCTTGGAGTCGTCCAATTCCAGGTCGGTTCCGGTGGGAGCCAGCAGCACCGCCCAGCCGTTTCGACCACAGTTACGGCAGTAAAGGGCCGGAAAGAACTTTTCCTCCGATTGGTCTACTCCGTCATCCGACCAACGGAAACGTGGCGCAGGGTCAACTGCCGCATCGACTCGGGACATTTCGCGGATCCATAAATGAGTCTCAACGGTTAATTCTGAACGGCCTTTTTCGGCTCGGATATGACTGTAAAGTCCCAGGACTGAGGAAAGATATTCTTCGGCATCCGATAACGTTGCATCCCACAATAGGATGCGACGACCGAAGATACGCTTGGCAAGTTCTGCCAGTGAGATTGCTTCAGTGGCATGCTCAAGTATTGTTGCGGTCAGTGGGTGTCGTCTTATAGCGCGGGCAAGGTCGCTGGGTACTTGATGGAAAAGTGTTTCTGCGACGGCCCGGTGTAGCAGTGAGGGATCCGGTCGTTCCCAATAGTCGACATCGGGGTCTGGATCGTCGGGAATAGGATCGAGTTCGAGAGCCTGGCTAATGTGGTGGTTCGACTGTGAAAGGTACTCTGCAATTTCATCGATGCTGCACCACTCCGCTTCGTCTCCGGAAGCACACCACTGGCGCGTGGAAAGCCGCGATTCGGTGATCACCGCGTCGTGGCCGAAAGGCTCGCCAAACACAGTCTCAGCAAAACGGAGCATCGCCTCCGGATCGCCCTTGCTACCGAGCGTTGCCGAGGTAGCCACAGGGGTTACCCGTCCGAGTGGTCGCTGCCGGTCGCTCTCCGCCAGGCTCGGATGGCTGCCAAGCTCTACCGGCCAGTGGCTCTTGAGCGTCATTCCTAGCCGGCGCAACAGCATTGCCACGTCGGTGCCCTGGGCGCCGTCATAGGTGTGGAATTCGTCAAGGACTACGTACTGAAGGCTGGTAGCCGACTTCTGCCAGATCGGTGCGTCCTGGTGACGCAACAAGAGCATGTCGAGCATCTTGTAGTTGGTCAGCAGAATGTCCGGTGGATCCTCACGGAAGACATCTCGATCATTGATGAGACCGTCAGCGGAAACCTTGGTACGGGAGGAGTCCTTCTGCCCGGTGTAAATGCCTGCCGTGACTCCCGAGAGCTCCGGATGGGTCGTCAACAACGCGGCCAAGCGGTTGGCTTGGTCGTTCGCCAGCGCATTCATGGGATACAAGATGAGCGCTTTGGTTCCTGTGACGCCTTCTTTTTTGGCACGCAGGACATGATCAAGAATCGGATACAGGAATGCTTCTGTCTTACCCGAACCTGTGCCGGTGGTGACCAACGTCGGTTGAGGCCGTCTATGCCCTCCATTCTCAGATTTGCTGCTTAGGCGTGCGAATGCACGCGCTTGGTGTCCGTATGGGTCAAATCCCCGGTACCAATCCAGGCAGTCACGCCACCCTGGCTGTGCTGGCTCGAACGGTAGTCGCAACCTAACATAAGGACCCTTGAACAACCCGTCCTCGGGATCGCCAAGGAAGTCCTTGATCGCGCCCTGCGCAGTGCCATCCGTCAGTGCAAACGTGGTTGCCAGGTAGTCGGAGAGCCCTCGCCTCAGATCGTCGGCTTGGAATGTAGGCAGCAGTTCGGTCACTTTGCCAGTTCCTCGATCTGTTTCTCAGCAAGTAGCTGCTCAAAGTGAGCATAGGCCTTGCGCATGTCTTCTTCTCGATCGAAGCTTTGGAAAGGGAACTCGAAGATATACTCTGCTCCGCTATGCGGGTGCGTCCACGTCCGCTCCTCAATCGTAAGATTTTCGCCGTATAGTCGGTAAATCTTATTGATGTCTCCCGGTACCTTACGACCATTAGCGTCGTAGGCAATGGTCCGATCATACTTGCGCAATACAGGGAACTGAGTCCGATACATGGCCACCAATTCGTCGATATCTAGACCCGTCATGATCGCCACAATAACGTCGATCTCGAGAAGTGCCTGTCGGCGATCCAATTCGTGTCGAAGTGGTACGCGAGAATCCCACGTTTCGGCGACAGCACCTAAATTCGTACTTGCATACGACCGGTAGCCTTCTGACCAGTTGTCGTGCTTCATGCCTGGCAGGAAACTCTCTTCCCAAGTTCGTCTGTACTGAGCCGTCAAGCAGTTCAGTCGCAAAACCCTCAGCATTAGGGCACAGTCCAACACACCTAGATCGGGCGTGGGAAGCAGACCGATAATATGTTGCTTCATATGAGTAGCACCCGTAATTTTCACGAGAAAATCTGCCACGAGAGACATTAAGAAACCTGCGATGCGCACAATATCTCCCGGGGGTGCCCCGGGGACGCCAAGACTAACCAACGTCTGTAGATGAGTAGGTCCTGGCGGAATGAGCGCTGCGTGAAGTGTTCGCACTGTACCTGGGTCTGCCATTTCACGCCAGGCAACCCGCGTGTATTCGGTGGGAAGGTCCGATCCCTGACGCCATTTACCAAAGGTTGATGTAAAGCGTTCTTGGTTCGTGCTTCGCTGAAATGCAGTTCGAACTTGAAAATCTTCAGATAGGTCTTCAAGATCCAGAAGAGACCAATCGTTTTTATTTCTGATTGATTCATTAGGTTCTTTGAAGCATGGATTTCCGACAGTTAGGTGCGGCCCCTGGAGGATCACATCTTCCAGTCTGCTGTTATGTCCTGGACGATTCTCAATCAACCCTTTCTTTTTATCGCCTGATTCATGAAAACCGAGTGAAATTTCTGTTTTTAGATCACGCAATCGTCGATTCTGAACTAGTTTTCGTAATGCATTTTCAACTCGTGAAGTTACAGAATAAGTCATCCGACTATGAAGAAGCGGTGTGTTTGGCTTGTCATTCAGCTGTCTCCATGTTCCGAGGACCTCTTCGTCTACATAGTGAAGTCGGTCCCGATGCGGTGATACATCCCATTGATCCATGTCGTTCTTTATGCCAGGAAGTTCTCCATCTCCATTGTGTCGGAAGCTGCGCACTGCCGTGTCTGGGTGGAACAGCCAGGAAGCATTGAGAAAATTGGGGGTTGCACGACAAGTTGAATAGATGTTGACACTGAAGATCCGTGTCGAACCAATTTCAAACAATCCCAATTGATTCTGAAAGTGGAAATGACGTCTTAACCGCAGATAGCTGTCCTGCCTAAGTCGGGTCGCTTTAATGTCGGTAAAGTGTGAATCCTTGTGCACCAACCCAGCTACTTTTCCAAGGTGCCACGATAAGCTCATGAAGCATCGATAGAGGTCAGGCTGAAGCCCTCCAAGAACAGGGAATTGCAAAGCGCTACTCAGAAATTCGATGCCCCCGAAACGTTCCGTTTCCGTCTCTATGAAGAAGCTTCTAACCTCCTCACGCAAGAACAAATCGCGGCGTCGCAAACTTAAAACGTCTTGAGATTGTTTTTCGGCAAGTTGCCACCATGGGTCAAACTCCGCGAGTAAACCGGCCTCGTCAAAAGTTGGTCTAACCCACGGAGGATTCCCAATGACTAAATCAAAGCCATCGTTACCGAACACCGGCGCGAAATCAAGTTCCCAGTGAAAGAAGCCTTGTTGTTTTGCGATACTTTCACAGACGAGCAACCACGGGTGGTCCTGAAGAACTAAGTCTATCCTCGATGTATTGGCAATTGCCAGGTCCAACGACTCTGCCGCTTCCAGGTCATCCCAACTCATGGAAGCAGTCAAAATAACTTGGTCCTGAGACCGGCCATGCTTCCAGTGTCGTTTAGGCAACGATTCTCGATGCCCCAATAGAGCTTCGAGCCCCGAGAGCCATTGCTCCAAAGTTGGAGGTTTGACACCGAATGTTGCCCGCTGAGTCAGCGGCCAGAACCACATTGAATTCCAGGCGTCCATGACTCTGCGCAGTCGTTGATACGCTCCGTTAGGATCCCTAAGAGATTCTTCGATTTGAGTCCTCGATACCGCTTTGGCCGGACGCCGGCCTTCGAATTCGAGTTTGCCGAAGTAGTTGATCTCGCGTTGGGCTTCCTGTTCCGCAACCTGCAGCCGCCGCAGTGAGAACATCCACAATGATTCGACGCGGCGGCCGAGGTTGACCAGCCGATCGAGTTGGGACTTAGACGGTTTCGATTTAACGCTGTTTCGCCACGATTTGAGAGTCGCTTGTGCGTCACCAGCCAGTTCTTTAAGTTCTTTCGCGTCTGCGGCTGATCCCCAGCCGGAAGCAGGCAGTAAAAAGTGGTGGATCTTTCCATCAATTGCTGTATCGCAGGTACCTTTATACATGGCGTCCGCTAGGCCTGCTAATGGAGCATCCTGCGGAGCGGAGGTCAGCCAAGACTTGTCGCTCACTGCCTGTCTCGAGTATATCGCCCTACGCGCTCCAACGAGCGAATTACCCTGACGCAAGCGCAGGCCAAACCAAGGTGCCTGCAGATCCTTGGTCATGGTATCCAGCCAAAGAGAGACTTCCGCAAGCTCGACAGCTGTTGAATTTAGGTCGACGCCGTGGACCTGGTGCAGGGCGATTTGCGCTTTAACCTTCTGCAATTCCTGAGGGTACTCATCAGCAGGAATCTGAATGTCCAGTTCGTCCTGCTTACGTTTCAGGTATTCACTGGCCAGCTGTCGGACGGCTTCGATGGCGAACGCGCCGGAACCCAGCGCCGGCTCACACACCGTGAGTTTGAGAATGTCGTCGGCCGGCGTCGTTTCCCCGTCCTGGTCCAGCAGCTCTTCAAGAGCCTGTGACACGACAAACTTCGTCAGCACCTCGGGAGTGTAGTAGGACGCGGATTGTTGGCGTTCACGGCCCGCAAGACGGAACACGAAGGAACCCTTCGGGTGCACTACGGTTTCCAGCTCGCCGGTGCGCTCATTGCGTTCCTTGATGAAGTGCTTGGCATCGATCGATTCAGAACGGTCCACGGGAACCACCCATGATCCCTTCGATGAGTCGCCGTCTTTTGCGACCTCGTGCAGGTCGGTCTCGGCGATGAAGCCCGTATAGGACATCAGTCCTTCATACACGGCACCTAGCTGGTTGATGCCCAGTTCCGCATAGGAGATGAAACCGCGGTCCTTGCCGCGCGATTCCTTGCTTAGCAGCAGGTGCTGCAAAACTCGTTGGAGCTCACTGTTGCTGAGCTTGGTCTCATTAATCAGCGACGTGGCTTTCGGTGCGAAGAGGTCGGCCTTCAGTGCATCGAACCGCAACCCTTCGTTGGATACGATCGCCGAGTCCCCTTCCAAGCAGGACTCGGGATTGTGCCCGTTATCGACGCGCTCGAACAATACGTTTAAAGATTCGAAGAAGTGAGTTCCCCGCAGCGAACGATCTTCGTGAATCTCAACCAGGGTCAGCTCACGCAATCGGTCAAGGCCATAGCCTTCGTTGTACTCGCCTGCACCTACTGGAAGCACCCCAAGCTCTGGCGATGCCTCCGCGTAGAGCAGGAACAGTATGCGGTAGAGGAAACGCAGCGACTGGCGGGCAAGGTCTTGGCCATCAACTTCTTCAAGCGCAAGACCCTGGGCCGCACGACGGGATAGAACATCGTTGGCGATGATTTCAATGGAGCGGCGGATGCCTTCACGCAGGTCCTTGGAAACGCCAACTGTGTGCTTCACCGAGCTTTCGAGGATGTCGTCCCACCAGATGGTTCCATCCGGGGAAGGCATGAGCGCGTCGCGACCAAAGGTTGCTAGGAAACGGTCAATCTCCTGGCCCTTCTTGCCGTCATTTCGGTCGGCTACCAGCAATACGTCCGCGGCGAGGTACCGGCCCTCGGCCCAGCGTTCCTGTTCGGTGAGCACCAGCCATTTACCGGCCATCGCAACAATGTATTTCGGCGCTGCATCCGCGAGATATAGCTCGGAAATGAGCTTCGCTGTGGTTTGTTCGGTGTCTTCTTTGCCATCGACAATGACTTTTCCAAGTGGCTTGCCGGTTCCCAGGAAGTCCTCGATGGAATCCGCGGGCTCGGATTCAAGGAATATGACTTCTCCCCCGGTTCCGTTCCACACGTCCGGGATCACTGTCTCGGTACCACTGCGCTCCGCAATGAAGGGCGTTGCGGCACCGTTGAATCCCAGCGCGGTGCGCGTCAGCCCATATGCTTCCCGCGCACCGGAGGGGTCCTCGGCCAGTGCGGCCAGACGGATCTGCAGTTCTCCGCGGTGCTGGGAGAATCGGCTCAGCGCGGAGAGATGGCCTGCTTTGGTATCCTCGTCCCACATTTTCCGGCGCTTGAGCACTTCTCCTTGGAAGGATTCCTTGGTGGAGTCCGTGGTGAAGTAGTGCTCGCTGATCCAGTCTTCGCCAACGATGATCGAGTCAAAGGAGGGCATGTTAGTTGGTTCCTTCCGAGGGGCCTGCGGCCGGGGTATTGCGTGGAACGATCACGAGCAACGGGCGTATTAGCCGTTGCGCGGGTGCGAGTGACTCGACGATTTTTTGTTCGTCGGACACCCGTTTCCGGTGGGTCTTGACCGAGCTGTTCTGCGCCAGGTTGTGAGACATCTCTTCCCAACCGCGGGCACGTTGACGCCACGCGTCGAGACGCGCGTTGGCGTAATCCGCTGCGGCTTCAAAGGTCGCTTCCATGGCCTGAGCACTGCTGTCAACGGCCAGCGGGATAAGGGCCTGCAGGTCCTCGATACCGGCCACCGGCCCGGGGTTAGCAGCCCCGGCACCCAAACCAATCTCGGCTAGGTGAGCACCCAGATCTGGAAGTGGCATCGACATCCTGAACGCTGGGTTATCCTGGTT
>Ga0308161_1002415_pt1 | contig 19793 bp, 19 predicted proteins | sample PhyFR2_FD_201034 | JGI IMG/M metagenome (GOLD analysis project Ga0308161, IMG submission 201034) | Phyllosphere microbial communities from UC Gill Tract Community Farm, Albany, California, United States - DLSLF.R2 | ecosystem: Host-associated > Plants > Phyllosphere > Unclassified | place: USA...
GCGTGCTGGGCGAAGTGAAGAAAGAGTATTGCGACCTGCTGCGCCGTGCCGATGCCATTTTCATTGAAGAGCTGCATAAAGCGGATCTCTATAACAAAGTCAGCCAGGCGTTCACCGTCTTCCTGCCAGTACGTTCAGTCGGCGTGATGGGCGATGGCCGCAAATATGACTGGGTTGTCTCGCTGCGTGCAGTGGAAACCATCGACTTCATGACCGCACACTGGGCGCACCTGCCATATGATTTCCTGGGTCGTGTCTCTAACCGCATCATCAATGAAGTCGACGGCATCTCCCGCGTGGTGTATGACATCAGCGGCAAGCCACCGGCGACCATTGAGTGGGAATGATTGGGTGCCGGAATTTACCGGTACTTTCTAACATGAAATAGCCTGAAGCCCGCGTATTGCGGGCTTTTTGCGTTTTCGGCTCCGCACTATCTGGCAAGTTTTCGCATCGCCAAGCACCTCGTTTTTATGGCATGGTAGATGGTACGACCTGACCCTGATGCCATGTTCGGCGCTCGATACCATGTCGCTCCTAACTAGATGGGCATGGTACTGATTCACGTTAACGTGTTGATTTGTAAGATTTTTATTGAATCAATGCGATGTGGAGTGAGCATGGTATTTTTTAGAGGAAACCCGCCCTGACCATGCTGACCGATACCAAGCTGCGTAACATCAAGCCGAAAGACAAGCTCTACAAAGTGAACGACCGTGACGGTCTCTATGTAGCCATCACCCGAGCGGGGTCGATTTCATTCCGCTACAACTACTCGATCCACGGTAGGCAGGAGACCATCACCTTCGGCCGTTATGGTGTAGGGGGCATCACCCTAGCGGAAGCCCGGGAACGGCTGAGTGAGGCAAAAAAGATGATCGCCGCTGGGAAGTCACCAGCCAAAGAGAAGGCTAGAGAAAAGGGCCGCGTCAGGGATGCGGAGACGTTCGGGGCTTGGGCTGAAAAATGGCTGCGTGGGTACCAAATGGCTGATTCCACCCGCGATATGCGACGCTCGGTTTTCGAACGAGAGCTAAAGCCGAAATTTGGCAACCAGAAACTCGCTGAAATTACGCATGAGGACCTGCGAGCGCTGACTGACAGCATCGTGGAGCGAGGTGCCCCGGCAACAGCAGTTCACTCGCGAGAGATTGTGATGCAGGTCTTTCGATGGGCAATCGAACGTGGTCAGAAGGTTGAGAACCCGGCTGATCTAGTGCGGCCTACCAGCATCGCAAAATTCGAGCCGCGCGACCGGGCCTTGACTCCTGATGAAATCGCCTTGATGTATCAGTACATGGAACGCATTGGTACCGCTTCTTCGGTGCGTGTTGCGGCTAAGTTGCTGTTGCTAACCATGGTTCGCAAAAGTGAACTGACCAATGCGACTTGGAGCGAAATCAATTTCAGCGAAGCAGTCTGGACAGTTCCCAAAGAGCGGATGAAGCGCCGTAATCCGCATTTGGTGTTCCTGTCCAGGCAAGCGCTTGATATTTTCATTGCCCTGAAAACCTTTGCGGGTGGCTCGGAATATGTTCTTCCATCGCGCTATGACTCTGACTTACCGATGAGCAGTGCCACTCTCAATCAAGTGCTAACGCTGACCTATCGCCTCGCTCAGAAAGAGGGGCAGTCGCTAGGCAAGTTCGGGCCGCACGACTTGCGACGGACTGCCAGCACATTGTTACATGAGGCTGGCTATAACACCGATTGGATCGAGAAGTGCCTCGCACACGAACAGAAGGGTGTGCGAGCGGTTTACAACAAGGCCGAATATCGAGATCAGCGTCGGGCGATGCTGCAGGATTGGGCGGACATGATCGACGAGTGGACGCTTAGGAGACCGCGCTCCGAGGGCTGATACCGAGCTTCGTGGACTACAGAGTACATGGCGCCCATTCGTTTGTGGCGAAACGCCCACTTCGGTGGGCTTTTTTTTGTCCCGAAACGCACGTTTTAGGGACACTTTTTTCTCTGAATTTCGTTTAAAAAAACTACCGATAAAACAAGAGATTGGGTGATTATCCCTGTCCCGAAACTGGACGTTTGACGGACACTTAAGTGCTTGATTTGTATGTAAAAAATCGTCTAAAAGTGCTGGAAAATACCGGAAGTGTGGGGCAATAATCGAACCTCGAATGATCACGAAACGAGGTATTCGGTGTGGAGAAAGAATCGAGAAAAGTCCTGATCAGCAAGAAACAGTTGCTGGCAATGATCCCGTTGTGCGAGCGCACGATCTACAACTTTGAAAAGCAGGGAAAATTCCCTCGGCGTATTGCTCTTAGCAGCCGTAAGGTGGTCTGGGATTTGGGGGAAGTGGAGGAATGGATTGATGCGTGCAAGGGGACCGGCCCGGCTCCCCGGCCCGGAATGGGGGCCTGAATTGTGGCGATTGACTTACGGGCAGCTTTCGAGAACGAGCCGCCCTCACTTGACTTCATATGGCCCGGCTTCCTTGCAGGCACAGTGGGAGCCTTGGTAGCTCCCGGAGCCACTGGTAAGAGCTTCTGGGCGCTGGAGGCGGCAATGTCCGTTGCCTGTGGCGCAACCGTTGAAAGCAGAGCGGCCGGTGGTGACTTAGTAGGACTTGCACCCGCGAAATCTGGCCGCGTCGTCTATTACGCAGGAGAAGACCCCGAGCCAGCGTTGATCGGGCGAATTCACTCCATTGGCAAACACCTTGGCCAAGAAGCTCGCGGAGCTATCGTAGAAAACCTCATGGTCATGCCGATCATGGGAACGCTCTTGGATGTCATGAGGAAAAGGCAGCGGGCCGAGCTTATAGAGCAATGCAAAGGTGCTCGACTGATCGTTCTCGATACATTGAGCCGTATCCATACCCTTGATGAGAACAGCAACAGCGAGATGGCGCGGCTTGTCTCCACGCTGGAGCATATAGCGGCCAGCACAGGAGCATCAGTTCTTTATCTCCACCATGTGAGCAAAAGCAGTGCTCGCGACGGGCAGGCAGATCAGCAACAGGCTTCACGAGGCGCTTCGGTACTCGTCGATAACGTCCGATGGTGCGGTTTCATCGCCAAGATGACGGACAAAGAAGCAGAAACCCGTACCGATCGTGCCTTTGACCGACAGCCCATCGGTGGGGAGCGCCGAGGCTTCTTTGTTCGTTTCGGCGTTAACAAGCAAAACTATGCCCGCACGCCGAAAGAGCGCTGGTACATGCAGCACGACGGAGGCGTGTTGCTGCCGGTAGACCTGTTGGACGCCAATCAGGACAGCGGAAGGGGGCGTCACCGTGAGCAAGCATGATTTGACTCACGCCCGGCACGACCCGGTGCATTGCCTCGCCCCCGGCCTGTTCCGTAGCCTCAAGAAAGGAGAGCGCAAGCACAGCAAGCTCGACGTGGTATATGACTACGGTAACGGCAAGCGTATCGAGTTCAGTGGCCCGGAACCATTGGGGGCCGACGATCTACGCATTTTACAAGGACTCGTGGCAATGGCTGGCCCTTCTGGACTCGTGCTTTCGCCCGACCCGCAGACAGAAGCTGGCCGCCAGCTACGTCTATTCCTTGAGCCTAAGTGGGAAGCTATCCAGCAGGATGCAATGGTGGTCAGGGGCAGCTATGGGGCGTTGGCCAGCGAAGTGGGCTACGCGAACAAAAAGGACACCGAACGAGTACGCGAATGTATCGAGAGGCTTTGGAAAGTCTCGATCATTGCGCAAAACGGAAGGCAACGGCAGGGCTTTCGCTTGTTGTCCGAGTACGCCAGCGATGAGCAGAATGGCAGGTTGTACGTGGCGCTGAATCCTCTGATTGCTCGCGCAATCATGGGCGGGCCACACGTGCAACACATTCGCATAGATATGGCCGAAGTGAGGAAGCTAAAGACTGATCCCGCCCGCCTGTTTCATCAGCGGCTCTGCGGCTGGATTGACCCAGGCAAATCGGGGCGTGTCGAGCTAGGCACGCTTTGCAGCTATGTATGGCCCGATGGCGCTACAAATCCTAATACCATCAAAAAGCGCCGCCAGACAGCACGCAAAGCGTTGGCGGAGCTGGTCGCCGTGGGTTGGAAGCTGGACGAATATGCCAAAGGCAAATGGGAAATCGGACGTCCCAAGGCCCACGATAACGGCACCCGCCCCACGTTTTCAGCACCCAACCCCCACGTTTTCAGCACCCAATCCCCACGTTAACGGTACCCGGTTCATTTCTGAAATCCCAGCAACGGCGGGGCCTTGCGGGCAGTTCGCAAATCTCATCCAAGATTCTCTAAGAATCTCCATCATGCGCGCGAAGCGCCGCGCCCTGGTGGCGCAGCTCATCGCTTGCTCTGTTGGTCGGCCTGCGGCCGTTAGGCACCAAAAGGAAGGGCGACTCCATCGAACACACACACCACCTAAACCAACAAGTGCATCCCGCCGTCTGCGGCATCCGAAGACACACCAAAGAGAAGGTCTCGGGGTGAACGACCAATCAGAAGGTCGCAGGAGCCGCCATAACCCTTTTAAATGATGCGGGATGGCTCGGGTGCTGTAGCCAAAAAATCGCTCAGAATTCAGCTCAGGGCCTTACAGGTGGTGTAATAGACGGAGCTGAGACATGTTCGTGCGTATTACTAATGGCGAAGCCTCCGCGCTTTTGATCGGCGCAGCCGGGAGTAGCCCCCGTGATGAAATATCACGAGTAGCCGCAAGTCCGGTGTGTCAACGCAAAGCGTTGTCCACGGGACGCGCAGCACCGCAGGTGCGGAGGCTTTGGCTTGTGCTGGGACTTACAGAACGACCAACTGACGGGGAGTGAACCTGATGCGATCACGAGGCTGCGTTTGGAAAGTAAAACCCCGCACTTAGGCGGGGTTGTGTGGGTCTGGTCAGTGATCACTGCTTGCCGGGACTCTCTTGTTTCTGTGCTTCCTGCGCGGCTTGGATGGCCATCAACGCCTGCTGATTCAGGGCTGCGTTATTCTTGCTGCCCAGCAAAGGTAGACGATTCATAGCCTGTGCTCCAGCAAACATGCGATAGGACGCCGACAATGCGAGCGGGTTCACTCGAAGCTGCAAGGCCGTGTACTGGCGATCTAGCCTATCGAGTTGCGGCCCGTAGCCCTTGCTACGTAGCCATCGGCCGAGCGCCCACATGCCGATGGCAAATGTCGATGCGAATACTACGAATCCAGCGAACATCAGTATGTCCATCATGGTTATTTCTCCGAGATGTCGTTGTTTGATGCCATGCCGGGCACATTGAACGAGGCTAGGCGACTTGTGGCGGGGCTTTCGTCCGAGGATGGACGGATGACGTTAGATTCCGTTTGTGCAGCTTCCACGGTTGTTTCCGCGCCATTGGTTGGAACGGTCGAGCTGGCACCGTCGGAAACAGGCGGCGGAGATCCTGCACCAAGAGACAGAGAGTGCGCATTCTCCATGCCCGGCACTGCCATTGAGGTCATCACACCGAGCGCTTTTGCGCTAGCGTTGGCCGCTTGGGAAAGGGCGTTGCCAGAGCCAACAACTCCCCCTTTTGGTGCCCCTTGCTGGTCTTTGTCGTCTTTGTCCTGCGCCGCTCTCCCGGCCTGCTTGGTCGCCTGCTGGACACCATTGCTAGGCTGCTGCGGAGCCGTGCCCGGTGATTGAGGGGCGGCACTGCCACCTACGCGTGCACCGGCCGACGACGCACCTTGGGCGGCCGCTTGGCCGCCCGTGCTCGCGCCGAGGCCAGCGGCCGCACCGCCGTGCGTCGCCGCCGCTGTGGGCGCACCACCACCGGCAAAACTGGAATTGATCGCAGAAGCCAGACCGCCGCCGCCAATCCCACCTGCACCCGCTACACCGGCCCCAGCAGCGCCGCCAGTACCGGCAGCGCCAAGAGCACCGGCAGCAGCCGGAGCGGCCGCCCCGGCCGTGGCGATGGTGGCAGCCGCCGCAGCCGCTCCGGCTGCCCCGGCCACCGCCATCCCGCCAATGGCCGAGCCACCGCCCATGGACGTGCCGCTAATAATGCCGCCGATCAGGTCAGGAATAGTCTTGGTCAGATAGCAGCACACCAAGGCCAAGCCGACCATCGTCATCAATGACGCTTCATCATTGGTATAGGCTGCTAACCACTGCTTAGCCGACTGTACAACCAGGCCGACAATCAGAGTCAATACAAATAGCTTTGCACCAATCGCGACGGTGAAACGCATTGGCGCAATTGCAAATTCCCGCGTCCATTGCGAGCCACCAAAGCCCAAGAACAGCACGGATGCGTTGATGATTACGTAGGCCTCTACGAGCGTGACAAACATGAATGCAGCGATGAATGCGAAACATGCCAACACAAGAATTGCGCATACAGCGATCAGAAGTCCCTTGGCCGGAGAAAATACTGAAATGCCCTCTACCATTGTGCGGCCAAAATCCAGCGCAACTGCAAGCATATCGCCGGGTTCTAATGCACGCCCGAGGCCGCTCGCTGATGCCGCTGCATCGCGGAAACTATCGACGATGGCCGTCGACCACTCCACTGAGTACTTCATGACTGCAAGGAAGAAACCGATCACCAGCACGAAGCGCAGCAGCTCGCCGACAATCTCGCCGAAGTCGGCTTGCTTCATTACCAGAGGCATGAACGTCCAAATAAACTGGATCGAGGCCAGCAGCCAGAACAGTCTGATCGCATAGTCATACAGCTTCGCTGACCACTGGTGCGACTGTTGTAAAACTAGGTCGAGTAGGCCCTGAACCGATGTATCGGCATGGGAAAGGTCGGTCGCGGCAATAGCATTTCCGGCCATGAACACACTCGCCAAGGCGAGGAACAACAAAAGAAGACGATCCATAGCTAGTACCCCTTCACGCCGCCGCGAGTGTTCGGGCGCGCCTCAAACGACGCATCAGCGTCACGCTGTTGCCGTTGTTGCTCAGCCATCGCAGTACATTCGATGTTGCTTTGAACCACCACGGCAACCATGTAACCGGTCAGTGCGGACCCGGCGCACATCAACGCGATTAGCCATTTCGCAATCGTCATTCTCAGTACTCCTTCACGCCGCCGCGTGTGTTTTTCCGCGCTTCAAACTGCTGTTCAGCCGCTTCGCTAACGGCCTGCCGGTCGCCTTGCTGGGCCATGTAGTTGCCCTGCATGTTGATTTGGGTGGCCATCAGATCCCGCAGTTTTTGCAGTTGCTGCACGTTCTGCGAGGCGATTTCGTTGCCCGCCTGAATAGCTTGCATGCGGCCTACGGCTGACTGCGAACGGGCCACCATGCGAGCAAGCTGGGCGTCTTCAGGCTCGAACGTGCTGGTATTGAGATTTGCCGCTTCCATCGCCGTTTTCACGTTGTCGCGGCCCTGTTGCGACCACTTTTGATAGCGATCCTGCGCCGGGACCTCTGCCGAGTTCGCTGCTTGATTCAGGTAGGAATCGAAGCCGGGGAAAGCCGTGTTGAACTGCGAATCCATGTTCTGGATTTGACGGCCCAAGGCCTGCGAACGGTTGTAGATGTTGACCACGCTTTTCAAGTCAGCCGCAATGCTGCCAAACATCGAATCGGGCAGGCCCGTGCCCTGCGTGACCATGTTTTGGTACTGCTGAATCTGCGTTTGCAGTTGCTCGGCGGTGTTCAGCGCCGTGTTGACCTGTTCGGCGTACTCGAACATCTGTTGATAGAACGTCGAGCAGTTAGAGCAGTAGATGGCGTAAGCCGGTGCAGGTGTGATGTAGAGGCCTACACCAAGGCCTGTGGTTGCCATTGCCACAGCTAGCGCCGCGCCTCGGCCAAATACCCGAGCGACATAAGCTGACGTTTTTCGCGATTCCATTTCCATGCCGAATGCCTCATTTTGTCGTAATCTGAGGTCTGATTATTGTCCGATACGGGGTGGTTTTGAATATGCGGATAGATACTTATCCGCATATATTTCAATGAGTTGTGTCCGGAAACTGTCCGTCAATCATCCTTTTTAATAATGCCAACCATCTGACTTGTCTAGGGTTTTTCTCTCATGAGGCAGAATACTTAGCTGTCCGGTTTGATGCTTTTTGCGGACAAAAAAAAGCCCACCAAAGTGAGCTTTTGATGAGTTTGTGGGCGGCGTCAGTGCGCCGCGTAATAAGGATTCTGAGCGCGATAAAGGCTACGTTCAGTCTCGGGGATGTGCAGCGTCTCTAGGTGCCACTCTTCGAGTGAAGAAGCTAGCTCGGCCGCAATGCGCTGGGCTTCCACAACGGGCTTACTAGATTGCCCGCTGGCTCGACCTAGGTAGGCTTGCAGTTCATTGAGTTGATTGGCCAAAGCGCTGATGCGGTGAGCTGTCTTCATGATCAATTCCTCTTGCTGATCCCTTCCACGATTCTATCGAATTCTTCCCGGATCTGATCGTCCGTAAGCTCAAGATTAACCAATCCCGATTTTATTGCAATTCTCCCGATTCTTTCTGCTGCCTCATTGTCGAGTTTTGCAAGCCTTGCCTTAGCCATCTCTAGCTCAGAAAGCGCGTCAGCTCGTCGCTCGGAAAGGGTTTTTCTAGCCAATGTTAGTGCTCCTTTTTTGGTGCCATTTCGGCCTTAACCTATTGTGGATCACGGAGATTTTAGCGACCGCTGGAATTTCTGACCACAGCAGGATTGGCATCGCTAAGAACGAAGCGCGGCCACGGCATGTTGGTCGCCACTCCTGTGCTTTCTCCGCCCCGTTTGATCCGTTCAGTTAAATTTGGTCGATTAAGTAAATTCAAGGCAATTTTAGGAAATTCCTGCTTAGATTAATGCAACTCTAGGCAACTAAGGAAAAATGAATGAAATTCAAGGAAATTCAAGGCAACTTGCGTTACCGAAGCGGCCATTAGCACTAAATTTCTTTGAGTTGCACTCAGACAGACGGCAAGATGTGTGTTGTGGGCCTACGCTGCTTCGCAGCTACGACCCCCACCACCGCCCCTTACTCGCCTGCGGCTCGACGGATCTTGCTCTGCGAGGCTCACCATCGCTGCCGCGACTGTTGAAAAGCTTGAGAGGTACAGCATGGAGAAAGAGCAAAAGCCCACCCCTCGACGGAAGCTGCCGCCGATCAAGGTATGGGTGTCGGAAGACGAGCGCGCAGAGATCGAGGACAAAGCTCGCCAGGCCAACATGTCGTTGTCCGCCTACCTGTTGGCGGTCGGTCGTAACAGCCCTATTCGATCCGTGGTTGACCTGCTAGCAGTTGCTGACTTGGCCAAGGTCAATGGCGACCTTGGCCGGGTGGCTGGACTACTGAAACTTTGGCTCGCGGAGAAGCGCGGACAAGGCGCAAGTCCAATGGATGTGGAAGCGATGATGAATGACTTTCGTAAATTGCAGAGCGAGGTGCTTTCCATCATGTCACGCGTCGTAAGATGACTGCTGTACGTGTCGTCTGACACAAAGCAAAGTTCAGCTTCGCACAGTCATGCCGTATCAATGCGGCCAATCGAGCGCCTGATGTTGGATTGATAGGTGGTTAGCCAACGCATCGAAGGTTCGTTCTGCAGCATGTTGCATGCATCGACGGAAGCATTGGTTGGCAGCACGCCCTATGTCGAGGCACGCAGTGCTGCGACCTCGATTCATCGGTGATGGAGCTGATGAGGCGGGTGACGGCTGTGGTTAAGGTGAGTCGTGAGGCTTTCAGGGCAAGATTTGTGGTGGTTGAAGCCCGAGCACGGGAGGCGCGCACGAATGGTTGCCTTTTACCGCTTGGTGATGGAGATCGAGAAGCAAATCATGTGATTTGGTATAGACTGGATTGCACAATCCAAAATGCGAATCGGTAAGCATTGTCGAGGCTTAAATGAAAAAACAACATAGGAAAGATCGAGGCCACGATGAAGCTATGGCGGAGGCGTTTGACTCTGATCCAGAATACGCGATGAAACTTGCTGAGGACGTTTTGCGTGATGGCGAACAAGGAGAGATTGAAATTCTGCGTCGGCAGATCCCAATAATTCCAGAAAAACATCAAGAGCAATGATTTTAGTATCGCTCTATCAATAGTTTATTCAAGGGGGAAACATGGCAGTTCCTGTGCACCATAGGGGTCGCAACGCATATCATTTCACATCGATACAGAATCTTGAATCAATAATTGATCACGGTATTTTTTCGACCAATCAGAAAATTGCACGCGGCATTCTGCACGTTAACGTCGCTGAGGAAGGAATACAGAGGCGTCGGGCGCTTATGCAAGTGCCTGGAGCCAACGGGCGGTGTGTTCATGATTATGTACCATTCTATTTCGCAAAGAAAACGCCTATGCAGCAGGCGGTGCTCTATAAGAAGAACGTAGATCAGCAGTTCATCATTTACCTTTCCGTTTCGGTTTTGCTGATGGAGACAAGAGCTGGGGCCTATTACACAAGCGCGTCTGCAAATACGGACGTTCCCCCAGCTTTCTTTTCTGGAAATCATCAGTCTGATCAGCTCGACCAACTAGATTGGCAAACTATCGATAACGGTCGGTGGGGATATGACGACGATGCTCAGAAGCACCGCAAAATGGCGGAGCTTTTATTACCAGATCATGTCCCATTGTCTGAAATTAATCAGATAGTTACATTTAATCGCAGCGTGTCTGACTGTGTTAGGCAAATTTTTCAGAACAAAGGGGTTGTTCCGCCGAACATTGTGGAGGCGGGAGGGGAGCATTATTATCTAGAGCCTGGTAACTGGAATGCTTCTTTGGTTACAGGGCCTTTTTTCCTCAAGCGTTTTGTAGATGAGGCTATTTCTCATGTGGTCTCATTTCAGCGTCAGGTGATGCCGAAATTCCAGACCTTAAGTGACGCCTTGCGTGCTATTCGCGCTAACTTCGCGGCCATCAGAGAGCTACAAGATATCGATGGTCTCGGCGCGAACTACGGGCCACATCGCGAAGATGTTGGCGCTCATTCTCGACGTGTTTCGGGTCTGGTGCTGAACTCACCCGAATATATTCAGTTGGACCCTATCCATCGTGAGGTCTTGGAGCTTGCAGCTTATCTCCACGATATAGGCAAAGGGCCCAAAACACGCTGGCCCAATAGCTTTATGAATAAGGCTGATGGTGAACATCCCAAAAAATCCCTGCCTATGTTGAAAAGAATTTTGACTGAGGATTTGCCTATTCTGCCACCAGATATAGTCCGAAAAATTATAATGCTGGTGACTTATGATGACCTACTGGGTGAGATTGTTGCTAAAGGTCGGGACAAAAGTCAGTTGTTCGATATAATTACTTGTCCTGAAGATATCACTATGTTGGTGGCTTTGAGTAAGGCTGATATTGGTGCGTTAAATCAAATTTGGTTGATGCAAGTCTCTGCTGGAATCGATGCCCTCAGAGTTGAGGCTCTTCAAAAATTGCAAGGTAATGTTTAATGATAGAGTTTGTTTCCGGAGATTTTTTCGATTTCGATGCGGATATCATGATCAATACAGTCAACTGTGTTGGTGTGATGGGTGCAGGTGTGGCGCTCGCATTTAAGAAAAGATTTCCTGAAATGTTCGATGACTATGCTGAGAAGTGTCGTTCGGGCATTATTCGCCCCGGCCTGCCTTCCGTTTGGTTGCAAAAGGATATGATCTCGAAAGACATCGAGATCATAAATTTTCCGACTAAAAATCATTGGAAGAATCCATCTGAGTATCATTATATTGATGATGGGTTGGAATGGCTTTCTAAGTATCTTGAAGATAAGAGTGGAAAAGTAGTAACTCTTCCGGCCCTAGGCTGTGGTCATGGTGGTTTGGACTGGGACAGGGTCCGATCCATGATTGCTGAGAAGCTAAAAAACTCTCCTGCGCATATATATGTCTTTGAGCCCTTCGATTCAGTGAAAGCGGGCAATGTCAAAGCTTCGGAGCCTGACTATGAGCAACTGCTTGGTTCGGTTGGGGCTGGGGTTGTTAAATATGCGTCGGACGCATACCCGGAAAAGTTGCGCATCTACACCAAGAAGGATGTGTATTACTATCCAAAACAGCAAAATAAATTTAGATACGATTTTTCAGTTGTGTGCAGCAGCAAGCCTGACTTAAGCGAGATAAATGCTATACGAAAGTTTGTTGATTTTTGCGTTCTCGAGAAGTGCAGTATTTTGTTGGGGGGGACAGCCTTTGAAAAAAAACTCGCGCTTGAACTTTCGACCCAAGGTGTAATTTGCGGCTGTGTTCTCCCATCCGGAATCTACGAGTCCATAAAAAAAGTATCGTCATCAACGCGAAAAGAAAAGCCTAATCTTCTCTCGATAGGTAATCCAGTAGTTGCCTTCGATAAGAAAGAATTTATGCCTTCTGTTTTTGCGAGGATGTATCTTTCTGAGAAGGTGGTGTTTTTCGCTAGCAAGCTTGCTTGGTTGGAAAAATATAAGAGTCAACTCAAGCGGATATCTGTAGATGCGTATTACTGCGTTTCTGAAATCAGCTCACCAGAGGATATAAAGGCGGTATTAGACATTCGGGCAAAAGGATTTGACTTGGATATGCCCCTAACAAGCGTTTTCGCGGATGATATTCACAAGTCTGATGCGGCTAAGGGGGGGGGATCGAACTCTGCTTGATCTCAGCTTAGCCAAAGTCGAGCATGGTATCGATCATGGTACTTTATGGTCTCGAATTCATAAGGTTCTGATTTTTATCGTTTTTTTATAGATTAAAATAATTGAGTGGGATGATTTCGCGTCTGGCAACAGCCTGCACGTAAAAGCAGTAAAGTACCTCTAAGCCCGCATCACTGCGGGCTTTTTTGTTTTTGTGTCTGGCACTTTCTGACAGCGGTTAGCAACGGGAAGCACGGTTTTTCAATGGAATTCAGGAGTAACGCTATAAAGTTAATGACTGTGATGGCCTTTATGTCACGGTGACGCCGGCTGGTTCAATCTCATTTCGCTACAACTATTCAATAAACGGAAGACCAGAGACCGTTACTTTTGACGGTTATGGCGTCGCAGGGATTACACTTGCGGAGGCGCGTGATGAGCTCAAATATGGTGAAGCTTTATGGACGATATCAAAGGAGAGGATGAAATAACCTTGCCTGCATTGGGTTTTTCTTTCCAGACTGGCAATGGATATTATGATTGCTCTCAAAACCTGTGCCGGTAGCTCTGATTATATCCTTCCTTCGCGCACTACGATTCCGATGCCCCAATGAGTAGCGCTACCTTAAACCGTTTTTCAACGTTGACGCCTCGCCTGGCACAGAAAGAAGGGGAGCCGTTACCTGAGTTTGCATAAAAACGCCTTAATTTAGGGTGTGGAAAATAAATGACTGTTACATATCCTCTATTTTCATAGCAAGTTGATCAATTACGTTATTTCACTCTTGCATTGAGATAATTCTCAAGTGTGAGCCATCCCGCAAAATCACGGTTATATAGTGAATTTTCTTTATCACAGAGAGGCGGCAAACAGCTAAATTAAATGCCTGCTTAGTATGGTAGTTCATTTGCTGAGGATATCGTCTGTGCACGGACAATGTATGCTTCGCATACGGGTTTTAAATGGCTTTTGTCTCGATGATCACATAAATAAAAAAACATAATTAATTAATTTAAAAACATAATAGATTCTTTTGGGTTACTTGTGTCAGAAAGTGTTCCACCTACACAAAAGAACCGGAGATCTGATTAGAATGTGTAATAACATAATGCAAAGCCGGCATGATGAATATCATAAATTAACCCGCGGAGAGCGTATTGGTTATGGAATGGGGGACTTTGCGCAAAACCTGGTTTTCGGTACTATAGGCGGTTTTCTGGCGCTTCACATGTTGACTGTAAATACAATAAGTACAGCAACAGCCGGATTTATATTCCTTTTTGTCCGTATTATTAACGTGTTATGGGACCCGATGGTGGGAACTTATGTTGATAAAAGAAGCTCTCTTGCCGGAAAATACCGTCCCTGGCTTTTAAGAGCAGGTGTTCCACTTGTTATCCTTTCCGCTTTACTCTTTGCTCCCATCCCTGGTATCCAGGGTTCCGTCCCTTTTGCATTTATTGTTTATTTAGTCCTGGATTTGGTTTATTCAGTAGTGAATATTCCGTATGGTTCGCTTAATGCTTCTCTGACAAGAGATCCTGAGTCTATTGATAAACTGACCAGCACACGTATGATGCTGGCTAATAGTGCGAATCTTCTTGTCTATACGCTATTTCCAATGTTCGTACAAATGGCCTCACCAAAAGATCGAAGCCTGAAAGATACAGGTTTTTTTGGCCTTGAACTCAATATGGGCAATTATACCGATCCCTCAGCTAACTACGCGTGGTTTGGTGTTTACTCAATCTATATGCTAATCGGCGCGGTTGCACTTTTCATCTGTTATAAATTTACTAAAGAACGTGTGGTTGCAACGGCAGAACAAACAGCCAATGTCAAAGCGACGGATCTGTTCCATGAACTCAGACATAACCGACCGCTTGTCATTCTCGGATTGTTTTTCATGCTGGCCTTTACCTTCATGTTTTTCATGAATACCGTGAACGGCTTTTTCAATCAGTACGTTGTTGGCCATTCAGAGTGGATGGGAGCTATCGGCCTGGTCGCCTCAATTCCTGGTATTGTTTTCCCTATTTTCTGGCCCAGACTGAAGAAAGTTTTTGGTAAAAAAGGCTTCTTCCATCTGTTCCTCGGCATGTTTATTGTCGGTGAACTATTGACGTATATCTGGTCACGTGAAGGAATGCATGATGCACTTTGGCTGGCTTATATCTCAACATTCATCAAGCAGTGGGGCTTAAGTTCAGCGACCGGCTTCATGTGGGCACTTGTCCCTGAAGTTGTCGCTTATGGCGAACTAAAAAGAGGAAAACGAAATACTGCCATTATTAACGCCATTATGGGACTCTTTTTCAAAATTGGTTTTACCATTGGTGGCGCCATTCCACTTTGGTTACTGGCCGCATATGGCTTTAATGAAAAAGGGGTTCAGCAAAGTGCTAATGCTATCGACGGAATAATTATTACAGCGATTTGGGTTCCAATAATGTTAGCCGCCATTGCGATGATCGTCATTCAGGTCTATCCCATCTCAGACAAACATGTCACAGATATCAATCGTCAGCTTGATGAGGTACGTGTGTAGTTTGAAGAATTAACAATGAAACTAAAAAACATTCAGCTTAAAACTTAAAAGGTATGATTATTATGTCTCTGATTCAAAACCCTATCTTACCTGGATTTAATGCCGATCCGAGCATTATCCGTGTAGAAGACACCTACTATATTGCGAACTCTACATTTGAGTGGTTCCCGGGTGTTCGTTTACATGAGTCAAAAGACCTGAAGCACTGGAACCTTCTCCCTGGTCCATTATCAACAACCGCGCTTTTAGATATGAAAGGAAATCCTTCGTCTGGGGGTATTTGGGCACCCGCGCTTTCTTATGCTGATGGTAAGTTCTGGTTAGTTTATACGGATGTGAAAATCACCGAAGGCGCCTTTAAAGATATGACGAATTATCTTACTACAGCCACTGATATTCGTGGGCCATGGACAGACCCCATTAAACTTAATGGGGTCGGTTTTGATGCTTCACTTTTTCATGATGACGATGGTCGTAAATATGTCATTCAACAAACCTGGGATCATCGGGAGTATCATCATCCTTTTAATGGCATCACGTTAACTGAGCTTGATACACAGACGCTGAAATTAAAACCAGAAACTGCGCGAACGATTTATCGCGGTACTGCCGTTGCCCTGGTTGAGGGGCCACACCTCTACAAACTGAACGGATATTATTATCTTTTTGCTGCTCAAGGCGGGACCGTTTTCACCCATCAGGAAGTTGTGGCGCGTTCAAAAACATTAGATGCCAACAGCTTTGAAACACAACCAGGGGAAGTGTTCTTAACCAATATGGATACGCCAGACAGCTATATTCAAAAACAGGGGCATGGCTCGTTGGTCTCAACCCCCAAAGGGGAATGGTATTACGCTTCGCTTTGCGCGCGTCCGTGGAATCGTGCCGGTGAGTCCGCCTACGATCCTCGTGGTTGGTCTACCTTAGGGAGAGAAACGTCTATCCAGAAAGTGTATTGGGATAAAGATGGCTGGCCACGTATTGCAGGAGGTCACGGTGGACGAACATTTGTCGAAGGGCCAGTGGATGCGATTTATACCGAAAGCGCAAAAGATCATAGCCAGCACGATGAGTTTATAGCGGCGACACTTGATCTCAACTGGAATACGCTCCGGGTCCCGTTCACCGAAAAAATGGGAACGACGGGCGATGGAAAGTTAACCTTAATAGGTCAGGGATCGCTAGCGAATACTCATGACCTTTCGCTGATTGCCCGACGCTGGCAAGCCTTTTATTTTGACGCACAAGTTAAAGTTAAATTTGAGCCATTTAATTACCAACAAATGGCAGGGTTAACGAATTATTATAACGATCGCCATTGGAGTTTTGTTTTTATTACCTGGAATGAAATTAATGGCGCAGTTATTGAAATTGGTGAGAATAATAGGAGGAAATACACATCCTATTTGAAAGATGATGCCATTAAGATCCCTGAGGATACGAAATATGTCTGGTTTCGCACAAAAGTTCGGAAGGAAACGTATACTTATGAATATAGTTTTGATGGAGTCAACTTCACTGAAATTCCTGTGAAATTAGATTCCGCCATTCTTTCAGATGATTATGTACTGCAAAGTTATGGTGGGTTCTTTACGGGGGCATTTGTTGGTCTCGCAGTCATTGACTATTCTGGTTATTCTGCCAGTGCCGAGTTTTATCATTTCAATTATCATGAGTTGGGTGATTTGCTAACTGAAAATAACACTTTTAGTTGGGATGCCAGTGAGTCACGATTTAATTAAATACTAACGTGTGAGTTGAGGTAATAAGTGCAACGCCAGCCTTAATGCTAAGGGTGGTGTTGCGCCTGATAAGCGCATCAGCTTCTGATATTAAATGGGGCTGCGCACAGAAATATCGAATTGAAGCTTTACTGTAATTTGAATCAGTGAGATGGATTGCTCACTATTAACAACGATAATATTTAATCACTCTGACTACGGAGGCATTGATTACGCTAATTATTTAACTGTACCTCTACGAAATAAAAATAAAATCAACTTGTTTTGGTATCGTTGTTTCTATTTATGCCGAAGCGGGATGGTTATTTTATAAAGATATAATTAATTAATTTGAGATAGCCATGAAAACTGTAAAAAAAATCCCTTTAGCAATGGCGATAATTACCGCACTGTGCCCTGTTTCCGTACTGGCTCAGGAATTCACTCAGGAACAGATTGACGCTATTGTCGCTAAAGCGGTTGATAAAGCCCTGGCTGAAAGGCAGGCGAAAATCACGGCTGCCGCCGATAAAAAAGTCGACGTTATTACCGACCCGCAAACCACTGCTGCCTCCCCGGATTTAGCCATTCCAGATGGTCTTAAATTCAGCGGCTATGCCCGCTATGGCACCCACTTCCAGACAGGCGATCAGAAATATATTGGCGTCGACGGATCTTATAACGGTGCCTCGGCGATCGGCCGTTTGGGTAACGAAAGCAACGGCGGCGAATTCCAGATAAGCAAAGCCTTTAAAAGCGACAGAGGGGCCATCTGGGACCTTAACGTTATGTTTGACCACTGGAGCGACGAAGTGAACCTGAAAAAGGCCTATGTAGGCGTCACTAACGTCCTGGAATCGAACCCAAATGCCTATCTCTGGGCTGGCCGCGATTTCCATCAACGTCCGCAACAGGGGATCAACGATTACTTCTGGATGAACCACGACGGCCAGGGAGCCGGGGTGAAAAACTTTGATATTGGCGGCATTCAGTTTGACGTGGCAACGGTGTCGCAGGTGAAATCCTGTAGCCCGGAAGTGATGGCCGATGAGACTAACCCATCACGTATCACCTGTACCGGTAGCGCCGACACCGGTGATGATGGTCATTATGCGCTGACCACCAAAACTCACGGCATCAAGGCCGGGCCAATTGATGTCGAAGTGTATGCCAACTACGGTTTTGACTCGAAAGCGATAGACAATGATGAGCAACTCGATGCCTGGCAGGGCGGTCTGGTATTCAGCCACACTAACGACAGCGGAGTGAACAAAGTCATTCTGCGCTATTCCGACAACTCGGATAACAGCGTCTACAACAAAACTGACGATCTAACCACGGTCTACGCCAGCTTCGAGGGCAGCCATAAGTTCACCCAGCAGACTCAGATCGACTATTTGCTAGCCTTTCATGACTACGATGACGGCAAGGACAATACCGACAACCGTAAAAACTACGGTGTCATTGTACGACCGATGTATTTCTGGAATGACGTGCACTCAACCTGGCTTGAAGCTGGCTACCAGCGTGTTGATTATGATCAGGGCGGAAACAACAACGGCTGGAAGCTGACGTTATCGCAGAACATCGCCATTGGCATGGGGCCCGAATTCCGTCCGATGTTGCGCTTCTATGTGACCGGCGGTCAGGTGGACAATGCGCATACCGCCAGAGTCGATGCCACCAGCAACGAGCAGCTGGATTCGCTGAATGTCGGCGGCATGTTTGAGGCGTGGTTCTGAGTTAGCTTATAAACCTCCTCATCACGCTTAAGGGAGGAGAGTCCGGACACAGAACAGACCGGTGCCCCGATACATACCGGGCAAACATAACAAATCCGTCATCCCGAAGAGAGATGACGGATTTTTATATAACAGCAATGTTGTTCAACGGGATCTTAATTCATCAACCTGATGACGTCACTTTCATTTCTAAGCCCGCCGCACAGCAGATTTTTTTGCCAGCTGGACAGGCCATTCTGCCCGCGGTTTTAACCTTTCAGCGCATCGCTGGCCGCCGCTGGCGTTTTATTGTTCACTTTGACGAAAATTGCGCTATTCTGCTCTGCAGTAGAGAGACGCGCGTCACACTTGTCGCCAGCCTTTACCCGCCGCTTTCATTCAATATCCCAAAGCCGCTCCTTGTAAATCTGTCTGTTCAGCAGACGTTGCCATTTATTGTCTTCAGGAATGTTGTCATGCTCTCACTCAAAGTGTTCAGCCTGTTTTTTGTTGCCGTGCTGCTGCTGTCGCTGGGTGCCAGCATCGCGCAGGCGACGCGTCATAGCGAAACCGCACAGCCGGGTGGCTGGGCAACCGCCCGGCGCGATTCGGCCGGGATAGCGCCCGATCCACGCGCGTTATCTAACCTGGCTATTGTGCAGGTGTATGCCGCGCCGACTTACGGCTGGAAAGGGGCGGTGGCGGTGCATCCATGGATTATCTTCAAACGCGCGGGTGAAACGCGTTTCACTCGCTACGAAGTGATTAGCTGGGGCAGTGGCGATAAGGTCCGCCGCAATACCAACCTGCCTGATGGTTATTGGTATGGCGCAAAACCGCGGCTGCTGGTGGAACATCGCGGACCGGAAGCGGAGGCGATGATCCCCCAGATTGAAGCCGCCATTAAATCCTATCCGTGGCCGACAACCTACCGCGCCTGGCCCGGCCCGAACAGCAACACCTTCCTGGCGCACATTGGCCGCGAAGTTCCGGCTTTAAGACTGGATCTGCCTGCTAACGCGCTGGGCAAAGATTACCGGCCGCTGTGGCGTCCTGTCGGGCTGCCGCCATCAGGACGCGGTGTGCAGGTCTCAATTCTGGGTGTGGCGGGTGTAACGCTGGGTGCGGAAGAGGGATTTGAAGTGAACCTGCTGGGGCTTAACATGGGTCTCGATTTCACGCCGTTCCGGCTGCGTCTGCCGTTTATCGGTGGCCTGGGCAATGACAACCTTCAGAAGGATAAGCCCTGACCCTCTGGCCCCGCTAGCGGGGCCGTTTCGACTCAGCACACGCCAAAGTCACCCTCTTCATGATA
>Ga0308161_1002420_pt1 | contig 19754 bp, 26 predicted proteins | sample PhyFR2_FD_201034 | JGI IMG/M metagenome (GOLD analysis project Ga0308161, IMG submission 201034) | Phyllosphere microbial communities from UC Gill Tract Community Farm, Albany, California, United States - DLSLF.R2 | ecosystem: Host-associated > Plants > Phyllosphere > Unclassified | place: USA...
GGATCACCCTAACAAGATACTCTATAATCCCCGCTCCGCTGGCCCCTTAGCTCAGTGGTTAGAGCAGGCGACTCATAATCGCTTGGTCGCTGGTTCAAACCCAGCAGGGGCCACCAAATTTAGTGATTAAAATCATACATTTAAGCCGCTTTTCGAGCGGCTTTTTTTGTAGCCAAAAAACTGATTGGCAGCAAAATGGCAGCAGATTTTTTCCCTTTTTTCTCCTGTTGCCCTGCTCTTCATGTTTGACGGCTATTTTCTCGCTCGTTCACACAGCCTCTGAAGGTGATCACATGGAAGAAATGCACTTCGTCTATATCAATGCAAAGGGGCAAGTAAGCGCCCAATCGATTTGTAATGTCAGCCACAGCGCCGAGCATGTGCAAGGCATCTGCAACGTCATCAAACAATTAAGAACCTTTCGCAAAGACAGAGTAATTAAACTTGTTGAAACAGCGGACGCTGCTTCGGAGTTTTTATTGACGGTGAAGGAGAGTGATTACTCTCATATTCAATTGAGCAAGCCCAAAGCTCAAAAGATAACTTTTGATGTTTGCTTCACTGGTTTTAAAAAAGCGGATAAAGATCGATTAATTGAGTGCGCAAATGCCAACGGCATGACAGTTAGAAGTTCGGTTACACAGAATCTTCAATTACTTTGCTGCGGATATAATGCCGGACCAACGAAAGTAACGGCAGCCCGTATGAAAGGTGTTGTAATACTTGATGAAAATCAATTCGCGGATTTTGTGAAAACAGGTGAAATTCCAGAAGTGTAATAGCCCACCTAAGCAGGCTATTTAATATTGGCAGCGATCATAACCACAGTGGTTGCTGCTGATTTCTTCCCGGATGCGGCGGCACAGGTTTGACGCTACCCGGTTTCATAATGATTTCAGAAACCGTTTCATGAGATTTAAACGTACAACTACAATTAATGTTCTGGCACTGGTTATATCGTTCTTTGGTTGTTGCTGATACCTGAAAGCTGCTGCGGGTATGTGCGGCGTTCCCGCACAAAGGGCAATTCATCATAATGTCTTCTCCAGAACCCAATTGAGATAAATATTACTCAATTTAACCATTTTGAGATAGTACTATTCCATTTCAAGTGAATCTATTTTCACTTCAAGTTCAATGCTGGTCGTGTAGCCACTCTCCGCGCTCAGGCTGTGCGTAAGAGTCGTGATAATCCATTCTCCCGCATCAATCGGTTGTTTAAACCCGCTTACCTTCACCGGCATTTCCGTGTAGAGATCCGAACGGCCACGCGCCAGCTGAATAGAGAACGTCGCAACACCGCGTTGCAGCCGCTCCCACTGCATTTTGGCAGCGCGCTCGGCGTTGGCCCGGTTCGCATAGGTGCGGCTCAGTACCAGCACGTTTTCATCCGTGCCGATCAGGTAGTCGCCCTGCTTCGCCTCCGGCTCCTTCTTCTGCGCAGCAGGCTTGCGGCGTTTACGCTTCACCGTGGTTTCCGGCTTTTTGTCCGGCTCGCGGGTGTGCAGCCAGCTCGCGATCACGCCGGTGTAGGCGTCACGGTCAGCCAGCGTAAAGCGGTGGCCGTCGCCGTCTTTGCGCACGAGGGTGATGGCGGGCAGCACTTTGCCGCTCGCCGTTTTGCCCTGCCCCTGCCGGATAAACAGCAGGTTGCCGTTCTTGATGCAGGCCACCGCGCCGCACTGTTTCGCCAGCCGCATCAGGAAGCTGGCGTCTGACTCGTTGGTCTGGTCGATATGGTCGAGTGCCATCTTCGCCACGTCGTCGCCTATCGCCGTTTTGAGCTTGTGCCGCCCGGCAATCTCTTTCACCACCTCGCCCACGCTGGTCTGATGCCATGACTTTTCGCGCTTCGTGTTCAGCGTCTGGCGGAAGTCCGCGCTGCGGGCGCGCAGAGTCAGCCGGTCCGGCGTGCCGCTGTGCTCGATTTCGTCCACGGTGTAGGTGCCTTTCGGGAAAAGCGCCTCCCCTTTCCAGCCGAGCGCCAGCGACAGCTCAACGCCCCGGCGCGGCATCAGCAGCTGCCCGTCCGCGTCGTCCAGCTCAATGTCCAGCTGGTCCGCCTCAAAGCCGCGGTTATCGGTGAGCGTCAGGCTGATGAGCCGCTGCTCAATTTTCTGCGTCACGTCCACACCGGCGAGCGTCAGACGAAAGGCGGGCGCGTTCGCCTGCCCGTTAATCCAGCTGCCCGCCATCATGAGAACAGCCCGCCCACTGCGGCGCCCACTTTACCGGCGGCGTCGGTGGCCGCGCCCTGCATGGCCGACAGCTGATCGCTGAGGCTGCCGAACATCTCACCCAGCGATTCGTCGGTGCGCTTCAGCGTCAGCGTGAACTCTATACGGCGGCAAACGCCGTTGCTGAAAAACTCAGCCTTGGTCTGGCTCAGGCTCTCGATCACGAACATGCCGTAAATCGTGCCGCTGCCCTCAATCAGCGGCCAGGCGCGGCCCAGCTCGGCAATCTGCTCCAGCGCGAACAGCGACAGTCTGCCGCCGGTGATTTCCGGCAGCAGCACGCCAGACAGCGTAATGGTGTCGTTATCCGGGCCGAGGAACTGCAACGCGGGCCGCACGCCCATGCGGCTGTTCGACGGGAAGCGCCAGCTGCGCTGAAGCTGCAGCTCCTGATACGGCACGGTTTTAAGCATGAAAACAAACAGGCCCAGCGTCATCATCATGATTCAAATCCTCCACGGTCTCGGTAACTGCTGCGGGCGCGGGACTGCGCCTGCCGCTCTTTCGCCTCCAGCCTGCGCATCACCTCGTCCACCACGTCCTGCGTGCTCTGGCCCGGCTGCTGCACGATGGTGATCGGCGCGTGAATGCTCACGGGCGCGATAGTTGCTGCGGACTGCTGGCGCGGCGCGTCCTGCCGGTAGCTCTGCGCGGGCAGGCTCAGCGGGTGCAGCGGCTTCGCCTCCGCCGTTCCGGCGGCCATGCCAAGCGTCATTGCCGCCATGGCCGCCAGCTGCGCGGTGCGTTTCCGGCTGGTCACGCTCACCGGCCCGCCGACGATTTCCGGCCCGTTTTCACCCACGACGCCAAACTGGCCCGCCGGGATGTTGCCGCCGGTGTCGTACATGCCCGCAAACGCCGGGAAGCCGCCCGCTGGCAACTTAACCCCGCCACCGCTGACGCTGGCTGCCTGCGGTGCCTGCGGCAGCTTCGTGTTAGCCGACGCCTTGCTGACGAGGCCGAACTTATCCAGCAGCTCGCCGATCCCGGCCTTCAGCGTGTCCAGCGGATGCATCACAATGTTCAGCCCGTCGGCCAGCGCCTGCCCGAATGCTTTACCCTTCGCGGCGGCGCTGTCCAGCTCGGCCGCCGTGGACTGCACCGGCGTAAGCAGGTCTTTAAACCAGCCGAACAGCGCCTGCACTTTGTCGCCTATCCACTGGAATACCGGCTGCAGCGGTGAAAACGCCTCGCTGATGGGACCGGCGGCGGCCCGGAAACCGTCCACCACGCCGCCTAAATACGCTTTAATCGGCGCCCAGTATTTCCAGATAACCAGCGCCACACCGGCGAGCGCCGCCACGGCCAGCCCGACGGGACTCAGCAGCGCGCCGAGCGCCCATATCACGCCCGTCAGCACCGTGCGCAGCAGCGCCAGCGGTGACTTCACCAGCCACATCAGCGCGCCACCGGCACCGCGCACTGAGGCAGCCAGCGGCGCAAGGGCGGCACCGGCCAGCCCGCGCACCTGTGCGCCCAGCGCCCGCACACCGGCCATCGGGTTACGGAATGAGGCAACCAGCGTCTGCCCGGCGTCCTGCGCCTTCTCTTTGATTTTCTCCAGCGCGCCCTCACGGAAGGCGTTCAGGATGCCGCCGCCATCGTCCTCATCGTCACCGCCGCGCAGGGACGCCAGCGCGTCGCGGATTTTCTCCAGCCAGTTCACCGACTCCCCGGCCTCGCTGCCGCTGAACAGTGAGAACAGCTTTTTGATGCCGTCGCCGGACGACGCCAGTCCGGGGGCAAGTTTTGAGAATGCCTTTCCTAACCCACCCAGCAGCGGTGAGAGCTTCGCCAGCCCTTTCAGGCCGAGCATGCTTAACCCGAAGCGCAGCATCAGGATCGGCCCCAGCACGGCGGCCATGCCCACGGCGAGTGTGCCGAGCGCCAGCGTCACCGTTGCCACCACGGCGGCGATTTTCATCAGCCTGCCGACCAGCTCCGGGTTGGACTCCACCCAGCGGCGCATGGTGCCGGTGACGCGCTTCACCGCGTCCATGATTTCCATCAGCGGCGCGCGCAGGGTGTCGCCGAGGCTGCTCAGCGTGTTGGCCGCGCCGGTTTTCACCAGCAGCCACTGCGCGGACAGGGAATCCTTGTTGATGTCCGATTCTTTCTGCATGGAGCCGCTGGCCGCGTTGCCCTGCGTCAGCTGCAGTTGGCGACGCAGCTCCGGCATGTTGTTAGCGAGCTTCGCCGCGTCCTTGCCGAACTCCTTGCCAAACACCATGGTCATTGCGGTCAGGCGCTTGTCAGCGGGCAGGTTGTTCACCTTCTCCAGCACGCGCTGGATGGTGCCCATGGCGTCCGTGGTCATCTGCTTTTCAATGGCTTTCGGATCGAGCTTCAGCAGCTCCATGCCGCCCATAAACGTCCTGCCCTGCATGGTGGCGACGGAGAGTTCGCGCACCATGGCGTTCGCCGCGCTGGCGGCGGTTTCCGACGTTGCGCCGAGGCTCAGGAACGTGGAGCCGAGCGCCGCCGCCTTGCGGTAGTCCAGCCTGTCCGCTACGCCGCCCATTCGCTGCAAGACGTCGATAATGTCCGATCCCTTGGACATCGCGTTGTCGTCCAGGTAGTTCAGCGCGTCGCCCAGCTGCTCGATGTTGCGGGTAGGGATTTTGTAGAGCTGCGCAATCTTGCCCAGCCCCTCGGCCAGATCACCGGCGGGCAGCTCAAACGCGGTGGACGCCTTCGCCGCCGTGGTGGCAAACGCCAGCAGGTCTCGCTTCTGGTCCTCGTAGGAATCGTTCTGGTTGGTCACGCCCATGCGCGCGCCGCCCTCGACCAGCGCGGCGTAGTCAATCGCGCCATTGTCCATCGGCAGCTGCTCGCTGGCGGCCTTGATGGCGGCCTGCATGTCGTAGAACTGCGCCGTGCGGTTGCCGTCGTTATCGCGCAGGCCGTTAACCTGCTTCGCCACGCCTTTCATCGCGTCTTCCATGCCCGCCGAGGATTTTACGGCGGCCAGCACCGGCGCACCCATCGCCAGCCCGGCCACGGTGGTCGCCGCACCGGCCCCGGCAATTTTATCGCGCACCTCAAGCGATCGGGCGTGGCGCTCCCGCAGCGCGTTGATTTTGGCCTGCTGCTCGCCGAGCCGCTTCAGCGACTTCTGCTGGCGGTCAATCGCCGCGCGCGCGTCGTCCGCGCGCCCTTTCAGGTCGCGCTGTGCCTGGCTAAGTTTTTTGGTATCAATGCCGGATTCGGTAAGTGCGGCGCGCTGGCGCTGCACCGAACCCAGCAGGCCGTTATAGCTCTGCTGCAGCTCGCGCACGCGGTTCTTAGCCTGCTCCAGCACCCTCGCCTGCGCGGCGGTGGGCCGGTTAGTGGCGCTGAACTGTGTTGCAAGCTTCGCCGCCTCTTCGCGCGCGCCCTTCAGGTTATTGGCGGTGATGGCAAGCTGCGAGCGGGCTTTACGGAAGCCGTCAATACGCGCGGCCTGCGCGTCCAAGTCCTTCAGGCTGGCGCGTGCGGTGCGCAGGGAATCGGCCAGCTCGCGGGTGCTGGCCTTTGCAGAACGGAAGGGGCGGGTCAGTTTGTCTACCGCGTTAAGAACAACCTGCAGGCGCAAGTCTTTATCACTCATCGCTGGTCCCGTGGCGCATTATCGCCTTATGCCGCCACTGCAGTACCTCGGTCAGCGTCATGAACTCGGTAACGGACGGCGGCCAGTGAAAGACGGTGGCAATGTCCGCCACCAGATCGTCTACCGTCAGGCCGTCGCTAAATCCGACAGCACCGACTTCTTCAGTAAAAAAGTGACCACCTCCACCGACAGGCTCACCAGATCGGCGGGGTCCATCTCGGTGATTTCTTGCGTGGTCAGCGCCGGGGTGGTGACGCGCGGCAGCACGGTGATCATCGCGTTCACGTCCATGTCCATCAGCGCCTGCAGGCGCGTACCGCGCAGCGCGCCGGACTGCGGCTTGCGCACGACAACGCTTTTGATTTCGGTCTTGCCGCGCAGGATCGGGGTGTCCAGCTCAACGGTTTTTTCGGTGGTTTTGTCGGTCATGTTGATGTCTCGCTAAAAGGGTAAAAGGCGGCAGGGTTTGCCCTGCCGGATTAATTACAGGCCGAGTGCGTTACGGTGCGCCTCCATCAGGTCCGTGCCATCCACGATGTGAACCATGTTCACCAGGTCAATCTCGTAGAGCACTTCGCCGTTGATGGTCAGCTTGGCGTAGCTGTTGGTGCCGGACACCTTGGTGGTGCTGGATTCGCCGGTCTTCCACTCGCCGGAGTCCAGCTCCTTGTGACGTCCACGCACGACCAGCTCCACCGCCTGAACTTCGCCGGTGTCGTCGCGCTGAATGGAGCCGGTAAAACGCAGTTGCACGCCGTCCACAGTAAGGGTGCCCATCTGCTTGAACAGCTTCGCCTCAACGCCGCCGCAGGTGAATTCAGTATCCAGCGCGCCGTCATCCAGGCCCATGTCGATGTCCACCGCACCGGCCATGCCGCCGCCGCGATACTTTTCGAACTTGCGGGTGACTTTTGGCAGCGTCACGGACTCGATCAGCCCCTGCCAGTTGTCGCCTGCGTTGAACAGGTTGAGGTGCTTGAGCTTGCGGGGTAATGCCATGATTCAGTCTCCTTATGCGCTGACGCGGCTGGCGAAATCGACCAGGTACTGATCGGTGATGCGCTGGCGCAGCAGCAGGTTTTCCAGCGGCGGCACCGGCGTGTAGTCGTAGTCGATCAGCAGCTTGCCCGCCTTGAGCGTGTCCTTGTCGTTCACGCTCTCGTCCAGCCAGCAGTCCGCGCCGATGAGATAGCCCTGACTCACGAGGCTACGCAGCTTGGCGCGAATGCCCTCGATAATGTCGCGGGCCAGCGACGGATTCAGCGCGCCGTCCACCGCCCACATGTGCGCCTCGGCCATCGTGTCGGCCAGCACCTGCGCCGTGCGGGTGTAGCACTCAAACGCAAACAGCGGGTCATCGCTCAGGCAGCGCGAGCCCCAGAAGCGGAAGCCGTCTTTACGAATAAGCGTGGTGATGTCGTTCTGGTTCAGCAGGCCGGAGTCGGTGGCCGGATCCTGCAAATCCCAGAACACGTCTTTGGAAATGCCGGTAACGCCGTTCACGCCGACGTTCGACAGGGATTTATGCCAGCCGGTTTGCTCGTCGATTTTGGCGCGCAGGCCCAGCGCGCGGGCGGTGGCGAAGGCCGTCGCATCTGCCTTCAGCACGGTGTCGAAGTTGATGAAGTCCGGCCAGATGAGCATGCCCTCGCGCTGGCTGAAGTTCGCGCGGTAGGCAATCGCCTCTTCCACGCTCTGACAGCCGTACGCCGACAGGTAGGCAAAGCCGCGCAGGCTCTGCGCCACGCTCAGCAGCTCGGTTGCCACCGCCTGCGTATCGTGACCGGGCACGCCGAGAATGCGGGGCTTCACTCCGCACACCGCCTGCGCGGCCAGCAGCGCCTTCATGCCGGTGCGCTGGCCGTTACTCACGCCGCCGATGATATTGGCGGTGGTTTCAGCTTCGGTTTCGCCCTGCGGCACGCGCACCACGACGGTGACGGGTTTCGCCTGGTCGGCAATGGCGTCGAGCGAGCGCGCCAGCGTGCCGGATTCGCCCGCCTTACCGCTCGCGGTGAGTACGTCGGTCAGCAGTACCGGACGGTTAAGCGGGAACGTGGCTGCGTCGGCGTCGTCGCCGGTGCAGACCAGGCCGACAATCGCCGTGCTGACGGTGGTGATGGTTCGGGTGCCCTCGCTGATTTCCTCAACGCGCACGCCGTGGTGATAATCCTGAGACATGTAGCCATTCTCCAACTGATTCATTTCATTTTTATTTTGAGGAGAAGTTGCTGAATAAGCTGCTAGAAAAGCTTGTGTCAGAGGCTATACAATTTGTATTTCGATCAAGGAGAATAAAAATGTCGACCATTGAAGTTTTGGGATCTATAAGCGCTATAGCGGCATGGATGTCAGGCATGGGTATACAAATGTCAACTAGCGAGCTTTGGACTGCCATTGGTGCTATTGGAGCATGGGTTTCAGGAGTTGGAACACTTATAACTGCCGTAGTAGCTCTAGTAATCGCTAGATCTCAAGGGGAAAGCCAAAAAGATATTAACTATAAAAGTTGGTTTGACAATACGTTCACTCTTCTTCTTGAACAACACAATTCGGAGCTAAAAATAATTAGAGAGTATATAAAAACGCAACCTGATTTATTGGATCTGGCACGATCAATAAACGGAGAAGGAAAAGATATTACAGCTCGGGAAGCATGCAAATTTCTTAGGCAAGATCCAGTTATGTCTTCGTATTTTAGAATACTTTATCAACTATTAAAATTCATAGCTGAAAAACACAGGCCTTTTAATGGTGATAAAACAAACATAATAAACCAACAAAAATTTTATTCTAGCATAGTACGATCTTATATAGAAAAAGATATAATCGGCCTAATTGCCTGCAACTGTTTGATGGTATCAAAGTTCATATTAAACGACCTTCAAAAAAGAGAAAGCAATCAATATAAAAAGTATAGAGATTTATTAGTGACATTTTCTTTCTTAGAACACAACAAAATACAAACCCTTTCTAAAAAGGACGCTCAAAGATTCATGGGATATTTAACTTTGTATCACGAAGAAAAACACCATGATTTTTATAAAGAAATGAATGTAAGAGATGCTATTTTAACGCTATATAAAAATGATGCATTTGGTGACAATGACACTTTGAAAAGCTATGAAAAACTTAATCATAGAGGCCCAGCAACAAAAGGGGGAGGTTATTATACAAATATCGTCATAGACTCTGATTTGAAAAAGATGGAATCTGATCTTTTAGCTCAAGGGTTTTAAATTAATGAGAGTGTTGTTTTTAATTCAATGCACATTAAATTCATTGAGAGTTGCACTCTCGAAATTCAACGTCATGATTCTGCGAGTAATTTCATTATTCTATTACAATTATAAATTAGGCAGAAAAATGTCATCGACGTATTTGCCACCTCAGACAATATTCAAGGCCCCTATAGGGCCTGTATCTTAAACTGGCTTTCTCGGCCAGCTGATATTTTCCGCGGCTGAAACGTTAATCAAATTGAGCTGGTCAATATAGTCCAGCCAAGTATTTAGAGTCTGTTTTTCGCTATCCAGCAGCGATCTGCCAATCATCACCTTGGTCTGCAAAAGTGATATTTTCTGCGTGGCCTCATCAGTCAGAGTCTGACGCTGCCGCTCTGCATTTGCAGTGTCCTGCGCCTGCTGCTGCGCTTTTGCAGCATCACTCATAAACCACGCTTTGTTGCCTTCATCCCATTCACATAGTGCGCTAGGTCGTGGTGTGGAAATGACAAACCTGTCTTTATCAACGTATACCCGGCTCGCGCTGTTAATTGCACTGTAAAAGTCCTGATACTGTTCCATTGTGATTTCGCGGACATCTGCGGGAATATCATCTACCGCCGCATTGTCTTCAAAGGCCTCGTCATAAAAGGCCTGCGTAGTTTCAGAAAATCGCATCGTTAATACCCCAGCGCAATATAAGAACCTGTCATGGTGGTGTTCGGGCTTCGGCACTGAAAACCAAATGAGCCGGAAGTCCTGCTCTTACCAAATGCCCAGGCCATTTCCTGCTGACCGGCTCCACCGACGTCGGACGATCCGCCGGTAATCACCTGAAGGACATTGTTTGGGAATGCAACCGGCCAAGTGACGGTGGCTGTCGGGCTTTCGTAAACACCGTTTGTGCCGGAGCCTCCCGTTACGCTCGTAAAGGTTCCCCACTGAAGGTAAAGCACCTTTTTGGCACCCGCGATAATCATCGGGATTTTGATGTAACCTGACTCACCGAGAACGCCGCCACTTGCGCCTGCGAGCGCTGGCTCGGTCAGTCCCAGCACCGCAAGGGCATCAGGGACTTTACCTGCATCAGCCAGTTCCTTAAGGGCGCTGGCAATCTTCAGGTATTGCGTATGTGGGTTGGCATCGTCTACGTGCTGTTTCAACGCGTCACCGCTGTATTTCTTAGCCTGCTCAAGCTGGTTATCAGCGTACTCTTTCACCTCCGTCTGCAATTGTTCCGCATATTCCTTTGCCTGCTTTTGCAAATTATCGGCGTACTGCTTCGCCACGATCACGCCGTCATCCACATACTTACGCGTTGCCAGTACCACCGACGGGTCGATTTTCAGCGTTACCGCGCTGGTGCTGTTCACGATGATAATCATGCGCACTGTCTGCGTGCGCCCGCTGCCCTCGGCGAGCTGCGGCTTGTAGGTTTCGGCGCAGTTAGCCACGGCAATCATCACGCCATCGCCATCGAACAAACCGATTTCACGGATCCAGAAACCGCCCTCACCCTCCGGGATAATCTGCTCGGCAATAATCTGGCTGCCGTTGGCTGCGTCAATCGTCAGTGAGTTGAGCGACGCGCGGCGCTTCTCGCCGATGAGTTTCGTCTGTGCCGGATCGGGCGTAGGCAGCGTGCCGCCACCGTCGCCCACGGCCAGCTGCGTGATGTTCACTTTGGTGCCGAGCGCGGCAGCGTTGGCAAGCTTAGCCGCGCCCTGATTGGTCAGCAGGGCAAAATATTTTGTCGTCATGCGCTCACTTCCGTCAGGTCGATAAGATGCACCGTCGCGCCGGAATACACCGGCCCGCCGACGCTGATTAGTTCAGGGGTATAGGGATAAACGGTCAGCTCGTCGCCGCTATAGCTGGCAACGGCCACCGGCACCGTGCCGTTTGCGTCCAGGGTAATCGACAGCCCGATGAGATGGCGGCTGCACGGCTTGGCGTCGGCAATCACGCGCTCCAGCTCGTGATACATTTCCTCGGTGATGCCGGTATCCAGCACCCCCACGTCCAGCCGGAACGTGCCCGGCACGTCGTTGGTTTTCCACCACTCAATCACGCGGATGAGATAGCCCAGCGGCTCCACCACGCGCCGGATCGCGCTGACGGTGCCCTTGTGCTGATGGATATAAAACGCGTCCTTCACCACCTTGCGCTTCACGCTTTCCGCCCAGCTCTCGTCCCAGCGGTCCACCGAAAACGCCCAGGCAAGATAGGGCAGAAAATTCACCGGACAGGTGTCAGGGTTCCACAGGTCGCGCAGCGGCACGTTCAGCCCGGAAATGCCGCTGCACGCCTGCGCCAGACGGCGCTCCAGCGCGGATGAGCCGGGCGGCAGCAGGCTGTTACTCATGCCAGCACCTCGTCGTCCGCCACTCTGATGTCCGTTCCGGTGCAGTTGCCCGCCTGCGTGCGGTCCATGATGATGTCTTCTGCCGGTTCGGTGATTTCCACCCAGTCCACACCGGCCACGCGCAGCACCGCGCCGTACGACTCGCGGCGCACGCTGCGCCCCAGCTTTTTCTGTTCGATAAGGTAGGCGGCAAGCCGCGCGTTTGCCGCTTCCAGACAGGGCGCGGCGGCCACGCCGTCAAACAGGTGCAGCTTTGCCTGCACGCGGTAGTCGTTGATGGTTGCAGCCTGCACCGTCACGCGGTCCGCCACCGGGCGCACGCTCTCGCTGTTCAGTGCTGTGTCCACTGTACTCAGTAAATCTGCGGCTGCTGTGCCGTTGCCTTCCCGGCTCAGCACGGTGACAAGCACCGTCGCCGGTGACGGGCTGATGGCGGACACGTCCTGCACCCGTCCGTCCGCGCTACGGGCATGAAACTCATAAGCCGCCGTCGGACCGGCAACCGATAAGCCCTCAAACGCTTCTGGCACCCGCACGCGCAGCGCGTCGTCCGACTCCATTACCGCCTCAACCGGCGGCACGGCGTCCGGATTGGCCGGGGTGATGGTTAGCCGCTGCACGTTACTGCGCGCGGCCAGCTGGTCGAGGTCGCTGCCGAGCGCGTAAGCCACCATGACGGCCTGTGCCGCCTCGTTGATGCGCTGGCGCAGCAGGATTTCGCGGTAAACGCTTTCCTGTAAGCACTTCACAATCGGATCGGACTCCAGCGCCAGCACGCGGCGCATGGCGGCCTGTTCATCCTCCGGATAGAGCGCAATCAGCGCTTCCTTACGTTCGGTCAGCAGCGTTTCAAAGTCCGGCACCTCGATCACTTCCGGTGCGGGCAGCTGCGAAAGGTCAATTACTGCCACTGTTCACCCCCGTAGGCACTGACATTGCGAGCGGAGAGCCGTCGGCGCGCTGGCCGGTCAGCTCAACCACCATGGAGCCATCAAAGGCGCTGGTTATGCCTAAAGAACTGAGGCGGATACGTGGCTCCCAGCGGCTCAGCGCCGTGTACGCCGCCGCCATCACCTGAAGGCGCACCACGTCGTTCTGCGGCTGGTCAATCAGCACCGACAGCAGCGAGCCGTATTCACGACGCCCGATGCGGCTGCCTTCAGGGGTGATCAGAATGTCGCGCACACTCTGGCGGATGTGCTCGGTGTCGGTGATGGCTTCACCGGTGTCGCGGTTCATGCCGAGATACATCATTGCGGGCCTCCGGACGTGTCGCCGCCGGACTTCACGCCGCCGTGTCTGTGCTTATCAACCACCACGTCGTTTGAGCTCATATCGCCGCCGCCCTGCGTCACCGCACCGTTCATCACGGTCTGGCTGTTAATCAGCGTCTGGCTGGCGTCAACGCCCAGCTTGTCGGTGATCAGCTGAATGCCGTCTGCGGCCTCAATGCGCACGCTTTTGATGTTCTTAATCAGAAGCTGGCCGGTGTCCGGTTCGTACTGGAACCAGCCGCCGTCCTTGAACACGGTGGTGCTGCCGTTCTCTGAATAATCAGGCGGCGGGGAGGCGTCGGAATAAATGGCCGGCAGCGCGAAGGCAGTTTCGAGATTGCCGCCGAGGCTCAGCAGCACAACCTGCTCGCCGATGGAGGGTTGCCACCACGTGCGAGTATTACCGGCGCGTAAGGTAAGCCAGTTAATCCAGTTGGTTTCAAGGTCGCCCGTTTTCACCCGGCAAAGCCATTTTTCCGGGTCCACATCGGACACTATGCCGGTGCGGATCAGGTTGGTGATAAGGCGCATGATTTCGGTGAGTTGAGCATTCATAGATATAGCTTGATCTATTTAAAACATTTTTATAAACAAATATGATTGTTTGAGCATTCACACAAAGACATGGAGTTCATTTTGAATAGTATTGGTTTTCTTAGCGTATTAAACACAAGTTTCTTCACCGCACTTATTCCATACCTATTGAGTGCAATAGCATTATTGTATAAATGGTTGCACAAGAAACCAGACAATGATGGTGGTTATTTTTCTAAGGCGGGTGTTAAGCCTTACGAGTTGAAACTGAGCTTTACAAGGTTCGATTTTTGGAAAACTAATGCATTGGATAAAAAACATAAAACTCTTTATTACATCATTATTTTAATCTTATTTCTTACAATAGGAGGATGTGCATACTTAGGCGCTGATACTATAAAAAAACAACCAGATAATAACGCCGCATTAGTCCTGATCAAAACAAAAGAAAAGTTCCTCTTAAGTTATGACGAAGCAGTGAATTTTCCCGGTGAAAAAAACTGGAAATTAACAACTGATGATTGCTATTCTGATTTATACGACAACCTTGCAGCAGAAAGAAAAATATCCTCTTATTTAGTCCATTCCATTTGCAGTAGAATTGGATTGCGTGATGAAAAAGATGGAATCGAAAAAAGGATAAAAGCCACACATACAAACAAACAAATATCATTATTCATTTGCTTTTCATTTATATTATTTATGCTCTATGTTCTTGTTGGATTACTAACTGACATTAACATTCACAATAAAGTATCGCGATACAAAATGAATTGATTTTATTTGTTGTTAAAATGAGCATGACAACAATTAGCCCTCAAGCCAGCGCAGCAGCGTTTCCTGTATCAAATTCTCCACTTCGCTGCTGATCCCCAGCAGCGGTCGCTCCGCATACTTAACTACAGTGCCGCGCCGGTTTACCCGATCCCGTAGGCCATAATGATGGACGCGAACCAGCTTCTGCACGCCGGGCACAAACGCAATTTCTGCCATATCTGCGTTTGCCTGCGCTTTGAGGTACTTCGCCGTTTTCAGCTTCGCAAACATCTTGCGGCGAATACGGCCCGGCTTGGTTCGCGCAGTGACGCGTCGCGGTTCCCATGCCGTGCCGTCCGGGCTGCGCTGCAGCGTGATGTTGCCCTGCTGAATGCGCCGCACGTCGCGCGCCACTTCGCGCAGCATCTTTGTTCTGGCCGCCGGTTCGAGCTGCGACAGTAGCGCACCCAGCCACTCCTCAACATCATGCAGTTCAGCCATGGCGCACCGTCCAGCCCTCTTCGCTATCGTCCGGCGCTTCCGGCTCCGGTACTGCTTCAACCGACATTACGCCATCTACCTCTTTCACGATCACGCGCTCAGTAAGCTTGAGATTCATGCTGATGTCGCAACGATCGTTGCCGAGAATATCCGCCTCAAAGGTGAAAAGCCGCTCACGCTCGGTGGCATTCTGCAGGGCATCCGGCTGATTGACGCCGAGCCAGAATAAAACGGGCGCCATCAGCAGATTCTGGTCGCCGGTGAAGTCCGTCACCACCACGTTCAGGGTGTAACGGTACTCCCACGAAATCGACGTGGCGGAGGTGGCAACCACCGCGCCATTGTCCACGAACAGGTGCAGGCGATCAGGGTTATCGGCCACGTAAGGCACGGCTTTATTCAGGGCGTTTCGCAAGGACTGCGGCTTGTTCATCGTCTTTATCCTGACAGCTGATGATGGTGTCTACCTTGTCGGCACAGGCCGCCCAGGCGGCTTCGGTGTCGTCCAGCAGCGCCAGCAGGTCGCCATTACGGCGCGGCGCGGCTTCGTCCAGGCGGCACGGGGTGATTCGAGGACAGCCACTCACGGTAAGACTGACCTCCGGTGAGGGCCGGTCGCCGGCGCAGCCGGATAACAGGATCAGGCAAAGGGGCATCAGCCCAGCGGCGAAGCTCGTCATTTTCACGTTTCAGTTCCTCAATGGTGCGCTGCCGGTCACGCAACAGCGTGCCGTTCTGCTCGGCGGCGGCGTAAAGCTGCGTCTGCGCCCGGCTGCTGGTCTGAGTCAGAATGTTGAGGGCAATCAGCTGGCCGTTTTTCTGCGACAGCTTTTTGCCCTGTGCGGCTAAATCTTTCACCTGCGCGTCAATTTTGTTGTGGGCGGTACTGAGCCGCCACGACTGCACGCCTAGCGCGGCAATCAGAACGAGCACTATCGCCGCCAGCGCGCGCATCATGCTGTTACTCCTTTTAAGCACCATGCCAATTCACGCTGTCGCCGGTTATCCAGCCCCTGATTAAATATGCCCTTCACGTACACCCAGCGCGGCAGCTGATAGCAGGCATCGCGCCAGCGCCCCTTTTTGATAAGCGCCACCATGGTTGAGCCGCAGGCGTTGCCGGTGCCGACGTTAAACGCCAGCGACACCAGCGCGTCGTAGACCGACTGCGGCATAGAAACCGCAGCGCAGCGCGCCAGTGCCGCCTCAACGCGTAACACGTTGGTGATGAAATTCCCCGCCGCCTGCCGCTCGGTGATGATCCGGCCTGGCACCACACCAACGGTGTTACCAATGCCGTCGGTCCACTTGCCCGCGTCGCACAGGTACGGCTTCAGGCGGCAGCCCTCATAATCGGCGATCAGCTTCAGCCCCTCGACGGAGGTGTGCAGCTGCTGGAAACCCGGCAGCGTCGCGGCGATAGCCAGCGCCATGCCAACGGTGCAGCGCTTAACGGTTTGCAGATTCATACTCCTCCCGCGTGATGCGCCCGGCGGCCAGCAGCTGATAGGTTTTGCGCTTGTAGTACCAGCTGATGATTGCCATCAGCAGGCCGATTAATACCCCGGCCACGGTTGAAACGTCTTTTAGCGACATGTCGCCCAGCCATGCCATACCGACAGCAATAAACCAGACGATCCCGGCGCGGATTCTTTCCCACATGATTCAGTCCCACAGCTGGACGGCCTGCACGATGGCCGCCGCCGTCACGTCCGGCAGCTCCACCTCCAGCCCGTGCGGTAAAATGGGGCCGTGCTCCGCCAGCCCCGGATTGGCCTGCAAAACCTGCTCCGTCATGCCCTGCGTGCGCCCGTAATGACGCCAGCAGATTTCGTCCACCGTGTCGTACTGCTGCGCGCGCACCTTCATCAGATCAGCTCAACGGTGCAGTGCGGCGCGTTCTGTACGCGGCTGATCGCCCAGCGAGCGTCGCGCCACAGGTCGCCGGTGGCGTCTTCCAGCTCTTCCCCGCGCTTCGCTGCGGCAGCGGTAGCGTCAAAGTCCTGATAGCGCTCGTTCAGTACCGCGCGCGCCCAGCACCACACCGCATTTTCATAGTGATGCAGACGCACGCTGCGCCCGGCCAGCTGCTCCGCCGGTACATCGGCCAGACCGTTAAAGCCGCGCAGCTCCTGCTGTTCGCGCCACGGGTACAACTCCGCGTTCACTTCCGCCATCGCGGTGAGCACCACCTGCTTCAGACGCTGCGGCGTCACCGTGCCGTCAACGCGCATCACGCTGCGAAACGTCGCCAGATCGATGTCCGGCCAGAATGAGTTGTTGGGTATAATTTCCGGCGTTCCCGTCGCCTTTTCCGGCGCTACAAACTGCATGCCTTATTTCTCCTGAATAGGTGGGCGGTGGACGGGGTTTTGATGCGGCGCTGCCTGTCGCCACCCCGTGCCGCCCCGCGCGTGGGCACGTCCGGTTATCAGCTGGCGTTGCGGATTTTCCGCTCCAGCTGCTCAATGTCTTTTTTCACCCCGCAGCGCTCGTCGAGCTGCATGGCCTGCTGCAGATGGTTCAGCGCGGAAACCGGCTGGCTTTCGCGCAGCACCCAGCCGAGCGACTTGTGCAGGCGGGCGCGCGACTGATCGGGCATATCCAGATCGCCGATCACGTCGAGCGTCTGCATCAGCAGGTCGGGGTCAAAGTCGGCTTTTGCCAAGAGGGCGTTTTTCGCGGCGTCGGCCATCTCCTCGGCCAGCAGCGTCTGCACGTTGCGGTTAAAGCCCTGTGGCATCGACCAGCCGTGGCGTATAGCGTGGCGGCCAATGGTGAGCGCCCCGGCATAATCACCGGCATCAACGCGCCACAGCATTACGTACATCAGCACGTCGTCCTGCTGCGCGCCGTCGGCGGCCAGCACGCCGTCCACCCACGGCACGTATTTCGGCAGGACTTCCACCTTGATTTCGGCCTTCTTCACGGTGGACTGAATGCCCTTGAGGCGGCGGCGATCTTCGCCAAGCTGCATCAGCATCAGCTCATAGCCGCTGGCGTGGCGAACACTGCCGCCCTGACGGGCGGCCTGTTCAGCCTGGACGCGCTGGCGGTGCTGCCGTGCGGGACTCAGGCTCATTGATTACGCTCCCGCGCCAGCGTCTGCTGAGAAGTCACCAATGGTGATGTTTTCAACCAGGGCGGCGCAGCGGTAGTCCTCAACCACGTAGGCCTCATTGACCGATTCAAAGTTTTCAATGCGGTCACGTTTCGGGTTGTCGATGAGTGAGCGGCGGCGGGACTCTTCCTGCCAGTAAATCGACAGGTTATCGAGGCGGGTGATCAGCACCGCATTAGCCGGGAAGTAAGGCGCGCGCACCGCCTGCAGGCCGCCCATGCGTTTCTGGCTGATGATGAGATCGGCGGCCAGCTTGTTGGTGTTGTCCTGCTCGTTGTTAACCAGCGGGAAATACTTGTCCGCCAGCAGCTCGCGGCCACAGATGACCACCAGTTCGTCGTCGTCCTGGAAAATCGGATCAATCAGCTCGTTAACCGCATCCATCACCAGCGCGTCGAGGTTGGCATAGACGCCGCCCTTGCCCACTTTCACCGGCTCGGCGGTGGTTTCGCCGTCTTTGGTCACGCTGCCCAGCACGTTGTCCGGCGCATCTTCGCGTACCTTCTGCAGCCAGCCCTTGTTCACGTCCTGCAGCAGAGGGTTGGCGGTGCGGTTGGAGGATTTCGCGCGGGCAATACCGTTAAAGCCGATCATGATGCGGTCCAGTGCCTGACGCTTGACGATGGCGTCACGGATGCGGGTCTGGAAGTCCTGAAATTTCGCCCACAGGTCCAGCTTTGCGTAGGTCAGCGCTGTGTCAAAGTTGGTCTGCTCGCAACGGTATTCAACATCCGTCATGACCGTCGGATCGGTTGGCTCACGGTCTTTAGCCGTGGTGTCGGTGGTGCCGGCAATGGTGCTGCCGACGCCAAGACCCAGCAGTTGGCCGGATTGCTCAGGCACGCCGATCACGTTGACCAGCGTCAGGAAGGCCGCCGACTGCTGAATAGTGTCTTCCAGCGTCTGCGCCACTGATGGCTCAACGTTGAACTTGCTGGACAACTCTTCAACCGGCACGCCGTTGAGTTTTGCCAGCTGCATCAGGTAGGCGTTGAAGGCAAAGCGGGTATTCTTTTTCATTGGATATGCTGCTCCTTTAGCAGTTGGTCATGTTTGCGGCTGGCGCATTGCCACCCGGCGCGCGCTGGCGGTAATCGGCGCGGCTGTCTTCTCGGCCCAGCTGCTGCTTAAGTTCGGTGAAATCTTTCACCTGCGTTTCCAGCAGGTTTTCCAATTGGCTCAGGCGATCCGCCTGCTCGCCCAGCGCCTTATCGGTGCGGGTGCTGAATTCCTGCTGCTCGGTAGCAACCAACTCCACGGCCTGATGCACGTCAGAAAAGCGGGCATCGTCAGACTGCTGCTTTTTACCGAACAGCGCGGTGATGCGGGCAAACAGCGCGGGCTTGTCCTCCACCACTTCCAGCTCGATCACGGTTTCGGTGGCGGCGGTGAACAAATTTTCCGGGTGCTGTTTACGGTTCGCCAGCGGGTTCAGCTCGGCTTTCGCGCTGAAGGCCAGCATCTCGGTGCCGAGGCTTGCCGGGTCGTCGGTGGCAGCAAGGCCAACCAGGTAGGCTTTGCCTGTGTCGGCAAATTTGGTACTGACTTCCATGGAGGTGAAAAGCTTCTGGCCCTGCTTCACCAGCGCCACAAGGGAATCCGTCGGCAGGATGTCGGCATACAGCGCCAGCTTTCCGGCCAGCGGACCGTCCGTGATCTCTTCCGTTCCCAGCGCGCTTACCGTGCCGTAACGGTTAAAAGTGCTGTCCGGCGAGTACGATTTGATGTGTTCCAGATTGATGGTCGCGGTGTAAACCGCCGGGTTGTAGGCGGCGGCCATCTGCTCCAGCCATTCGCGGGAAATTTCGCGCCCGTCCGTGGTGGCACCTTCCACCCCGACACGAAAACGCTTTGCTTTAACTGCCATAAGTCAGGCTCCGTTGGGTAAATCGCTTTGAAGCCTTATGTTTGCGGTTCAGAGGGGGTCGAAACAACGCGGGCACGTTGTGCGGGCAGCCACACAACGGCAGACGGCAGAAAAGGGTTCGGCGGGGCCGTATTTTGGGGTCATGACAACGACACTCGACCCCGAAGACCTCGATCCCCGCAGGCAGGCCATGCTGCTGTACTTTCAGGGATACCGTATCGCCCGCATTGCTGAAATGCTGGGAGAGAAACCCGCAACCGTTCACAGCTGGAAGAAGCGCGACAAG
>Ga0308161_1002422_pt1 | contig 19753 bp, 22 predicted proteins | sample PhyFR2_FD_201034 | JGI IMG/M metagenome (GOLD analysis project Ga0308161, IMG submission 201034) | Phyllosphere microbial communities from UC Gill Tract Community Farm, Albany, California, United States - DLSLF.R2 | ecosystem: Host-associated > Plants > Phyllosphere > Unclassified | place: USA...
CACTTCTTGAGAGTTTTACCTTCGGGTAAGACGCAACGTTAAAAGTTGCACCGACGCGCAGCGGTAGTTCAGTCGGTTAGAATACCGGCCTGTCACGCCGGGGGTCGCGGGTTCGAGTCCCGTCCGCTGCGCCATATTTTCCAGGTTTGACTTGTCGGGCTTGAGATTGAACAGCCAAGGCTGATCGATCAGATGTTTAAAGACGGTTGAGGTGTTTTGCTCAACTGGTCAAGCGATACGCAGCGGTAGTTCAGTCGGTTAGAATACCGGCCTGTCACGCCGGGGGTCGCGGGTTCGAGTCCCGTCCGCTGCGCCATATCTGCCTCAAGGTCCACTGAACGCCTTGGAGCACAAAGCAAGTCTCTGGCTACTTTGATCCGATAGCAAAGACCCTGGTCGAAAGACCGGGGTTTTTTGTGCCTGCGATTTGATGGGGTGTTGCAAGAGCCGGCGCGCCGGCTCCCATGGCGTTGTCAGAATCCCAGTTTGTCCCGCAAGCCGTAGTACCAAGCCCCCAGCGCTGCAAACGGCGTGCGCAACAGCTGCCCGCCCGGGAACGGATAATGCGGCAGGTCTGCAAACGCATCAAAACGCTCTGCCTGGCCTCTCAGCGCCTCAGCCAGTACCTTGCCTGCCAGGTGGGTGTACGTCACGCCATGGCCGCTGCAGCCCTGTGAGTAGTAGATGTTGTCGCCCAGGCGGCCCACTTGCGGCAAGCGCGACAGGGTCAGCAGGAAATTGCCGGTCCAGGCGTAGTCGATCTTCACATCCTTGAGCTGAGGGAACGCCTTGAGCATCTTCGGGCGGATGATCGCCTCGATATTCGCCGGGTCGCGCGCGCCATATACCACGCCGCCGCCGAAGATCAGGCGCTTGTCGCTTGTAAGGCGGTAGTAGTCGAGCAGGTAGTTGCAGTCTTCCACGCAGTAATCCTGCGGGAGGAGGGTCTTGGCCAGCTCATCCCCCAGCGGCGCCGTGGTGATGACTTGCGTGCCGCAGGGCATCGACTTGGCGGCCAGCTCCGGCACCAAATTGCCCAGATAGGCATTGCCCGCGACGATGATGAACTTGGCCCTCACCTTGCCCTGGGCTGTATGCACCACCGGGTTGGCGCCGCGCTCGATACGCACTGCCGCCGATTGCTCATAGATCGTGCCGCCCAGGGACTCCACGGCCGCTGCTTCGCCGAGTGCCAGGTTGAGCGGGTGGATGTGGCCGCCACTCATGTCCAGCAGGCCGCCCACGTAGTTGTCACAGGCGACCACCTCGCGGATGCGACGCTCGTCCAGCAACTCCAGCTGAGTGTGGCCATAGCGTTCCCACAGACGCTTCTGTGACTCCAGATGGCCCATGTGTTTGCTGTTAAGCGCTGCGAACACGCCGCCGTCCTTTAAATCACACTGGATCTGGTACTTGGCGACTCGCTCGCGAATGATCCTGCCACCTTCGAACGCCATCTGCCCCAGCAATTGTGCCTGTTGAGGGCCGACGCTGCGCTCGATCACATCGATATCGCGGCTGTAGCTGTTGACGATTTGCCCGCCGTTGCGGCCCGACGCACCAAAGCCCACCTTGGCGGCTTCCAGCACTGTCACGCGAAAGCCGTTTTCCAGCAGGAACAGCGCACTGGAGAGGCCGGTATAGCCGGCACCAATTACACACACGTCGGTTTCGACGTCACCCTGCAGCATCGGACGCGGCGGAACGGCATTCGCGGAAGCGGCGTAATACGACTGGGGGTAGGGGGTGTTCGCCATCCTGGAACCTCTGTTTTATATTTTTTACGAGTGCGCCGATCCTACCTGAGTTGAAAATTGCCTGCCAGCCACCCGAAATCGCGGGCCGCACCGGCTACAAATAAAAAATTCGCATATTCATAGGGTTAGCTGCAAAAAAGATGTTGACAGCCCTCCACAATTCCGTAGAATGCCGCCTCACAGCAGGCACGTAGCTCAGTTGGTTAGAGCACCACCTTGACATGGTGGGGGTCGTTGGTTCGAGTCCAATCGCGCCTACCAAACAAAATCCGCTCTGCTGGGCGGTCTAGAAGGGCTCACCGAAAGGTGGGCCCTTTTTTGTTGTCTGCGATTTGCAAAACTTTTGCAAAACTCCCACCTTAGCGCGCCAATTCTGCGCCTACCTCCGTGTCAGCTCTTTTCGGCTGTCGCGACTAAGCATCAAGGGCTGCCTAAAGTATTTAAATGCCAGGCCGATAACGAGCGCAAACCTCCAATACTCGGACATTTGGCATGCTTATCAACATTAGCACTACCGCTTCCGTAGCCAGCACTCCAAGCACCGTCAGCTCGACGGATACCGCCACTACCGACAGCACAAGCAGCGCCGCCAGCAGCTCAACCGTTGGCGCGAGCACTGAGACCAAAGGTGCTGCGGGAGCAGGAGGTGGCAGCCAGGTTGCTTCGGTCTCAAAGGAGTCCGATACGGTCAAGGAGCTGAAAAAGCAGATCGAGAAGTTGCAGCAGCAGCTTCAACAGCAGCAGCAGGCTCTTCAGAAAGCCCAATCCAGCAACCAGAGCGCAGACGCCAAGGCTGCCGCTGTGGCGGCGGCTCAAACGCAAATTGCAGGCACTTCTGCCGCGTTGCAGACGGTGACTTCGGCGCTATTGCAAGCCGTCACCGCAGAGGGTGGCAGCACGTCGGGCTCAATGGTCAGCACCACCGCCTGATTGCCGCAAAATGGGTTGAACCGCTGTATTTATCAGCGGTTCAGTACACTTTCTCCTGCACCCTTGGGCAATCGATACACGTCCACCAACGCCCCAGCAACGCCACACCGATGAACGCCACGCGAAAATCCCCCGCCTGCGCCTGAACCTCATGCCCACGCACGGTCATGGATGCGCGCAATAACAGCGCCGCCACCGTCACACCCATTCCCATGGCGAGCTGGAACGACAGGCTGAACAACGCCGACGCCTCACTCATGCGCGCCTTGGGCACATCTGCGAAGCCAATCGAGTTGTAGCAGGTGAACTGCATCGAGCGTGACAGCCCGCCCACAAACAACACGGACGCAATCAGCGCGAACGGCGTCTGCGCCGTGAACAGCGCGCAAGCCAGTATCGACACCACTCCGATCACCCCATTCACCAGCAACACCTTGCGAAAGCCGTAACGCTGCATGATGGCGGTGGTAAAGGGTTTCATCGCCAGGTTGCCGGCGAATACCGCGAGTACCAGCAGGCCCGCGTCCACGGGTGACAAGCCAAAGGCCACTTGAAACAACAGGGGCAATAAAAAGGGCAGGGCGCTGATGGCGAGGCGAAACAATGAGCCACCGTAAATGCTCACGCGGAAGGTGTTGATGGACAGGGTGTCGAGCGGCAACAAGGGGGCGGTGTAATGCCGACAATGGTCCACGGCCCATACCGCCAGCAACAAACCGGCGGCGACCAGCGCTACGCCGGGGATGAGCATTTCTCCAGTCTGGCTGCCCAGCCACTCCAGCCCGCCCAGCAGCGCCACGCAGGCGCCTGCCAGCAAGACAAACCCCTTTGCATCGAACTTGCGCACGTTCGTCTCGCGGCCTTCCGGCACCAGCCACAGGGCCGCGAACAAGGCCACGGCGCCCAAGGGCAGGTTGACGTAGAAGATCCAGGGCCACGAGGCATGCGTGACGATCAGCCCACCCGCCAGCGGCCCGAGAATCGGCGCCACCAGGCCAGGCCAGGTAATCACCGCGATCATCTTCACCAGGTCTTTTTTATCGGTATTGCGCAGCACCGCTAGACGCCCCACGGGCACCATCAGCGCGCCGCCGATGCCTTGCAGGACGCGGGCAAACACGAACATATCGATACTTTGGCTGAGCCCGCAGAGCAATGAGGCGAGGGTGAAGACGGTGATCGCGCCAGCAAATACCCGGCGCGCGCCAAAGCGGTCGGCGATCCAGCTGGACAGCGGTATGAAGATCGCCACGGCAAGAATGTAGGCGGTGATACCGATGTTCATATCGACCGGTGTCACGCCGAAGTCCGCCGCCATGGTGGGCAGGGCGGTGGCGATCACCGTGGCATCGAGGTTTTCCATGAAAAACGTAACGGCGACCACTAGGGCGATCAGACGGGTTTGTGTACTGAGGCCGGTGTCGGCAGTGGATGAGGTCACCGGTGTTGCCCCTTGTTGGCTGGAGGACGGGGGCGCCCGTTAAATAGGTGGCGCTACGATGCGCGAATCTGCCGCAGTCTGTCTACCTCTGGTTACAGGCACTGCCTGCAATGACCTGCAAGGTTTATGGGTTCGCAACGGTGCACGTGCTTTGTTAACTTCGACTACAGTTCAACTACGTTTCCGCCTTGGGTAATCGCCATGATCAAGTCTTCTAAGTTCGTGTCAGTCGCGCTGTCGCTGGTCCTGTTTGCCGGTGGCGGCATGGCGCTGGCGGATCCCGGCAATGGCAAGGGGCAAGGTAACAATAAAGGCAATAATCAAGGCGGCCAGGGGCATGACAAACCCAAAGGCAAGGGCGGGTCGGGCAACCATGGCCCCAATGTCGATCGTGGCAGCGTGCTGAGTGTGTTGGGTGGCTATCGAGACTACTGGCGCCCTGGGCCGGCGTTGCCCCCTGGCATCCAGAAGAACCTGGCACGGGGCAAGCCGCTGCCGCCGGGCATTGCGAAGAAACTGGATGGCCGCTTGCTGGGCCACTTGCCCCGTTACGACGGGTACGAGTGGCAGCAGGCAGGCACCGACCTGATATTGGTCGCCATTGCGACAGGCATCATCTACGAAGTCCTCAATGGCGCCCTTGATTGAACTCTCGGCCCGGGAAAAACAGTTCGAAACAGGTCTCACCGGCCTCGCTGCTGACGCTGTACCGACCGTTATGCAGCTGCATGATGGTCGCCACAATCGACAAGCCCAGGCCATTGGACTGGGCCGAACGCTCCCGTGACTCGTCCACCCGGTAAAACCGTTCGAACAGCCGCGATAAATGCCTGGCCGCAATAGTTTCACCCTGATTTGTGACCCTCAGGTGGATGCCCTCGGCGTCTGCAATTGTCTGGATCACTAACTCGGACCCTGGTGCGCCGTATTTGATGGCATTGGCGCACAGGTTCGCCAGGGCCCGGCGCAGCAGCATCGGTTCGGCCCAGATCACACCTTCGCCCTCGGCACGAATACGGATGTTTGCGTCGCCTGCCAAGCCTTCAAAGTAATCGGCGATGCGCGCCACTTCATCCGCCGCGCTCAATTCCTGGCGCTGGCGCAGGGCGCTGGCTGGATCGGTGCGGGCCAGGAACAGCATGTTGTCGAGCATCCGCGCCAGGCGCTCAAGCTCTTCGACATTGGAGGCCAAGAGCTGCTGATAACTTTCGATACTGCGGTTCTGTTGCAGGGCGACCTGGGTTTCCCCCAGCAGATTGTTGATTGGCGTGCGCAGTTCATGGGCCATGTCGGTGGACACTTGCCCCAGTTGCACAAAGCCCTTGGCCAGGCGCTCAAGCATGGTGTTGAACGAGTCGATCATCGGCAGCAGCTCTTTCGGTATTCCCTGGCTGTCGAGGCGTTCGGCCAGGTTGCCGACGCCGATGCCTTGAGCATGTCGAGCCAGCCGACGCAAGGGCAGCAGGCCGCGATGCACCAACAGGTAGCCGGACAGTGCGAGGAGGATCGCGGCAACGCTCGCCAGGAGATACACGCTCAACCGGTAGCTGGCGAGCAGGGCGGTCCGCTCGGTCATCAGGCGCCCGCTGGTGACTTGCAGGCTGCCCAGGTCGCCGGAGTCGATGGACGCGGCCAGGGTGGAGAAGGGCACGCCATTCACACCGGGCAAGTGCTGCACGTCGTTCAGTGTGAGGATGTGGTCTTTGGGGACTGGCTTAATGGTTGGCAGCTCGATGTTGCCGGGGTTCACCAGCAGCAGCGGCTTTTGGCCGGGGGCGGCGATGCTCAGCACCGATTCGCGGTTGCCCAGCATATTCTGGAACAGTTCCGGCTTGGTCCTGATCAGGTCCAGTGTGTTGCTGTCGTTGAGCAGGTTGCGCAGTTGATTCACCCGGGAAATCAATTGTACGTCGTCACTCAGGATCAGTTCACGCTCCAGCTCACGGTACAGCACCACGCCGAGGGTGGCGAGCAGGGCAAAGGCGAGCAGGGCGAAGATCACGGCCAGGCGAAGGGTCAGGGAATAATGACGGCGGTGGGTCATGGCTGGGTATCGAAACGGTAGCCGATGCCCCGCACGCTGTGGATCAACTTGAGCGGGAACGGGTCGTCGATTTTAAGGCGCAGGCGCCGTACGGCCACGTCCACCACGTTGGTATCACTGTCGAAGTTCATGTCCCACACCCGCGAGGCTATCAACGAACGCGACAGTACCTGGTCCTGGTGAGTGGCGAACAGGTGCAACAGGGCGAACTCTTTATTGGTCAGGGTGATGCGTGTACCGGCGCGTGTGACGCGGCGTTTCAGTACGTCGATGTGCAGGTCGGCGATCTGCAGGTGCTCTTCTTCCCGGCTCGGGCCGCGACGGTTCAGGGTGCGCAGGCGTGCTACCAGCTCGGCGAAGGAGAAGGGCTTGATCAGGTAGTCATCGGCACCCAGTTCCAGGCCTTTGATGCGGTCGGCAATGTCGTCGCGCGCCGTCAGAAAAATCACTGGGGTATCGGCGTCCTTGCGCAGGCGGCGCAGTACTTCCCAGCCGTCCATTTTCGGCATCATTACATCGAGCACGATCACGTCGAACGGCGTTTCCAGCGCTTGGTGCAGGCCGTCCACGCCATCACGGGCCAGGCTGACGGAGTGGCCCAATTCCTGTAGGCCGTTGAGCAGGTAATTGCCGGCCTTGGGTTCGTCTTCGATCACGAGGATGTTCATGGGAGTGCTCTGATTCAATACTGGCGCCAGTGTAGCCGGATCAATTGTGGTTGGCGCATTGAGTCGTGCCAGTGCGTTCACGGTAACCCGTGGCCGCGTACAGCCAACCAACAGAATGATGACAAGTTCGTAATGATTGCCTCGCGGTTCGGGCATCAGCGTTTACAACTCAGGAGGTGATCCGTAGATTGCAACGGGCCGATTATTCGTTTCAGCTCACGAGGAAACCCTGCAGTGTCTATCCGAGGTTCAGCCGTGCTTGCCCGCCCTTACCGCGCCTTCCTGTTCGATATGGACGGAACCCTACTCAACTCCATCGCCGCCGCCGAGCGCGTTTGGAGCACCTGGGCTGAACGCCATCGGCTGGATGTGGCGGCCTTCCTGACCACCATTCATGGTGCGCGGGCAATTGACACCATCACGCGTCAGGCATTGCCCGGTGTCGATCCGCAGGTTGAAGCGCAGTGGATTACCGAGGCTGAAATCAATGACGTGGACGGCGTCGTGGCGATTTCCGGTGCTGTCGAGTTTCTTAATAACCTGCCCGGTGATCAGTGGGCGCTGGTTACTTCTGCACCGAAGGCGTTGGCATTACGTCGGTTGCAGGCAGCGGGCATTACGCCGCCGGCGGTGCTGGTCACGGCCGAAGACGTGGCCATCGGCAAGCCGAATCCCGCCTGTTATGTGCTGGGTGCGCAACGCCTCGGTGTGCCGGTGCAGGACTGCCTGGTGTTTGAAGATGCGACGGTGGGGATTCGTGCGGGGGAGGCGGCTGGAGCGGATGTGCTGGTCGTGACGTCGACGCACCTCAAGCCCATGCTCACTGAGCATCCTTCGATTGAAGGGTATGAACAGGTGCAGGTGCAGCGCGGAACTGATGGCTTGTTGTACTTGCAGAGCGCGGTGGGCTGACACTAAAAAACCGAGTCGTGCCATTAACCCAAGAACAGTTCGAAAAGGTTTTCGCCAGCCGTTACATGAACGAAAGGGCTGGCTACTGAGGGTGCTTCAAGGCGTCTGGTTTTTGTCCGGGGCGGTCAGACCGGCCTGGATACGCTGGTAGATCTCCTCGCGATGCACGGCAACATCCTTGGGTGCGTTGATGCCGATTCGTACTTGCTGGCCGCTGACGCCGAGGATGGTGATCGTAATGTCATCACCGATGTTTATGCTTTCACCGACTTTGCGGGTGAGTATAAGCATGGACTTCTCCTTGATTGCTTTTAGGACACATGTTTCAAACAGGGCAGGTGTCGGATGTGTGTAGCTTACTGCTAAGCGCTTCCCTGTGACTGCCTCTTTTAGGACGCATAGAGGCGACATTAATTCCCATGGCGGCATCATACAGGTCTGGGATACATCATTCGCATTGTTTAAGCCAACGTTTATGACGGCCAGAATAGACAGTGAATGATAAAGTTGCCTCTTTATCCTTAAAGGAGCAGGGCAGTGCGTAAAGTAGCGATGGCAATTGCGGTGTTGGCGTTGGCCGGTTGCGGTGAAGGTAAACCTGTCGAAGCCCCCAAGGCCAAGCCTGCCGTGACCGAAAGCCAGCCACAGACCGGCGCGATTGCTGCTCAGGAGTGGGACCTGCGAGTTGGTCCGCCGGACCACAAACTCCAGGCGATCACCGACCTGACCGCCTGGTTGCTCGAACATGGTTTCAATTTTTATATCGTGAAAGTCGACGGCAAGGACGACGTGCTGCTGGGGCCGTTTGCAACCAGGGCCGAAGCTGAGGCAAAGCAGACGCTGCTTAACGAAAAGATGGCCCGTGCCAAGAAAACCGACACGGTATCCGAGATCATCGAACACCAACCCGCACAGTGACGGGCCGCTTGGGCGGCCGTGCCGCCCAGGTTAACTGCAGGCTTTCAGATTGACCGGGCCGACAAACTCATTGCCACGCCCCATCACACACGCCACTGTCTGGTTACGCTGGCGCTCCCAGGCTTGTACCGGGTAGGTCTTGTTCCAGGCTTCGTACAACTGGCGATCCTGTTTCGACAGGCGCAAGCCGTATTGTTTGCTCATGTAGAAGTAGGTGCGCGCGATCATCCCGCGAATGGACGGGCGCGGCATCACCTTCTTGGCCTTGAAATCCACTTGGGTCAGGCATGAACCGTACTGCCCGTTTTGCACCGGCAGCCAGCCAAAACTGAAGTTGCTTCGGTCGCCGTTGACCTCGCCGATACTCGGTACCAAATTGTGCAGGTCTGCTTCGGCACGCTTGAACACGTCGTCATGGCGCGTGCAGTTCTTGCGCCCACCCTCCTGCCAGCACTGACGCTGGTGCCCAATCTGCCAGGCCGGAACAATGTGCTCCCACTCGATGCGTGCGGCGCGGCTGGCGTTTTTGCGTGGGATATATCCGCAGGCTTTCAAGTCCACTCGGTTGCCGCTGTACTTGCAGCCGCAATAGAACTCGGTGGATTGCGGGGCGTAGAGTGTCCAGGCGACTTTCTTGGCTTCACTGAAGGTTCTGGGTGCCTGCGCATGAGCGGTAACGGCAAAAAACAGGCAACACACAGCAATAAAACGGGCACTCATTCAATCAATCTTCCTTCGGCACAACCCAGAAAATCTGCACGCCACCGTCATCTCGATAGGCGAGGGTGACGTTGTCGTTCTCCGCGATTTCTTCCAGCAAACGCTGCCACTCGTCCTCCGGTTCTTCCGGCAAACGGAAGAGCAAGGCTGCCTTGGCTTTTTGCGCGTTGGTGGAATTGATGATCTTTTGCACGCGAGTTGCCAGGCGTGTGTAGGCATCAGGTGGGGTGGGCGCTGCGGAAGAGGATTTTGCCACGGAATACTCCTTGGTAAGCTGTATGTGCATACAGTATTTAACTGTGGGCAATTTCGCAACTGCTTAAAATTCAAGAAGTTCGTCTGACAACGAATTAGGGAGTTAGGTGTAGGGCGAGGAGAGAGGAATAGGGAGGTTGTTGTGGCGAGGGAGCAAACTCCCTCGCCACCTGTACAGTCAGGAATCAATATTCCCAGAAGATCCGTTGCAGTTCTTTGCTGTCCTGGGTCTTGGTCAAGGCAACCATCGCCAGGATCCGCGCTTTCTGCGGGTTCAGGTCGAGGGCAGCAACCCAGTCATACTTGTCGTCTGGCTGCTCGGCATTACGCAGCACCATACCGCCGGCATTCACGTGGGAAGAGCGAATGATCTGCACGCCTTGCTTGCGCAACTCCACCAGCGCAGGCACCACTTTGGACGACACCGAACCATTGCCGGTACCGGCGTGGATGATGGCTTTGGCGCCAGCCTGGGCCAGGGCTTTGTAGGCGGTGTCGCTTACGTTGCCGTAGCCGTAGGCGATTTCCACATCGGGCAGGCTTTTGATGGTCTTGATGTCAAATTCCGAATCCATGGTGTGGCGCTTGGCAGGCAAGCGGAACCAGTAGGATTTTCCTTCGACCACCATGCCCAGCGGGCCCCAAGGGCTCTTGAAGGCTTCGGTCTTGATATTGATCATCTTGCTGACGTCGCGACCCGATTGGATCTCGTCGTTCATGGTGACCAGCACGCCTTTACCACGCGCGTCTTTGCTGCCGGCTACAGCCACGGCGTTGTACAGGTTGAGCATGCCGTCGGCCGACATGGCGGTGCCTGGACGCATGGAGCCGACCACTACGATGGGCTTGTCGGTTTTTTCCACCAGGTTCAGGAAGTAGGCCGTCTCTTCCAGGGTGTCGGTACCGTGGGTGATCACGATGCCATCCACGTCTTTGTTGTCGGCCAGTTCGGCGACCCGGCGACCCAGTTGCAGCAGGTTTTCGTTGTTGATGCTTTCGGACGCAATTTGCATCACTTGCTCGCCACGCACATTGGCGATCTGGCTAAGCTCAGGAACACCGGCGATCAATTGCTCGATACCGACTTTGGCCGCCTGGTAAGTAGCGCTGTTGGCGGCGCTGGCGCCAGCGCCGGCAATGGTGCCACCGGTGGCGAGGATCACCACGTTGGCCAGCTTGGTCTTGGATTCGACTTCTTTTGCCTGAGCGGCAACGGGGAACAGCAGCAGCAGGGCTAACGCGCCCGGAACAAAATTCTTCAGTGCAGATTTCATTATTTTTCTCTCTGGTTTTTGATGAGTGCTGTAGCAGGTTCATCTAGAGCGCCCGGGCGATTCTGAATGCCACGAGGTGCTGGGTAGGAGCAGGATTTGTACCAGGCTTGTTGCGCTCGCGGATATAAAATAAATTATTGATTTATAACGATTATTGTCGTCGTTGTGGCGGGTTGGATGAGGTGGCTGTCCGGCTTTCCGAACAAGCTGTGCGATTGCGTTCGGTTGTCCGAAAATTATCACCGGAAAATCCTGGGTCGCCTGCCGAAGTCTGATGTTTCAGAGGACGAAACGATGGGGGAAATGTTTAATAACGTCCTTTCGCCGCACGGGACGGCAGGAGCTAGAGGCCTTGCATGAAAGGAAGTGTTCTTCCGTTGACAAATCTCGACAAGGTTCTCATAGTTTGTTCAACGCAAACGTTTGCGAGATATTTCACGGCGTGCTTCAAAAGTGCTGTGAAAGCTCGTATCAGCCACCCGGGTGGGAGGGTTGCCGAAGCATTCTTCGGTGCAAGCGTTGCTCACAATAATCATAAGATCGGAGTGAACCCATGAAGCTGCCATTCGCTGGACGTCTTCTTGCTGTCGCTGTGCTTGCTGCCGCATCCGCCGCTTTACCCCTGTCCTCTGCATTCGCTGACGACGCCGCCAAACCCAAGGTCGGCCTGGTGATGAAGTCCCTCGCCAACGAATTCTTCGTCACCATGCAAGACGGTGCCAAGGCGTACCAGAAAGACCACGCCGCCGATTTCGACATGATCACCAACGGCATCAAGAACGAAACCGATACCAGCGCGCAGATCGACATCGTCAACCAAATGATCCTCGCCAAGGTCAACGCCATCGTCATCGCGCCTGCTGACTCCAAGGCGCTGGTCACCGTGCTGAAGAAAGCCTCCGACGCCGGCATCAAGGTCGTCAACATCGACAACCGCCTGGACCCGGGCGTATTGAAAAGCAAAAATCTCGAGATTCCCTTCGTCGGCCCTGACAACCGCAAAGGCTCCAAACTGGTGGGCGACTACCTGGCCAAGCAACTGACCGCAGGCGACAAGGTCGGCATCATTGAAGGCGTACCGACCACCACCAATGCCCAGCAGCGCACCGCCGGCTACAAGGATGCGATGGACGCTGCCGGTATGAAGATCGTTTCCACCCAATCCGGCAACTGGGAAATCGACCAGGGCCAGAAAGTCGCCTCGGCCATGCTGAGCGAATACCCGGACCTGAAGGCCTTGTTGGCCGGTAACGACAACATGGCCCTGGGCGCCGTCTCCGCCGTACGCGCGGCAGGCAAGGCGGGCAAGGTAGTGGTCGTGGGTTACGACAATATCGAAGCGATCAAGCCGATGCTGCAGGACGGCCGCGTCCTGGCGACTGCCGACCAGGCGGCTGCCCAGCAAGCAGTGTTCGGTATCCAGAATGCGCTCAAGCTGGTCAAGGGTGAGAAAGTCGATGCCAAAGACGGCGTGATCGAAACCCCGGTCGAACTCGTCCTCAAGAAGTAATCCTGGCGGTACCCAACAGCGCCCGCTCGTTCTGAGCGGGCGCCTGGAGATTTTCCTATGTCATCTTCCGCCCCGAACGCTGTCCTCTCGGTCAGCGGTATCGGTAAGACCTATGCCCAACCGGTTCTGTCCGACATCACCCTCACGCTCAACCGAGGGGAGGTGCTGGCGCTGACCGGTGAGAACGGCGCAGGCAAAAGCACCTTGTCGAAGATCATCGGCGGGTTGGTCACGCCGACCACCGGGCACATGCAATTCAATGGTCAGGATTACTGTCCCGCCAGCCGTACCCAGGCTGAAGCACTGGGCGTGCGCATGGTCATGCAGGAACTCAACCTGCTGCCGACGCTGACCGTGGCCGAAAACCTGTTCCTGGATAACCTGCCCAGCCACTGTGGCTGGATCAGCCGCAAGCAACTGCGCAAAGCCGCGATCGAGGCCATGGCCCAGGTCGGCCTCGACGCCATTGACCCGGACACACTGGTCGGCAGCCTGGGCATCGGCCATCAGCAAATGGTCGAGATTGCCCGCAATCTGATTGGCGACTGCCACGTACTGATCCTCGACGAACCCACCGCCATGCTCACGGCCCGGGAAGTCGAGATGCTGTTTGAACAAATCACCCGCCTGCAGGCTCGGGGCGTGGCGATTATCTACATTTCGCACCGGCTGGAAGAGTTGGCCCGCGTCGCCCAACGCATTGCGGTATTGCTCGACGGCAAACTGGTCTGCGTCGAGCCGATGGCCAATTACAACAGCGAGCAACTGGTCACCTTGATGGTCGGTCGCGAGTTGGGTGAACACATCGACCTTGGCCCGCGCAGCATTGGCGGCCCGGCCCTGACCGTCAAAGGCCTGAGCCGCTCGGACAAAGTCCGCGACGTGTCCTTTCAGGTGCGTGCGGGCGAGATCTATGGCATTTCCGGCCTGATCGGCGCTGGCCGTACCGAATTGCTGCGTTTGATCTTCGGCGCTGATCTGGCCGACAGCGGCACCGTGGCCTTGGGCTCACCGGCCCGGGTGGTGAGCATTCGCTCGCCGGTGGATGCAGTGGGGCATGGCATCGCCCTGATCACGGAAGACCGCAAGGGCGAAGGCCTGCTGCTGACCCAGTCCATCAGTGCCAATATTGCTCTGGGCAACATGCCGGAAATATCTGGCGGCGGTGTGGTAAACAGCCGCGACGAAACCGCATTGGCCAAGCGCCAGATTGACGCTATGCGTATCCGCAGTTCCAGCCCGGCGCAACTGGTGTCAGAACTGTCCGGCGGCAATCAGCAGAAAGTGGTGATCGGCCGCTGGCTGGAGCGCGATTGCTCGGTGATGTTGTTCGACGAGCCCACCCGCGGCATCGACGTGGGTGCCAAGTTCGACATTTATGCCTTGCTCGGCGAATTGACCCGCCAAGGCAAAGCACTGGTGGTGGTATCGAGCGACTTGCGTGAACTCATGCTCATCTGCGACCGCATCGGCGTGCTCTCTGCCGGGCGCTTGATCGAGACCTTCGAGCGCGACAGCTGGACCCAGGACGAATTGCTCGCCGCCGCCTTTGCCGGCTATCAGAAACGTGATGCGCTGCTCAATGACGCAGTGCTTAGGGATACCCCATGAAAACCACAACGACCCCCGGTAAAACTGGCGGCAACTTCTACGGCCTGGGTACCTATCTGGGGCTGGCGGGTGCCTTGCTCGCGATGATTGCGCTGTTTTCGGTGCTCAGCGACCACTTCCTGTCCTATGACACCTTCAGCACCCTGGCCAACCAGATCCCGGACCTGATGGTGCTGGCGGTGGGCATGACGTTCATCCTGATCATCGGCGGTATCGACCTGTCGGTAGGCTCGGTCCTGGCGTTGGCGGCATCGGCCGTCAGCGTGGCGATCCTTGGATGGGGCTGGAGCGTATTGCCCGCCGCACTGCTCGGCATGGGCTGTGCCGCGTTGGCCGGCACCATCACCGGCTCGATCACCGTGGCCTGGCGAATCCCTTCGTTTATCGTGTCCCTCGGCGTATTGGAAATGGCTAGGGGCGTGGCGTACCAGATGACCGGTTCGCGCACGGCCTACATCGGTGATTCGTTTGCCTGGCTGTCCAACCCGATTGCGTTCGGTATTTCACCGTCCTTCATCATCGCCTTGCTGGTGATCATCGTCGCGCAGCTTGTACTGACGCGTACCGTGTTTGGCCGTTACCTGATCGGTATCGGCACCAACGAGGAAGCCGTGCGACTGGCAGGGATTAATCCCAAGCCCTACAAGATTCTGGTGTTCAGCCTGATGGGACTGCTGGCCGGCGTGGCCGCGTTGTTCCAGATTTCGCGCCTTGAGGCCGCAGATCCGAACGCCGGCTCCGGCCTGGAGCTGCAAGTGATCGCCGCGGTGGTGATCGGCGGCACCAGCCTGATGGGCGGGCGCGGTTCGGTGATCAGTACCTTTTTTGGTGTGTTGATTATTTCGGTATTGGCCGCAGGCCTGGCGCAGATCGGCGCCACCGAGCCCACCAAACGCATTATCACCGGTGCCGTGATCGTGATTGCGGTGGTCCTCGATACGTACCGCAGCCAACGCGCCAGTCGGCGAGCCTGAGCCATGGCAACGATCAAGGATGTGGCCGCGCTTGCAGGAATTTCCTACACCACCGTGTCGCATGTGGTGAACAAGACGCGCCCAGTGAGCGAGCCGGTACGGGTCAAGGTCGAAGCTGCAATCAAGCAGCTCGACTATGTGCCCAGCGCCGTCGCACGCTCGCTCAAGGCCAAGACCACAGCCACCATCGGCTTGCTGGTGCCCAACAGCCTCAACCCGTATTTTGCCGAGTTGGCGCGGGGTATCGAGGATTACTGCGAGCGCAACGGCTACTGCGTGATCCTGTGCAACTCCGACGACAACGCAGAAAAGCAGCGCAGCTATTTGCGGGTGTTGCTGGAAAAACGCATCGACGGCTTGATCGTGACTTCAGTGGGCGGCGATGACAGCGGACTCGCCGCCGGCTTGAGCGCGGTGCGCACGCCCATGGTGATTGTCGACCGGGCGCTGGACGGCATTGATGTCGACTTGGTGCGTATCGACCATGAGGAGGGCGCTTACCTGGCGACCCGGCACCTGCTGGAGCTGGGGCACCGGGACATCGCCTGCATCGGCGGCCCGGCCCATACCCGTGTCGCGCAAATGCGCCTGGCGGGCTACCACCGTGCGCTGCGCGAGGCAGGCGTGGAAGTCGTGGCCAATCGCACTCAGGAAAGCGACTTCACCAGCACCGGCGGTTATGCTGCTGCCGTGCAATTGCTGGCGGAAAACCCGCCCAGCGCGATTTTTGCCAGTAACGACATGATCGGCTTCGGCGTGTTGCGTGCCGCAGCCGAGCGCAATATCCGCGTGCCGGGCGAGCTGTCGGTGATCGGCTTCGATGACATTCAAATGGGCCGCTACGTGTACCCGGCGCTGACCACGGTCGGCCAGTCGATCCTGCAACTGGGCGAGATGGCCGCCGAGCTTTTACTGCGACGCATTGCAACACCCCAACTGCCGATCGATCAACGCATCGTGACGCCGAGCATCGTATTGCGCGAGTCGACGGCGCCCGTCGCCGGTGTGTTCGCGCAATACCGCTGAACCGAATTGATGAGTACTGATGTATGCCAGCAAAAGTAGTGGTAGTAGGCAGCTTGAACATGGACCTGGTCACCCGCGCCAGCCGGCTGCCCCGTGCCGGTGAGACCCTGATCGGCCAAACGTTTTCCACGGTGCCGGGCGGCAAGGGCGCCAACCAGGCCGTGGCATCGGCGCGACTGGGGGCGAGCGTGGCAATGATCGGCTGTGTTGGTACCGATGCCTACGGCGCCGAGTTGCGTGGTGCATTGCTGGTGGAAGGTATCGATTGCCAGGCCGTCAGCACCGTGGACGGTTCCAGCGGCGTGGCGTTGATCGTGGTGGATGACAGCAGCCAGAACGCGATTGTGATTGTCGCCGGCAGCAATGGTGAACTGACACCCGCATCACTGCAGGCGTCTGATGCGGTGTTGCAGGCCGCCGATGTGATCATCTGCCAGCTTGAAGTGCCGATGGATACCGTGGCGTATGCCCTCAAGCGCGGCCGCGAGCTGGGCAAGACGGTGATCCTCAATCCGGCGCCGGCCAGCGCGCCGTTGCCTGCCGATTGGTACGCCTCGGTCGACTATCTGATTCCCAACGAAAGCGAAGCCACCGCACTGAGCGGTGTGACAGTCGATTCTCTGGACAGCGCCAAAGTGGCTGCCACACAACTGATCAAGGCCGGGGCGGGCAAAGTCATTATCACCCTCGGCGCCCAAGGCGCATTGTTTGCGGATGGCAAAGGCTTTGAGCACTTGGTGGCGCCCAGGGTCAAGGCATTGGATACCACGGCTGCCGGCGATACCTTTGTCGGTGGTTTTGCAGCGGCCCTGGCCAGCGGTAAAAGTGAAGCCGAGGCCATCCGTTTTGGCCAGGTCGCGGCAGCATTGTCAGTCACCCGTGCCGGTGCGCAACCCTCCATTCCTACGCTGCATGACGTTCAAGGTTTTGTACCTTTATGAAAAAGACCCCTCTGCTCAATATCGCGCTGTCGCGGGTGATCGCCTCCCTGGGGCATGGCGACATTCTGGTGATCGGTGATGCAGGCTTGCCGGTGCCGCCGGGCGTCGAGTTGATCGATCTGGCATTGACCAAAGGTATTCCTGACTTCATCAGCACCTTGCGTATCGTGCTCAGTGAGATGCAGGTGGAAAGCCACGTGCTGGCGGAGGAAATCCTGCTCAAGCAGCCACCCGCGCTGTCTGAATTGAATGTGCTGAATGAGCAGGCCGCTCTTGGCGAGCGACGTCTGCTCAGTCATGAAGCCTTCAAGCAGCTGAGCCGCCAGGCGCGGGCCGTTGTACGCACCGGCGAATGCCAGCCTTACTGCAATATCGCGCTGGTGTCCGGCGTAACGTTCTAGAGTTCCCCAACGACAAGGAGTGTTTTATGCAACGTGGTATTCCAATCCTGAGAAATCTGTTTCGGAGTGTCCTGCTTTTGTCCGCGCTCACTGCTGCAAGCGCCCACGCGGCGGAAAAAATCGACCTGATCATCGACACCGACCCAGGTGCCGACGATGTGGTGGCCTTGCTCTTTGCCATGGCCTCCCCGGACGAATTGAACATCCGTGCCTTGACCACCGTCGCCGGCAACGTGCGCCTGGACAAGACTTCGCGCAACGCCCGCCTGGCCCGCGAGTGGGCAGGGCGCGAGGACATCCCGGTCTACGCCGGTGCGCCAGCGCCGCTGCTGCGCAAGCCGATCTATGCCGAAAACATTCATGGCAAGGAAGGCATTTCCGGCGTCACCGTGCACGAGCCTAAAAAGGGCCTCGCCGAGGGCAATGCCGTTGATTACCTGATCAAGACCTTGCGCACCGCGAAGCCTCACAGCATCACGATTGCCATGCTTGGCCCACAGACCAACCTGGCGCTGGCATTGACCCAGGACCCGGAAATCACCCAGGGCATCAAGGAGGTAGTGGTGATGGGTGGCGCGCATTTCAATGGCGGCAATATCACGCCGGTTGCCGAGTTCAACCTGTTTGCCGACCCGATTGCGGCTGAGATTGTGCTCAAGAGTGGCGTCAAGTTGACTTATCTGCCGCTGGATGTGACCCACAAGGTGCTGACCAGTGAAGCGCGTCTGAAAAAGATCGCCGATCTCAAGAACAATGCCAGCAAGGTTGTCAGCGATATTCTCAACGAATACGTCAAAGGCGATATGGAGCACTATGGCATCCCCGGCGGCCCGGTGCATGACGCCACCGTTGTTGCCTACCTGCTCAAGCCTTCGCTGTTCAGTGGCCGCGAGGTCAATGTGGTGGTGGACAGTCGCGAGGGCCCGACTTTCGGCCAGACCATCGTCGATTGGTACGACGGCCTGAAACAACCGAAGAACGCGTTCTGGGTTGAGAACGGCGACGCCCAGGGCTTTTTCGATCTGTTGACCGAGCGCCTGGCGCGTCTGAAGTGAACCGCTTGCCGGTCGACGTTCGTCGGCCGGTTCTTATTCGCGCTCGGGGTTGTGTGCCCCCATGTGATCGGCCGGGTATTTCTCGAATACCTGGCCGATGAAGGCTTGTGCCGCCTGGGTGCCGAGTTCCTTGACCAGCAGGTCGATACCGATGATTGCCAGTTCCTCCGGGCTTCCGGGGCTGTAGGAGCTTTGTCCTTGTGGCCACTTGGCTTTGATGTCGGCTTGCAGCGTTACGGTGGTCATGGAAATCTCACGGGCTGAAATACGGGGCAATGCGCTGGAGCGCGGTTCTACCGGGCGCAGTTAAGCATTTTGCGCGGTGTTTGGCACTGCTACTTAGGCATGAAGCGAGTGCTGTGCGACACTGTCCCTCTGTTTAATTGCCGGGGAAACCGTGTGCAAATCGATTTGAATAACCCCGATAACCTCACCTTGGCCGCCGTACGACAATTGATCGCCAGCGCCAGTGATGACGAACACACCCAACTGCGTGTGACCAAGGCCGGGATTGCCTACCTGTCTTCTGGAGTGGTGGGGGGCACTGACACGGATGGCCTGCTGTTTCGCCTGGAGACCTGGGCCAAGGGCTCCGGTTACGTTGGCAATGTCGCGGCGAGCGACGAGGTCTGGGTCACGCAGATTTTCAATGCCCTGCAGCAGAACTGGCCTAATCCACCGTTTGACTATATTGACATCTACTGATTGCGTTCATATCTGGTCACGATTGTCCGGGCGAACGCTCGTTGAGAGTCAGGCAGACTTGCCCAACGACGGTTTACGTCTTGAAACCAATCCGCCAGACCACTGTCGCACGATCTCTGTCCATTTTTAATCATAGGAGGCTTCATGCCTTGGAAGCTCGCGTCATTCGGTACTTTGTTGGCAGCACTCGCGTTGGCGGGTTGCAGCACCCCAGGTACCTCTGAGCCAGCCAAAGACACCGCCGTGACCGATGCCGGTCATAGCCGCTGTGAGTCAAAGGCTGCCGAGTTCACAATCGGCCAGAAAGCTTCGCCCCAGTTGCTGGAGCAGGCCCGTAGTCGCGCTGGTGCGCAGAATGCGCGGATCCTCAAGCCCAACGATATGATCACGCTGGAATACCGCTCCGACCGCTTGAATCTGAACACCGACGACAACCTGGTGATCACGCGCGTCAACTGCGGCTGATCGCTGCTTTTGCAGCGCCCATAAAAAACCCCGTCACATGGACGGGGTTTTTTTAGCTCAGCGGAGAATTACTCGCCGCGAACCTGTGCAGCTTGCATACCCTTTTGGCCTTTCTCAGCCACGAAGGAAACGGTCTGGCCTTCTTT
>Ga0308161_1002423_pt1 | contig 19752 bp, 20 predicted proteins | sample PhyFR2_FD_201034 | JGI IMG/M metagenome (GOLD analysis project Ga0308161, IMG submission 201034) | Phyllosphere microbial communities from UC Gill Tract Community Farm, Albany, California, United States - DLSLF.R2 | ecosystem: Host-associated > Plants > Phyllosphere > Unclassified | place: USA...
CCGCTGTCAGAGATGACGTGTCGGTTCGAGTCCGACCCTCGGGACCATATTCAGAATCGTAAGATTCTACGAAAACCCCTAAGCTAACGGCTTAGGGGTTTTTTGTTTTACAAAACAAATATTTATGCGCTTTTAACTAATTGATTTATAAAATTACTCAAAGTTTTTTCTGAGAAATTAGCCCTCTTGATAGAAATAATAAACATCCATATAAACATCCAGAACTTCTTCTAAATGTTAATGAAATCAGAATGGCTAGGATTGTTAAACCTTTAACTGTTACTCAAATTGATGCTTCACAACCTAAAGATAAAGATTACAACTTATCTGATGGTGAAGGACTTTACTTACGTATAAGAGCCTCTGGAACAAAAACGTGGATATTTCAATATAAGAACCAGCAAGATGTTCGAGTAGTTATTACCATAGGAAACTACCCACAATATAAATTAGCCTTAGCTCGTGAAAAGAAAAGAGATTACTTAAGTATCTTGGCAGAAGGTAAAGATCTTAAAGAATATTTAGAATCATTAAAAAAGAAGTCTACTCAAGAACTTTCACTTGAGGTCATAACACGTACATGGTTAGAACAATATGCAGTTAAGAAGTCTCTAGATGAAGAAACTAAAAGGAAAAGAATTAGGAAATTTGAAAACCATATGTTTCCTTATATTGGGCATTTGCAAATAACAGATATTCGGTCCAGTGACCTAAGACTGTTATTAAACAAGATCTATGAGAAAAGTGCTGATAATGCACAACGGATACGTTCTGATCTAATTCTAATTTTTAGCTATGCTGTTCAATATGGCTATATTGAAGTCAATCATGCAAGAGAGATGGAGAGCCTTGATTTAACAGCCCCTAAAAAACATAGACCAGCTTTATCTTTAGAAAGATTACCTGAGTTAATACGGCGTATAAAAAGTGATACAGGACAACCGTTAACCAAGTTTGGAATTCTATTAGGTCTACACATCTTTATACGTTCTTCAGAATTACGATTTGCTAGATGGAGTGAAATTGATTTAGTAAAGAAGCAATGGGTACTTCCTGCTAAAAGAAATGAGGTGAGGGGAGCTAAGCATTCTGACCGTGGAGCAAAAATGAGAACTCAGCATATTGTTCCTTTATCTGACTATGCAATTGGGATACTTAAAGAAATAAAGCTCATTACTATGGGTAGCGAATATATCTTTCCTAGCTCACATAAAGGTGCTCAATTTCTAGGTGAGAATACGTTCAATGATGCCTTAAGAAGAATGGGATATGATACTCAAACGGAACTATGCTTTCATGGACTGAGAGCTATGGCTCGTTCTGCATTAGGTGAGTGTGGGCTGTTTCAGAAAGATGCTATAGAAAAGCAAATGAGTCACCAAGAGCGAAATAATGTAGTGGGAGCTTATACTCACGTTGCTGAGTACTTACAAGAACGGAAAGAAATGATGGAATGGTGGAGCCTATATCTTCTTGATATCGAGAGAAAAGGATATATTTCACCTTATTATTATGCTAATCCAGAAAAAAATAATGTAGTTGTCTTTCAAAGAAATATTGCGTAAATGAAATGATTATTTTGCATGGTTGGCTTCTTTGACTATACCGCATACTATTTGAAGTTAGTATAACGAAAGTTTTTAAACTAGGGTTTTGTAATGAAAATAAAAGGTACTGATGTTGGTCTCATTTTGGGGGAAACAATTGAAAATTTTTTTGATAATACGGTAATGGCTGTAGCAGAAACAGCTCTAGGAGAAGCAATTAAAGCTTTTCCAATAGTGAATGGATTAAAGGGTGTTCATGGGGGAATAGTTTCATATCGGGAACAACAACGAGCTAATCTTTTTTTAGAGTTTGTTCAGGAGATTGAACAACATTATGCGGGACAGGTTCTTAAAATATTTCAAGGACAAAATAATATAGAAATGGGTGGGGAAATACTTAATGCTTTAGAAAATAGTTATTTGACAATACAGTCTCAAATGATCGCAAGAGTAGTGATTCTATATGATGTAAAACAAATAGATAGAAAAAAATTTCTAAAATATGCCCATATAATACCAAAATTAAGTTCTTTTTTACTGGAACAAATAAGTACTTGCTTTAGGCTTCATTTAGAAAGGAGAAATGATGAAGACTATAGAATATTTAATAGTGATTGTGATGGAGCTGGGCAAGAACTTACAAGCTATGGTTTTCTTAATCCTATACAAACAGCAGGAGGAGGAGATTTTTATCAAGGAACAGAAGAGTTAGAATTCTTTTATGAATACATATTGAATAATAAGCATAATAATTGATTACCATATTAGTGAAGTATTAGTTTAAATAAACTTCGATTTAGTTTGGAATTTTTGTTATAAAGCTTTGACCAGTTTTTGTATCTTGAATGAATAAATCAAATGATTTAGTAACGGAATCGTCAAAAGATTGCTGTCTCTTGTAAAACTGTTTAACTAACTCAAGATGGTAGGTAAAAAAGTCTTGAGTCACTATAAATTTTTCAGCTTTTCTTAGTGAATTAACAAATACTTGATAGATGGGGTCATCAGGAGATCCTGCAAATAAAGAGAAGTGGGCATTCATTGGTGGAATTACCTCATACTCAATTTCATTCTCACGGATTGATAAGTTTATCAACTCGACTTTTTCTAAGGTAAGTATTGAAAAAAATGCAGTACCAGTGGCTTTATGAATTGGTCTACCATCTCGTAAATACATAAGTCTAGCAATTTGAGCTATTTCTAAAAAATTCCAATTGTTTTGTTTAGCATATATTTCTAAAACTTGTTTAAAGTAATGCATTAAGAGTACATCACCAGAAACAGTTATACCTCCATGTTCCCAATAGTTTATTTTCTTATAATCATCAATAACTGTCCTAGATGGTAAACCAGTAAAAGGTTCACACTCTATAATTAGACGATGATCTGCTGCTATAAATACATAGTCATCTAAATTGATTGCGACAGTTAAAGTCATTTAAAATTTAATGTAGTAAATAAGATGTGTATAATAAAAAACATAAAAAATTAGTAAAAGAGTTCTGCTAATGGGTGGGAAATTTATAGTAAAAGCTGGGCAACATCTGTTTAAATCTGGTGAACAAGTGGTTAGCCATTTACCTGTTTTACCTGAAGTAAATAATGGTTTATATAATGTTAGTGTTCAATTAACAGATGGTGAAAATGTTCCTCATCGAAATAAAGCATATTTTGCTGTAACAGAATCAGGGAAATTAATTGAAGGAGTAACTAATGCAGAAGGTTATACATCCCCTATTTATACAGAACAACAAGAAAACCTTAGTTTTCATCTAGTTGATAAATATACAAACCTTGAAGATGATAATGAATAATGTCAAAAGTCTATGCAAGATTAAGAATTAAAGAAAGTAAAAATATCTTAAATTTTAGTAAGTTTAGTTTTGTAGCTACGTTTATAACTAGCAAGGGAAGAGTTGGAGCAACAAAGAAACTTCCAATTCAACCAAATGGGTTAGGTAGCGAAGCATATTATGAATTAAATCAACAAGAAGATGCTGAAAAAACAACTGTTTCTTTTAAGATTTTTCTACCTTCTGGTACTGAATATAATCCTAAAGTTAAAATTTATGGTCATACATATACTAAAGAAGCTAACTCAAAGCCATTAATAACTGAATATCAACTTAAACTATTTCAAGATAAGACAGAAAAAGAAGATAAGCATAAAGTTCCAAACAGAACTGTACCTACAACTTATCCTGTACCTGAAGGTTTAAGGATGGTTGCTTATTTGAGAAATGAAATCAAGACTGCTGGGGCTAAAAATGGAATAGACCCTCAGATTGTTGCATCTATTGTGTTTGAAGAAAAAATGCATGGTGTATGGGCTTACAGAAAAAACCTCTTATCCTTTTATCTTAATCTAGGTGAAGTCTATCCTCATAACAGCTATGGCTTTGGAGAGATGCAAGTAGGGTTAGCAGCAGAGTTGATGAACATTGATAAAAGGAATCCCGATTGGCTCTATGAAACTTTTGTTGTGATCTGTACAGATGCAACTGTTGCTATGGATTTAGTAGCAAAAAACGTGGTTCGCGGTGGAAAAATATTAGGTAGAAAATTAACATTACAAGAATCAACAGTTTTTTATAATGCTGGTGAAAGAGCTTTAAATAGTTGGATAAAGGGTGAAATCCCGAAGGAAAGGCTTGAAAAGGCTGTCTATGCTCGATCATGGAAATGGCAAGAAGCTATAAAATTAGCTTTAAATGGGGATGTAATAGCAATTCCAGATGGATGTGAAGGGACTTGTCGAGCAGATCCTGAGCTACAAGTTGAAACGTGGAAATTTGATCCGTCATTAAAATTGAGTTTATAAACTATGATTAGATATGTAGCCATAATATTTTTATTCTTATCAGGTATAGGTGGATATACGATTGATAAGTTTGGTCAAGATTTATGTATTAATGAATATATAGCTATTGGAACTATTACTTATTTTAAAGAGTTAAATGGAGTTTCAGCTAATGATCCATCAATGTTAGGGATGTGTGGCATATTATCTATTATTTTTTCTATAATCTTAATTTTTATAAGAAATAAGTATTTTTACACTATTGTTTCTCTAATATTAGTATTTGCTGAGTTAATATTACTAAATATGATGGAAACGGTGTCTTATAAAGAAATTATTTATGATTCAATTACTAAATGTTCTAATTATTCAGCACTTGTCTGGTTGTCATTTCAATTTATATTCCTAATCTTAAGTGGCATCTATATGTTCAATAGAAGGTAGGATTCTGATAGTAATGCTGACAAAAATACTCTATGAGAATATCAGGGTGTTTTATGAAATATTTTTAAAGAAATAGGCTTTAGTAGATAGAGTCTAATATTTTTTATAAAAAATTCTAAAATTATTATGATTGATGAATCTTGCTAGGGTTTAATTATGAATGGTTTTTTTGAGATTTCTTTTGCTTATCTTATATTAATTTTTATTTTTTTAATAATAACAGGATGTGGTGTCTATATTTATAGGCATGGTACTTTTCCTTCTTTGAATTTTATTGTTTCTATAGTTACTGTTTCCGCTACACTTATCTCTCCTTTATTAGCCATTGCAACTTATGATAGCTGGAAAAAACAGCATGTTGTTAATCAGCAAGAAGCTATTATTGTGAGAGTTTTAGACCAAATTGATAAAGTTGATATCGCAGCAAAGGATTATTTTAAACCTATTCATATTCCTACAGTTGTTAACGATAATGAAAAGTATGCAAATGAAATATATAGTTCGGAGATACAATTGGTTTTTGAGTTAAAGAAATTAGAAACATTATTGGAAAAAACTAAAGAAATAGATTTTACTTGTTCAGACTTAGAGAAATTGAATGTAATTAAGTTTAGAGAGTTAGTAGAGAAACATTATACTTATTTAATTTTTAACACTTATCCTATATTGCATGGTGATAGGGAGTTAAGAAAAGCGATTATTAAAAATAACGAACAAAACTTATTTATTGTATTTGGTAAGGTTAATATTCAATGGAATAATCTTTCTAATGATATTAGGACAGTAGTATTAGACTGGTCAGGAAAAGAACTGCTATCTCGACTTGAGGAATCAGGGGAAAAAACCTGTGATAAGACCTCATATGATCATGATAAATATGCTAAAGAAATATTTGGAAGAGCTTATAAAAATTCCTAGTTAGAGCTATTTTATTCTTGCCTTTATAAATTAAAACTATTGACGCTTACAATCACTAACAATTATCATCTATTCGCTGGCCTACATTGCCAGTCGGTCGTCGCAGACCGCTTATTTACTCCCGCATCAGAGCCATTCCTTCTGAGGAATACTCATATGTGGTAGCCACTCGTTCCTTTCCCGTAGCGGTAGGGCGGGAAAGGGACACCTACGGGTGTGCTAGTTTGAGTAAATACTAGTCTGCGAACCCTTTCTCGTTCTGCCACCATAAAGAAGGGAATTTCAGAATGAAATTTAATAAAATAACTTTAGGTATTATTGCCTGTACTTTAGGCGCGTCCATATATTCCTATCACTTGTATGCTGGTAAGAATCCTCAACTTGCTACTGATACAGTAGTTCAGCAAAAAACAGCACCTTCAGAAAAGAAAGATAGCAGAGTAGTGGTCAAAGACCTAAATAACGCTCAAGAATTATTTAGTACGTTATACATATCAGTTAGTGAAAATAATCTAAAAAATAACGAAGACTTAGCTAAATTTAATGAAGCAAAGAATAGTGAGTATAAGTCCATCTCATATCTGAAAGATGTCTTGACTGCATATAAATACAAAGGCGTTAAGTCATATAAGAATAAAGGTGAAGATCGTTACTTAGTTGCTTTTACACATAAAAATGCTGAATACGCTAATATTTTATCGGAAGGAACTGCTCTAGATCTATTCTTATTCAAAAAGTCAGGTGACGCCTATGAGCTGATTGCAAGAACTTCAAGTGATGGTCTAGTCAATGGAAGTTCAGGAGCAGCAGCTATAGATGATATGACTTATGATCATATTATGAATAGTGACCCTATAAATATTGGTAGCCATTACAAAGGATTCTTGGTTCGCTTAACGTATGGTGGTGGTCAAACTAATAATCCTGCTTATATTGTCGTTTTAGATGAAAATAATAAGAAAATATATGATATTGCAAATAATATTCGTTTTGCATCAAAAGGGTGGATGAATAATTCAGAGTATGAGTATGACTCTTTTTACTTCTTAGATAAAAGCAAAGAAAGCAATGGTGTTTATGATTTAGCAGTTCTCTATGAGGGAAATAACGATATAAGAAAATCCTATAATGATGCTCCTAAGATCGCCCCTTATAATATCTATAAAACTTATAAATTTGATGGTAAAAGCTACAAATTAGAATCTGATCAGCCTAATCCATATTCAGAAACTATCAATTTTGATGGTTACCAAAATTATTTTTCAAAAATTAATAATGACGGATATGCACCTATATCTTATGAATCTTTATTTGGATTCATTGATAGAGGCTATAGTGATTATTGGCTAAGTAAAGGAATTCGAGTTTATAAGCCATCAGACAAAACAGAAGAGTTTTTTACATGGAAAGTAAAAGGTGTAAGGGTTTATGGTTTAGATGTAATTGGTGTGCAGCGTGGAGTTTGTGATATCAGTGGTGAAAATAGATGTGGTTATGCTGGTGATACTATAGTTGTTTTTGATGCTAGTGTTGATCAAGCAAGAAAAGTACTAAAAGAAAAGACATTTGTAGATTACGCAAATTTAAGCGCTGACCAAAAGGGAACTTATCCTTATTTAGACTCCATTGTATTTAATGGTGAGAAAAAAGCAGCGTTATATTTTCTTAATGAAAACCCATAAGGTGAATAGCTTTTCATAGTTTTATGCATTCATTAATGGGGAAAGTAAAGTGCTACGTTGGATTTTTGGTGTTATAGGTTTTTTTATTGCTGGTCCTATAGGTTTCTTTATCGGGTTTGGTATTGGATATCTTGTAGCTCTTCCGTTTAAAGAGGAGGAGAGTAGAACGGTTGATCCATACCTAAATAACAATAAAATTGAACCATCAATAAAATTGGGAAAAAGCTTAATTGAGCAAATTTACCCATGTATTGATATTGTTTGTCACTATGCTTTGCTTCATGAGCTTACTTGGAACCCAGACAAGGTAAATTTTGTTAAGAATATATTTATTGAAGCTTGTGAAAATGATAATGAAATAGTACTGCTACGAGAGCGAATTAAATTAAGTAGTCGTCCAACTATCTCACAATCAATTCGAGACTTTCTTGCTCTTCAACCAAATGAACCTAGGAAGGCTGAAATCTATATCAATGTGATGATTTTGATATTTAATACTTGTAGAAATACAGAAGTTTTTAAAACAGAAGTTCTTCAATTCGGTTCAAATATAGGTCTTGGACGTAACTATTGTATAGAAGAGCTTGAGAATTTTATTAAACATGCATCAGAACAAGAAAAAGACACTCCTGTAGTAGAAGAACTTAATGAACGTGAAATAGCTGCAAAGGTTTTAGGTATATCAGTTCATGCTTCTAATGATGAAATTAAGAAAGCCCATCGTATGAAAATAAGAGATTTTCATTCTGATCGTAATGTTGGTGTCACTGATGCAGTAAGAGAAATTCTTGAGCAAAAGGCAGCAGAAATTAACCATGCTAGAGATGTCTTATTAAAACTTTAATAATTCTACGATTGGTCTAAAAGGAATAATAAGATGGCTCTTATAGAATGCTTTAAATGCGGGAATGAAATTTCAAGTGAAGTGCTCAAGTGCCCATATTGTGGATTGCCACAGTATGGTAATTTTTCCAAAAATAAAATAAGCGAAGGTAAGCTACCAAATACAATAAATAATACTGATCAAAAGTATTCAGGTACAAAAGATAAAAGAGAGAATGTAAATACATCTCTAAAGAAAAGTAATTTCTTTAATGATAATAAATATACGTTAATCATTGGTGTCGTTGTTTTTGCAATTTTATTATTTAAAGTACCTAAAGCTTTGAAGAGTGTCCGTGAAGAGGCTCCTGTAGCAGAATCTTATTACGATTCAAATGAAGATACTACTACTGATACACAGGAAACAATAAGCCAAACAGAGGAGAGTAGTGATCAAGTAAGCAATAAGACAAATGAAGGTACAACTAATGTTTTTGACAATAATAATATAGTTGTAGATGACAGGATTGCTAACTATGCTAGTCCTCAAGAAGCATTACGTGATTGTCTAAAGCATCCAAGTAACTTTGAAGACAAAAGTAGAGTACAGAATCCATGTGAAGAGGGTACAGATTGTTCTTATGCATGGGAATATGAACAAAGATGTGGATTCATTTTAGATACTTATTATCCAAACTGCTTTTTTGATGTTAGTACTACTGTGCAAGTAAGTTGCTTAACAAGTGGAGAACGTGTTTTCCGCGATATTGACTATTGGGACCCAAATTTAAAATTTAAAGAAAAAACTACTTTTCTGGATTTGAACAACTAGATTAAACATGGATTTGGACTACCAGTGTGTATCTATAGGCAAGAATACTACTACTAGATACATCGTGAACTTTCACAGAAGGGGATGTTGGTAAAAGGATAACTAATAATTAAATAGTTAGAATTTTGTATTAGAAAGTCTATATATTGGATAGCTTGCTTTAAAACTTATCACTTAGTTCATGTATTGTTGACATACTATATATAGTGTTAATACTGAGAAGAAAACACTAGACGACATAACTAGACGCTCTTTTTGAAAGATCAATCTTACATATGTGCAAAATTGTGCGTATAAGAGCGATAGTGAAGCGCTATAACCATTAGTTGAGAAGTTGTGGTATATGGGTATTAACTAAAGTTAAGTAGGTTCTATTGAGCTCCTGTGCGCTTGTATGACGTATTTTATACAAAGTTGCTTTTTATTGCTTGCAGTTCACGTTTAGTTCAAGTAATATTCTGAATGTGAAGTAATTTATAGTCAAAAAAGAAAAACCGAGACAATAAATGCCTCGGCTTTCTATAAAAGTCTAGAATTAACTAAACAATATGTTGTGAGATGAAAGCGGTGTTCCAAGTATGGAATATAGATATAGCACTCTTCGACCTTTGCTATAACTACCTCTTAAATCTGGTCTATCATATTACTTTTATAAAATTTGGAATACAACTTTTATTTTAGTTTAAAATATGTTATGAGGGATTGAAGTTGTCGCTGTAATCTTACTTAAAAAGTCTTTTAAGTAATTAATGAAGGTGACAATAATGTCTTCTACCGTTCCCGATCGTTTGTATAAACTTCCTCGAAAAAACACTTATCCTGCGGGTATCCTTGTGCAGCTTTTAAACGGCAAAAGGATTACAAATGCTGAAATGATGCTTTTGCTCAAATGTCCTCATGCCGCAACGGCAATGAGCCATTTAAGGAATAAATGTAATTGGCAGCCTTTTTTACATCAACGTGGTAAATCTACAGTTTCTGGGATGGGTGACTCTACTCATGAGCAAGAATACTGGTTTGAACCTATGGATATTGAACAGTTGAAAGCTAATGATGCTCGAATTGAAAAGTTTTTAATCAGTAATCGAAAATCTTAATATATTTTAAGTATAAAGGTGCTCTAAGGAGTGCCTTTTTCTTCTAGTCTTTTCTTAAATACATTTATACAAAATAAATAGTTTGTTTCAGTAAATTGAGTAATAGCTTTATCTTTTAAAGCCTTGGCTGAGTACAGTTGAATAGAGTAAGCATTTTCAACTACATCGAAAACTAAACGACTAACAATATCCTTTAAAAAAGACTAATCAATAAAACTCTAATAGCATTTGTAATTTATATGATTGTAAGTATCACTACTTGTGGAATTGCTTACTTATGGGGGGAAATTACCAGTTTCTCGTGATATTGGCTATTGGGATCCAAACTTAAAATTTAAAGAAAAAACTACTCTTATGGATTTAAACAACTAAATTAAGCATGGACTTAGACTACCAATATTGTATCTATAGGCAAGAATACTACTACTGGATACATCGTGAACTTTCACGAAATGTTGTATTAGATAGAAGATGTAGTAAAAACAGATAATGGGCTGTTAGTGGATAAGGTTTAAAAGGAGCGGAGAGATGGATTTTAGGTGAACATAAGTTAAATGGAGCAGTTTAAAGCAATTCTCTGTATAATTTAGGATATTAAAATATCGGAAAAAGAAAGAGATGGAAGCAGGTAGTCAAATTCTAGATAGTGCTGAAACTGCAAAATTATTTATGAAAGCATTATTTCATTATTATACAGGTCCTATGTATAGAATGATTGAAAAAAATCCAGAACTACAAAAAACAATATCAGGATTTCTAATAAACCCCGAATCTGTATCTATTTATATAGGTAAACATCATTTGGCTGTTGAATATACAGGGTCTGAAATTCTAGAAAAATTGCCTACAGGTGAAAGTAAAATACCAATGGTAGTAAGGGATTTTTCAGATAAAGATGGGAATTTACTAGAACATATAATAGGATTTTCTGATGATTCAACTTCAGGTCTAGTTACTCCACTTCTAGATTGGAATCCTGATTTTTTATGGGCAACAATGAAAGGATATGACAAATTAGATGAATTAAATTGGAATTATTCTGCACAAGACAGCTTTATGTTTATGAATGCAAGTATTCCACAACCTATACCAGGTAAGTTTTCTAGGATTACTAATGGTTTTTTCTTTGACTCTGATGACGTAGGGTTAAAAACTAGGCACATAAAGTGGATGGATATTTTTCCAATATCAATCGATGAGTCCCATGACGATTATGACCAGTTTCAATTCGAAATAGGGCTTTTTGAACAACTAGCAAAATTCGATATAAATTATGAATATCCAATGCCTAGTGACTATAAGTATAAGCACTTACCTAGAATTAATCGTTTTATTGAATTGTGGGGGAATTCTGAATCTTCAGAACCTCAAATAACTCAATTTTTAGCTCAAGAAGAAAATCAATTTATATTAACAATGAGTTTGGGAGCCGTTGATATTGCTTCAGAAAAAGAATGTATTTGGCAAAGTGAAGATAGACCGAATATACGCCCTGATTTTTTCATTTCCAAAGGTAATAGGGTTGATATTGTTGAATTTAAACTACCAAGTTTAAAGGGAAATGCTGTAGTTGGAAAAGAAAATAGAGAGTCCTTTAGTGCAACATTACAATCATATATTTCTCAAACTAGAGTTTATTCAAGTTATTTTGATGATCCTAACAATAGAAAATGGGTAAAAGATAATTATGGGTTAGATGTTTATAAGCCTAGACGAATTTTAATTGTTGGACGAAGAAATGATTTCACTACAGATGAATGGCGTGAGATTATGTCTGATTACAGAGATCTAGAAATTATGACATTCGATGATTTAATAGATGGGGTTGTTGCTCAATTTTATAGGAAGTAAAAATAATATTTTAGAGTTTTGTTATTATATTTTTCTAAAATTAACATAATACGCCTTATACGAAATTTTATTTTTTACTTTATATAAATCAAAATCCTACCTTTAAAATAAGCCCAGACACACCGATCTGGGCTTTTTAAATGATTTATCACATTCCACGCTTACGTATTGAGCGATTTCCCCAAATTCTATGTAGGCCTTCTAAATTCTAAAACAGACAAATGTCCACTCGTAACTAAGTAGTTATTGCCCCATTCCCCTTTTCGTGAACACATAAGCTTAAATAATTTGAGTATTAAAAAAGTATCTTCCAAAGAATCAATCGCATTTAGATGCTTTTATAATGACATAGGTTGTATCGCAATATAATATAATTAGATGTAGAATTTACACTTAATATATTGATTTGCATATAAAAATTATAATATATATTTCGTCTGACGAATAACTTGCATACCATGCTTTATGAAAGTTTTACAGATGAACAATTTGTTATTCTTAAAGTTGATCAAGAGTTACGGGATAAAGCACATAGTCAATATTGCTTTGAGCTAATAAAAAGACTACAACCTTATGCTCTTTATCGACATAAATTTATATTTAAGAAAGTAAAAAAATAAAAGCGTGCAAGAAGATGTTCCTAAATTCATCTGCAACTCTATGGTGTTTTTATCTAGCTTAGAAAGTAGAATACTTATAATTTTATAACTAATTAAAAGCATTGTGGTTATGAGTACAAAAACAAATACGTTTAGTAGATTGATTGCTTTGTTCCTACTTTACATTTTTTTAGTAGCCGTTGGATTCTTTGTCTATGCGGTCATTATAGGAAAACTTGATGCTGGTGAAAGAGGAGCGACTATAGCTGGTATCTTAGGATGGACTGCTACTCTCTATGCTCCTGTAGCTGCATTCTTCATTATTGATATTTGGAAGGATCAAGTGAAGCATCAAAAAGCTTTAGATCACTTGTCGAATGCATACAGTCTAGTTGGAAAGTTTAATACAACCTTACAACGACTAAGATTAGATCGTAATTATACTCACTTAGGGCGGGTATATAATAAAACTCAATATTTGGGATTCTATCAATATACTTCAACATTAGAACTTCAGTACTCTGAACAAGTTAATATTTTGATAGTTATTTATGATGATATACAAAATGAGTTAAGTTTATATAAGCTAGCACTTGGGGATGAAAACTTAGACTTTAATAATTTAACATTAGAACTTTTTAAAATTACTTATTATTTAAAAGATTTGTATAGTAAGTTTATAGAGCTGCATCTTGATGCTAAGGAAGAAAATGACACATATATGAAGCTTACTCGATTAAGAGAGTTTCAAGTCTTGTTTTATCAATTAAGTGGAAAAGAGTTTATAAATAGAAGTAAGGATTATAATGAAAATTTGGATAATATCTTTTTCTTAACTACAGAATTTATATTAAATAATATTAATTTTATTAAGGCTGAAATTATGAAAATGAGAAAAGGACTATAGGATTTAATTAATTTAAATTTATCAAAGTTGAGAGGGGATATGAAGAAACAAGAATTAATTGAAAAAGTAACGGGATGGCTATTAGCTGTTACAGTATATGGGACAGCAGTATTCTATTTTGTGACCAAAGTATTAAGGATTACAGGTGATGATCTTGATGCTTATGTAGGGTTGCTTGGTGTAGGGGCTACTTTATTTGGCGGTTATATGGCAATTTACTTATTTGCAGACTGGAAGGATCAAAAACAATTCGAATTAGAAAAGGAAAAACTTGATAATATTTTGAAATTTTTAGGAGGAATACATACTAGTTTGGTTTTTTTAAAATCAGATATACATTGTCTTAATAGTGTTGAAAGTAAATTTATTTATTATCCTGAAGTTGTAAAAAAAAGAAATCCAAATATTAAAAATGAATTGTTTAATATGTTTAGTGAAATAAAAGTTTACTCTATATTGTCTGGTAATAAAGATTTAATTGATTTATATAATAACTTTGAAAAAACATGTTTTATTATATTTGGTTTGAATGAGGTGTTTATTAAAGAAGAGTATCAGAAATATTTGGATTGCATTTATGAAAATGGTTTTGAAAAAAAAGATAATATAGATAGTTATGAAAAAGGCTACACAGTTCAGACTAAGATTCCTTTGAAATCACATATAATAATGCTTAAAGTTAAATTGGAACACAAGTTGCCAAGAGTAATATATGATAGAAATGGAAATGTAAGATTAAGTGAGTCTAAAATATATTTGGAATATATTGAGCAAGCACGACAGGAGATTGATGAAATGATAGAGTATTGCTCCCAAAAAATTAAATTGAATTAAAGACTAGTTAAGAAATGGCCCTATATAAATTTAAAATAAGGTTGTAAATGAATATTTTATTTATATAGGGTTAATGAATATAAGTTTAAATTATAACTTTAATTTAGATGGTACTTTAATAACTCCAAAACCCTTATGTCTTATACCTTCTTTATCATCAACTTTAGCTAAGTAGCTATATCTGTACATTGCATCTATGAACTGTTCTTCTGTTCTTAAGTAATGTACAGGGAAGTTCCTACCTTCTTGGTAAGCAATAGTCCACTTAACTTCATTAGCTTGTCCGCTCCATTATTAGTTCTTCTTTTCTCACTCCATCTAACATAGCGCACTCATATATCATCTTATAAACAGTGTAGTAGCTACGATGTACCTCTGCATTGTAGATGAACATACAATGTAAGTGATGGTTATCATTTTCTGATAGTTCAAAGCTATAGAGGTGCACTAAGCCTTCATCTTTAAATTTATTCTTTAGACGGCGATTAAACTTCTCTATGCAGAAGGTATCCTTATCTGTAAGTCCTATAGTGATGTGCATAGCTCTAGGCTTTGATATGTTCTGTAAAGACCAAAGCATTGAAGAGTGTATGGTTTCTAATGAATTCTTTCTTAATGAGTAATATGGGTTTACAGCATAACCTTTAAATGTTGTAGTTTTTAATAAGTATTTTGGATCAGTCATTTTTAGTTTCTCTTTAAATTATAATTTTTATGTAATGTAAGGGTGTGTAAGATATAAATAGATACAAAGGGGATAGTGATAGATATATATCTATATAATACACAGTTGTTATATAGCTTTAAAAAAAGCATATATTTAGACGTTTAAAGTAATTCTTAGTATTTTGTTATTTGTTGAATTTAGGGTTATTTGGGGTGTCTGTATGTCAGGATAGTAGAATTATATGTAGTGGTTAATATCTGTAATAGGTCGATTCTATATTTAGCTGACATGCTATGTCAAATTAATAGAATTATCAAAAATATGTAAGCCCAGTTTTAATTTATATTAAAGTTGTTTTGTATAACTATTAGTGGCTCATAGGCTCTTGATAGAGCGATTTAAAAACAATATTTGATATCTTGTGTCATAAAAAAATAGAGAGCTGTAAACGTAAATGAGAGCATTCTATAGCTACTGGGAAATAACTTAAGATTTTCTAAAAATGCCCTTGGTATTGTATATCCGCTAAATATGTGGAGAAATAGGCGGTATATATCAAAAGTGCCCCCATACCCCTTATGCTCCGATTGCTAAGTTGGTTTTTTAGGGGGGAAGTTTTTTATTTAAAATTTTGATTGTTGCGTATTCACTTCAAGTAGTAATTGTAATCAGCGAGAACATTCCCTCCACGCCCTCGGTAACTTTCAGTGTTTGTCAGATAGTGTACAGTCGGTTGGATGCTGGCTAAACCTGTAACTCTGTTAATGAAGTGATAGATAACAACTCTTGTAAGACGTTACAAGTTTAGTCCAGCTAAAAATTTAACTACTTTTAATTGTTGTTCGGTACTCGATGTTATTGCAAACGTAATAGATAGCAACGTTAAAGATTGATCTATAAAAAATGGATTCTTATAATTTCATTCCTATTTTGAACTAGTTGTATAGTGTTTTTTATTTTTTTATTTATTAATACAAATTAAGATAGATAACATCAACTTAAAGTTCACATTGTTTATAGTATGAAAAAGATAATTTTTATTCTTTGTATAGTTCTTACTACATATAGTTTTGCTGAAACTGATGCTGAATCTAGTCAAAGTATGTGCAAAACTCTTGAGGCAATGGCAGAAACAACTCAAACATTAAGACAAAGAGGTATGAAAGCTTCAGAAATTACAGATACGTTATTAGAGGTATCAGCTAAATTTCCTGCTATTTTTAAGAAACGAGCAGATGAAACTACAGATAAAATAAAAGCGGAAAAGACAATATATTTTGGTAATAAATATAGAGAGGCACTGGATAATTACGTACTTATTTTAGTTCAACAAGCTTTTGAAGTACCAATACAGTCTAAGAAAGAAATGAAGAAAAAAGTGATAGAAGAATTTTCAAATGAACATTATCTATCATGTTTGCTTAATGTTTCAGAAACTAATCTTAAAGGGAAATAGCCTATGTAGTGGTTACTATATAAAGAGACTTAGTCTGCCATTATTTTATCGTTTTAATATATAATTTTTGTATATCAAAACCTTATAATATTATAAAATCATTTTTAATGTTTAAGCATGCAGGGATATGCCAAAACTTAAATTGATCAAAAGATTTTTGAGGTGTAAATAAATATCCTTACTTTAATTAATCTATTTTCATTAATTTTTTGAAATTCATATAGGTGCATGCAATATGGATGATGCTACTAAGAACTTTTTTTATCACATATTTTTTCGTTTAGAGATGTATAAGCGTTCAGGTGAAGAATTTCAAATTTTCTTCTCTGATATTATGAACTATACCGATCCAAATTTTATTAAAGTTGCACCTTTTGGGGGAGATGGCGGGAATGATGGATGTGACCCAAATAAAGGACATTATTACCAGATATATTCCCCTAGACCAACAACGTCAGTCAAACTGACTCATTCGACAGTTCTTCAGAAATCTATCACTGATTTTCATAAATTAAATGAACATTGGAATAATTTGACTGGTTTACCTAAAATTTCGGAGTATTTTTTTGTATATAATGATCGTTTTCAAGGTATTCCTACAGATATAGTATCTTTACTAGCTAATTTAAAGAAAACACATGGCCTAAATAATTCTGCATGTATTTATTCAAATCAAATTGAGGATAAGTTTGCAGATTTACCAGAGGATAAAAAGTTAAGATTATTAGGTAGACCCCCTATTTCTGAAGCACCGTTTGAAGTCGATCCATCAGCACTAGGCCAATTACTTCAACATCTTTCAACACAGAGTGTAAATACTTTAGGTTTTTTAGAAATTGATGCTCCTATTTGGAATGAAAAAATTCATTTCAATTCAATCAGTAGTGGCTTAAATAATAGACTGACTGATCGTAGCCATCAAGGTTATCGAGTTAAAAACTTTCTTTCTCAGAGTAAGACAAGTGATGCCCAAGAAATATCTCAACAAGTGAATCGTATTTACAAAGAAAGTAAAAGCTTTATCCCCGATTCTTTAGAAAACTATGCAGATATGAGATACTTCTGGATGGTTGATAGACTGATTCCTTCACAGATATTTCAAGAAAACAACCTTTATGCCATCAAAGCTTATCGTGATGCTTCAGAAATTATTTTAGCTCATTATTTTGATACGTGTGACGTTTATGACAATCCTAACTAGTTTTATGCCAAATAAGCATATCTTGTTTAGCAATTCTTTATTAGCTATTGCAGGACTTGTGCGTATGAAACTTAAAGATTCCCCAAAAACTATTGATGAATTATGGTTAGAATTGAAAAATTCTAATACTCAAGATACGTTAATAAAAATGGATTTTACACAATTAATCTTAGCTTTGAATTTATTATTTGCTATTAATCAGTTAAGTTTAGACGAGTTTTCAAAATTAATTATTAAAAACTCATTTAATGGGGTTTTGTGCAATGAAACTGATTAGTTTAACTTGTGATAGGCCTGAATTTAAGTCATTATTTTTTAATGAAAATGGTATATCTATTATCTTGGGGGATGGAGCTAAAATTACAGGTGGAACTAGTAATGGTGTTGGTAAAACGCTATCTTTAAAGTTGGTTCATCATTGTTTAGGTGCAAATGCAGATCCATTATTAACTAAAACTGTACCAGAATGGATTTTTACTTTACATTTTAAAATTGGTAATAATTTATATAAAGTATCTCGAACTGGTGATGGTAAAAACGTATGGCTATTAGATAAGTTAATATCACTTAAAGAATATAAAATCTGGTTAAATGAACAAGATATTTTTAATTTGCAGGATAGTATACCTGATTTAACTTTTCGTGCACTAGTTAAAAGATTTACTCGAATGGTTAAAGGAGATTGTGAGAAAGCAACCTATACAGCAAAAGAAAATGAATATCCTGCATTGCTTCGTACAATTTTTTTATTAGGTATTGATTATCAGCTTGTTCTTAACAAACATTTGTCAAAGTTAGAACTTGATAAATCTACAAAGCTTATAAATCAATACAAAGAAGATCCTATATTGTTGGATTTTTTTAGGGCGGGTACTCAACCAAAAGTTCGACTAGAATTTTTAGAAAAAGAAGTTCCTCGTCTTAAAGAAGATATTAATAATTTTAAAGTTGCTGATGATTATCGGGATATAGAGCTTGAAGCAAATAGACTTACAGCATTCATTCGAGATATTTCATTTGAACAAGAAGCTATAAATCAACAAATACATAATTTAAATCAAGTTATTCAAGATCAACCTGATATTACCAAGAATGATTTACTAGAACTATATCAGGGTATTGAACTATTATTTAAAACAGAAGCATTACAACACTTTGATGCCGTTGAGCGTTTTCATAACAACCTATCTATAAATAGAAAACAACGGCTAGAGGAAGATAAGCAACAACTCTATTTAAATTTGGATAAATTAAATGATCAAAGAACTAAGTCGGAAAAGTTGCGTGATGAAAAAGTACAGTATTTACATGGTAAAAAGGCATTAGATGATTATGTGGTTTTAACACAAAAATTGTCTCAACTTACAAGTGAACAAGAACGTTTAACAGAATATAGTGACGCAATTTCCAAACTCGAAAAACAAAAACTTGAAATTAAATCAAGACGTTTGGAAGATGATAGAAAAGCAACTTCGTATGTTGAATCTAACCCTATAGAAAATTTTGATCGCGAATTCACAAAACTTGCTAACATGCTTTATCCACGAGTTGCTGCTGGTATCACCTTGTCTACAAATAATGGTGACCGTAATCAAATTCGATATGATTTGGAAGCCAGTATTGAGGGGGATGGTTCTGATGGTATTAGTGATGCTGTCATTCTATGTTTTGATTGGGTAATTTTAACTCTTGGTTTGAATCATTCGATGAAAATGCTGTGGCACGATAATCGACTTTTTGCTGATATTGATCCAAAGGTGAGAGCTAAGTGGTTAAAATATATTGCGTTGGAAGCTGAAAAAAGAGGATTACAGTATATTTTTTCTATTAATACCGAAAATTTTGAAGCAATGGAAGATTATCTATCACCTGATGAATTTAAAAATTTAGAATCTAAACAAATAATTCGATTGAAAGGTGATACACCAGAAAACAAACTTCTAGGTGTTCAATTTGGTTAAATTACTCTATTATTTAATCTAATATCTAAAGGTACTAAAATATTTGCTATTAGATGATGGAATTTTTTCTAAACTATATGACTCTCAAAAATAAGGCTCGATGTGATTAGCATCGAGCCTTTTGTAGTTTATTG
>Ga0308161_1002427_pt1 | contig 19725 bp, 19 predicted proteins | sample PhyFR2_FD_201034 | JGI IMG/M metagenome (GOLD analysis project Ga0308161, IMG submission 201034) | Phyllosphere microbial communities from UC Gill Tract Community Farm, Albany, California, United States - DLSLF.R2 | ecosystem: Host-associated > Plants > Phyllosphere > Unclassified | place: USA...
GGTGGCAATCGAGGCAAGGCTTCCGGCGAGTGCGCCGGCGCCGGCGGTGCGGATGAACGAACGACGTTCCATATTTTCTCCTGGGTGAATGATGCTGACTTGGCTTACTGCTCCTTTGCTGCGGCTACGACACTAGAAAAAAGCCCGTAGGACTTGCGTGCTACGGGCGCTTTGAAACAACTGCAGGACGGCGGATCCGCCGACCTGTGATTTGCTGTGATTTACTTGCGGCTGACCATGAAGTTGGCGATCGGCGCTTCCGACACCGAGTACCACTGGTTCTGGTTCTGGCGGAACTGCTTCCACGGCTCGTAGATCTTCTTGAACTTCGCGTTCTTCGCTGCTTCTTCCTCCATCACTTCGGTCGACGCCTTGTAAGCGGCTTCCATGATGTCGCGCGAGAAGGTGCGCAGCTTGACGCCTGCCTTCAGCAGACGGGCCAGCGCGGCCGGATTGCGGTGGTCGAAGTCGGCCTGCATGAACAGGTGCGCTTCATGGCTGGCGACTTCGAAGGCATGCTGATATTCCTTCGGCAGCTTTTCCCATTCCTTGATGCCGACCATGAAGTTGAGCTGCGCGCTCGCTTCCCACCAGCCCGGCGCGTAGTAGAACGGCGCCACGCGGTTGAAGCCCAGCTTTTCATCGTCGTACGGACCAACCCATTCCGCCGCGTCGATCGTGCCCTTTTCCAGCGCCGGGTAGATGTCGCCGCCGCCGATCTGCTGCGGCACCACGCCCAGGCGCTGCACCACGCGGCCGGCCAGGCCGCTGATGCGCATCTTCAGGCCTTCCATGTCCTTCAGGGTCTTGATCTCCTTGCGGTACCAGCCGCCCATCTGGGTGCCGGTGTTGCCGCCCATGAAGTTCAGGATGCCGTAGTCCTTGTAGAACTCGCGCATCAGTTCCTTGCCGCCGCCGAACTCGAACCAGGAAGTCTGCTGGCGCGAGGTCAGGCCGAAAGGCACCGCGGTGTCGAAGCAGAATGCCGGGTCCTTGCCGAAATAGTAATAGCCCGCGCTGTGGCCCATTTCCACCGTGCCGGCCTGCACTGCATCCACCACCTGGAGCGCCGGAACGATTTCACCCGCGGCGAACACGCGGATGTTGAATTTGCCGCCGGTCAGTTCGGCTACCCGCTTGGACATGCGCTCGGCAGCGCCATAGATGACGTCCAGCGATTTCGGGAAGCTCGACGCCAGGCGCCAGTTGACGGTGGGCTGCGACTGCGCCAGCGCTGGCGCTGCAATCGCGCCTACCGATGCGCCAACCGCGGCTTTTTTCAAAAAGGAACGTCGTTCCATGATGTTGTTATCTCCAGAGACTTTGTGATGTATAGGAATGGCGGCAGCCCGGCACGTGAAAAGTTGCCGGGCTAACGGCGTTGCAGATTGTAGGGGCGGCAACGAAACGCCGCAATACAAATAGCTGCGGCGATGCAAAAGTTCATTCAGCCAGCGACGCGTCGTGCCGTCAAGGCCCGCGCTGCGCTCAACTGCCGGCGACGGTCATGCTTTCGATCAGGATGGAACCGGTCTCACGGGTCCCGCGCACCAGCGTGTCGGTGCCGATGCCGACGATTTGCTCGAACATCGATTTCATGTTGCCGGCAATCGTGATTTCCTCGACCGGATACTGGATCACGCCGTTCTCGACCCAGTAACCCGACGCGCCGCGCGAGTAGTCGCCGGTCACGTAATTGACGCCCTGCCCCATCAGTTCGGTCACCAGAAGGCCAGTGCCCATTTTCCTGAGCATGCCGGCGAAGTCATCCCCGGCGGTGGTGCGGCTGGAAGTGATGTTGAGGTTATGCGCGCCGCCGGCGTTGCCCGTGGTTTTCAGGCCCAGCTTGCGGGCCGAATAAGTGGACAGGAAATAGCCCTGCACCACGCCGTCGCGCACCACGTCGCGGCGAACGGTCTTCACGCCTTCCTCGTCGAACGGCGCCGAGCCGACCGCGCCGGGCCGGTGCGGGTCTTCGACGATCTGGATGTGGTCGGCGAAGACCCGGCTGCCGACCGAGTCATGCAGGAAAGTGGACTTGCGATACAGCGCGCCGCCCGATACCGCCTGCACAAAGGCCCCCAGCAGGCCGGCGGCCAGCGGCGCCTCGAACAGCACCGGGCACTTGCGGGTGTCGAGCTTGCGCGCATTCAGGCGCGCCAGCGCGCGCTCGGCGGCGTATCGGCCGATCGCCTCGGGCGCAGCCAGCCTGGCCGGGTCGCGTACCGAGGAATACCAACTGTCGCGCTGCATATTGCCGCCGCGGCCGGCGATCGGCACGACCGACATCGTGTGGCGGGAATAGGGGTAGCCGCCGATGAAGCCGCGGGTATTGGCGCTGACGAAATGCGACTGCTGCGCATGCACGCTGGCGCCTTCGCTGTTTGCCACCCGAGGATCGACCGCGAAGGCGGCCGCCTCGGCACGGGTGGCCAGGGCGATCGCCTCCTCGGCGCTGATGGTCCAGGGATAGCAGAGCTGCAGGTCGCGCGGCTGGAATTCCAGCGTGTCCTCGTCCGGCAGGCCGGCGCAATCGTCCTCGGCGGTGAAGCGGGCGATATTGCAGGCCGCGTCCACCGTGTCCTTCAGCGACTTCTGCGCGAAGTCCGAGGTACTGGCGCTGCCGCGCCGCACGGCGCCCTGCTTGCCCATGTAGATCGTGACCGAGATGCCCTTGTCCTTGTTCTGCTCGATGGTCTCCACATCCCCCCGCCGCACCGTGACCGACAGGCCGCTGCCTTCGCTGATCTGCACCGCGGCATCGGAGGCGCCGGCTTCCCTGGCGTAACGCAGCACATCCTCGGCAAGCGCACGCAACTGGTCCTGGCTGTGGATAAACAAGGTATCGTTCATAGCGGATTTTAGGGGGCCGTGTAAAAGAGTTATCATAGCAGCCGTTTACCGAATGGCTCATGCCGCATCCCTATCATGCCTAATTCCAACCGGGGCTCCACCGGATTCCAGTCGAACGAGTTCGAGCAGGATTACGACCGCCCATCCAAATCCCAGCTCAAGCGTGAAATGACCGCCTTGCAGAAGCTGGGCGCAGAACTGATTGCCGAACCGCGCGAACGCGTCAAGCGCGTGCCGATGCCGGAAGACGTGCGCGACGCCATCCTCGAATGCCAGACCATCAAGGACCACGAAGGCCGCCGCCGCCAGCTGCAGTACGTCGGCAAGAAAATGCGCACCCTCGAGGACGAGGAAGTCGCGCTGATCCGCAAGACCATCGACAGCTGGAAGCAGCCGTCGCGCGCCGAAACCGCCGCGATGCATGCCATGGAACGCCGCCGCGACAAGCTGCTGGCAGACGACGGCGCGCTGACCGAATTGCGCGCACAGTATCCCGAACTCGATGTGCAGCAAATGCGCACCCTGATCCGCAATGCCCGCCGCGAACAGGCAGAACAGAAGCCACCCAAGGCCTACCGCGAAATTTTCCAGGTGCTGAAGCAGCTGCAGGGCGCCGCCGCCAAGCCGGCCGAAACCGACCAGGAAGAAGATGGAGAAGACGATGAGGAATGACGGCGCCGCGCGCATCGGCCTGGTGTCGGTGTCTGACCGCGCATCGGGCGGTGTCTACCAGGACCAGGGCATACCCGCCCTGAATGAATGGCTGGCCAGCGCCCTGGCCAGCCCGTTCGAGGTGGAAACCCGCCTGGTTGCCGATGAACGCGACCAGATCGAGGCCGCGCTGATCGAGCTGGTGGACCAGCTGCAATGCGACCTGGTGATCACCACCGGCGGCACCGGCCCGGCCCGGCGCGACGTGACGCCGGAAGCCACGCTGGCCGTGGGCACCAAGGAAATGCCCGGCTTTGGCGAACAGATGCGCCAGATCAGCCTGCATTTCGTGCCCACCGCCATCCTGTCGCGCCAGGTTGCGGTGATCCGCGAGGCCGATGGCCATGCGGCGCTGATCATCAACCTGCCCGGCCAGCCCAAGTCGATCCGCGAAACCCTGGAAGGCCTGAAGGACGCCGAGGGCAAGCAGCTGGTGGCAGGCATCTTCGCCGCCGTGCCCTACTGCATCGACCTGATCGGCGGTCCGTACATCGAGGCCAACGAGTCGGTATGCAAGGTCTTCCGGCCGAAATCGGCAATCCGTCCCAAAACCGCATGAGGCTTCCCACAGATGACTTCCGCAGCGCTTGAAACCATAGAAATAGAAACCGGCCCCAATCCCACCGCCTCCGTGATCTGGCTGCACGGCCTGGGCGCCAGCGGCGACGACTTCGTGCCCATCGTGCGCGAACTGGACCTGGCCGGCATGCAGGACATCCGCTTCGTCTTTCCGCATGCGCCCACCATGCCGGTCACCATCAACAACGGTTATGTGATGCGGGCCTGGTACGACATCATTGGCGCCGACCTGTCGCGCCGCGAGGATGAAAAAGGCTTGCGGGCGTCGCAGGCGATGGTGGAACAGCTGATCGCCCAGGAAAAGGCGCGCGGCATCCCCGCCGAGCGCATCGTGCTGGCCGGTTTTTCCCAGGGCTGCGCGATGACCATACAGACCGGCCTGCGCCATCCGGAGAAACTGGCCGGCCTGCTCTGCCTGTCGGGCTACGTGCCGCTGCACACCACGATTGCCGAGGAACGGCATTTGTCCAACCAGGCCACGCCGATCTTCATGGCGCATGGCCGCGGCGACCAGGTGATTCCCATCATCCGCGCCGAGCAGTCCCGCGATCTGCTGCGCTCGCTGGGATACGAGGTGGAATGGCATGAGTACCTGATGCCGCACTCGGTCTGCCAGGAGGAAGTGGACGACATCAGCGCCTGGTTCCGGCGCGTGCTGGGCTGACGGCGCCACCCTGGCGAAACGCGGCCGCGCAATAAAAAACAGGCAGGAAAACCTGCCTGTTTTGCTGATCCGGCGATCTGAATCTTGTTGCTTACCTGAACACGACCGTCTTGTGGCCATTCAGCAGGATCCGGTGTTCCACGAACCACTTGACTGCCCGCGCCAGCACCACGCATTCGACGTCGCGGCCAATGGCGGTCAGGGTGTCCGGACCCATCGCGTGGTCCACACGCTCCACATCCTGCTCGATGATCGGGCCTTCGTCGAGGTCGCTGGTGACGAAGTGCGCCGTCGCGCCGATCAGCTTCACGCCGCGGTCATGGGCCTGGTAATACGGCTTGGCGCCCTTGAAGCTGGGCAGGAAGGAATGGTGGATGTTGATCGCACGGCCTCTTAACGCCTCGCACATCTGCGGCGACAGGATCTGCATGTAGCGAGCCAGCACCACCAGGTCGATATCATGCTCGCGCACGATGTTGAGCACCTTCTCTTCCTGGGTGCGCTTGGCCTCGGCGGATGCGCCCGTCGCCAGCGGCAGGTGGTGGAACGGGATGTTGTAGCTGGCCGAGAGCTGGTAGAAATCGGTGTGGTTGGACACGATGGCCGGAATTTCCACCGGCAGCAGCCCGCTCTTGTAGCGGAACAGCAGGTCGTTCAGGCAATGGCCGATCTTCGATACCATGATCAGCATGCGCGGCTTCTTGTGCGCGTCGTTCAACTGCCAGTTCATCTGCATGCTGTCGCCCAGCACGGCGAAGTCGCTGCGCAGCAATGCGTCGCCGATGCCGCTGTCTTCCAGCGAAAAATGCACGCGCATGAAGAACAGCTTGGACTGGGCGTCGCCGAACTGCGCGGAATCGATGATGTTGCAGCCATGCTCGGCCAGGAAGCCCGATACGCGATGGACGATGCCACGCTGATCCAGGCAGGAAAGGGTAAGGATGTATTCCGGGTGCGTCATGTTGTTGGTGTTCGGATGCGGCAAAGCCGGGTATTGTCGCACGAGCCGGGGTTTCGGAAGATAAACCCCTGAAACAAAAATGCCGGCGCCCTTATGGGCGCCGGCATCGTTACGGTCTAGCGCTGAATCGGTATGCGATCAGACGGCTGCCTTGGCCACGGACAGGCCGGAACGAGCGCCTTCCGAACCAACTTGGGTATCGCCGGCCAGTTCGCCGCCTTCTTCGATCACGATCTTGCCATAACGCACCGTGCCGATGACCTTGCCGGTCGAATAGATGACCAGCTTCTGGCGGGCCGTCAGGTTGCCGTCGAAGGTGCCGCGCACATGGGCGACGTCGATTTCGGCGGAGCCGCTGAAGGAACCCTGCTCGGCGATCTGGATTTCACGCGCTTCCATGGTTGCCTCGACCGTGCCTTCCACAACCAGGGTGTCGCAGTCGGTGATCTGGCCGCCGGTCAGCTTGATCTTCGGGCCGACGATGAGCTTGCTGCCACCTTCGGACGAAGCCGGGGCCGGTGCGGCCGGTGCAGGCGCAGCGCCGCTGGCGCCGCCCGGTCCCATGCCGGCCGGGCTGGGCGCCGGTTTGACGGCGCTGGACATGCCACCCGGCTGGGTGCCAGGGGTGGATGCGTTCAGCGGTGAATTGGGGGTGGTGGAATTGGGTTCGCGCTTGCCAAAAAGGGTTTCGGAACGAAGCATGGGATCTCCTGGAAATAACTAGAACAAGGGCCGTTTTAGGGACGCAGGGCCGCGTCGGTGGCGCGTTTCAACCTGCGGGTAAGTCGCTGTTGGCTTGCCGGAACCGGCAGATCATCGAGTTTATGCTCTGGCGCAACAATATTGAGCTTGCGGAACGCAAAGCTCCCGGCTTGGTCTGATGAACGAACAGAAAGTTCCTGTTTTCTTACAAAAGGTGAAAAAAGCACGACCGTTTCAATCTGCGGTATAGTGCCTCACCCAACTCAACAGGAGACCACGATGACAACCACCCTCACCAACCAGCAGTTCCGCCTTGCCGCCCGCCCGGTCGGCACGCCCAAGGACAGCGACTGGCAGAATACGTCCGAACCGGTACGCGAACTGGTCGACGGCGAGATCCTGGTCAAGGTCATCTATCTCTCCCTCGATCCCGCCATGCGCGGCTGGATGAATGAAGGCAAATCCTATATCCGCCCGGTTGGCATCGGCGAAGTGATGCGCGCCGGCGGCATTGGCCGCGTGGTCGCGTCGAAGTCGCCGAAATTCGCCGTGGGCGACTACGTCTCCGGCGCCACCGGCGTGCAGCAATACTGGATCGGCGCCGCCGATGACAAGGCCGCGGCCTTCTACAAGGTCGATCCGTCGGCCGCGCCGCTGCCCAAGTACCTGAATGCGCTGGGCATGCCCGGCATGACCGCCTATTTCGGCCTGCTGGAAGTCGGCCAGCCCAAGGCGGGCGAAACCGTGGTGGTGTCCGGCGCCGCCGGCGCGGTCGGGCAAACGGTGGGACAAGTCGCCAGGCAGCGCGGCTGCCGCGTCGTCGGCATTGCCGGTGGCAAGGAGAAATGCGATTTCGTGGTCAATGAACTGGGCTTCGATGCCTGCATCGACTACAAGACCGGCTCGGTGAAGGACGGCCTGAAGCAGCATTGCCCGAACGGCGTGGACGTCTATTTCGACAATGTCGGCGGCGATATCCTGGACGCGGTGCTGACCCGCATCAACATGAAGGCGCGCATCATCATCTGCGGCGCGATCTCCCAGTACAACAACACCACGCCGGTCAAGGGCCCGGCAAACTACCTGTCGCTGCTGGTCAACCGGGCGCGCATGGAAGGCATCGTGGTGTTCGACTGGGCCGACCGCTACCCGGAGGCGGCGGCGCAGATGGCGCAATGGATGAAGGACGGCAGCTTCAAGTCGCGCGAGGACATCGTCGACGGCTTGGAAAACTTCCCGCAGACGCTGCTGATGCTGTTCGAGGGCCGCAATTTCGGCAAGCTGATCCTGAAAGTGGCCGAGGAACAGGGCTGACCCTGCTTCACCCTCGCTAATAATTTTTATCATTGATTGACAATTTCCTGGAGGCAGGCAATCTGCGTGCTTCCTTCACCTCCAGGAACCTCGATGTCCGCCATCCTTCCCGCAACCGATACGCCCTTCCCCGACGGCCAGCTGGTCATGGTCGAGCCGGTCAGTTTCACCGGCACTGGCGCCGAATACTTTCGCATCTGGATCACCAACACCTTCCTGTCCATCATCACGCTGGGTATTTACTCGGCCTGGGCCAAGGTCCGGCGCACCCGCTACTTCTACGGCAATACCCGCCTGGCAGGCGCGAGCTTCGACTACCATGGCGAGCCGAAAGCCATACTCAAGGGTCGCGCGTTGGCGCTGCTGCTGCTCGTTGCCTATCAACTGTTCTCCGAAATGCCGGGCCTGCTGGCTGGCGCGCTGGCCTTGCTGCTGATTGCGGCACTGCCCTGGCTGATCTGGCGAAGCCTGCAGTTCAAGCTCTATAACACCAGTTACCGGAGCATCCGTTTCGGGTTTGGCGGCAGCGTCTCGGGCGCCTATGTCGCCTATCTGCTGTGGCCCGCGATTGCCTCGCTGACGGCCTTCCTGCTGGCGCCGATGGCGCACCAGCGCATCAAGCGCTTTCAGCACAGCGAAAGCCGTTATGGCGCCAGCCGCTTTTGCTTCGATGCCAGGGTCGGACGGTTCTATATGCTGTACCTGAAAGCGTTCCTGGTGTTCATGGCGGGTGTCATCGTACTGGGCCTGCTGTTGTTCGGCCTGCAGGTCGCCCTGGGCAAACGCGGCATGGCGCTCGAAGCCTATGGCGGCACGCTGGTATTCATGGCGGTTCTCTATGCATGGGTCATGCTGATGTATCCGGTATTTAACGCGATGCTGCAGAACCTGGTCTGGAACCACACTGCCATCGGCCCACACCGTTTCGAAAGCCGGGTCGCGCCCGGTCGGGTTGCCTTCATCACGCTGACCAACCTGCTGGCGATCGTCTGCACGCTGGGCCTGTACATGCCTTTCGCAAAGATGCGCCTGATGAAATACCAACTCGAATCGGTCGCGCTGCTGGTCGATGGCAGCCTCGACGATTTCGTCGCCGATGCACAGGCCCGGGCCGGCGCCACCGGCGAAGGCGTGGCCGACCTGCTGGATTTTGACTTGTCCCTATGAGGCCTGCTCGATGAGCATTCATGCCGCCTATTTCGATGGCAAGACGTCGCGTCGCTACCGCGTGGTTCTGACGGTGGAAGGCGATGTGGCAAGCATCAGCGGCGAGGCCAGCCGGCGCTGTCCGCTGTCCCAGTTGCGGGTATCGGAAGCAAGCCGGCACGGCACGCGCCTCGTCACCTTCCCGGACGGCGCCTATCTCGAGATCGAGGACCGGGAAGGCTTCGCCCGCATGCTGGCTGCAACCGGCCACACCGACGGCCTGGTCAGCCGGCTGCAGCAAAGCTGGCGAGCCACGCTGCTGGCGGCGCTGGCGATGGCCGCCATCATCGCCCTGCTGTGGCGTTTCGCGCTACCGGTGGCGGCGGACCTGGTCGCAACCATGCTGCCGTCGTCGGTGGAAAGTCGGCTGGGGGACGCGACCATGCAGGCGCTGGACGCCAGATTGCTCGATGCCAGCCGCTTACCGGAAGAGCAACAGCAGCACATAAGAACCCGCTTCAGCACGCTGGCCGCAAGCACGGCCGATACGCCGCATTTCGAACTGCTGTTCCGCAAGAGCCGCATCGGCCCGAACGCGCTTGCGCTGCCGGCAGGCCGCATCGTGCTGACCGACGAACTCGTCTTGCTGCTGGCTGACGATGAAGATGCGCTGATGGCAGTGCTGGCCCATGAACTGGGCCACCTGCACCACCGGCACATGGTGCACCGGCTGGTGCATGGCGCAGCGGTGGGCGCGGCCGGGATGGCGCTGTTCGGCGACGCTTCCGGCCTGGTAGCCGCCCTGCCGCCGCTGATGCTGGACCTGCACTATTCGCGCAACGCGGAACGCGAAGCCGACCTGTATGCCGCGCACTGGCTCAAGGCCGGCGGCCTGAGCGCTGCCAGCCTGGCAGCGGCGCTGGAGCGCCTGAACGGCGCGAAGGATGACAAGCCAGCCTATCTGTCCACCCATCCCGCCACGGCGGAACGCATTGCCCGTCTGTGCAAACTGCGCTGACCGCGACGCCCAATGAAAAAGGGGCTGCAGCAACGCTGCAGCCCCTTCTCTTCCTGACGATGGATTACTTCGCGCGGCTGCGGTATTCGCCGGTGCGGGTATCGATTTCGATCTTGTCGCCCTGGCCCACGAACAGCGGCACGTTGACGTTGAAGCCAGTGGAGATCTTGGCAGGCTTTAAGACCTTGCCCGACGTGTCGCCCTTGACGGCCGGCTCGGTGTAGGTCACTTCGCGCACGACGGTGGTGGGCAGTTCGACCGAGATTGCCTTCTCGTTGTAGAACACCACTTCGCACGGCATGCCGTCTTCGAGGTAGTTGATGGCTTCGCCGAGGTTCTCGCCTTCGACTTCGTACTGGTTGTAGTCGCTGTCCATGAACACATACAGCGGGTCGGCGAAATAGGAATAGGTGGCTTCCTTGCGGTCGAGCGTGACGACGTCGAACTTGTCGTCTGCGCGGTAGACGGCTTCCTGGCCGGCGTCGGTCAGCAGGTTCTTCATCTTCATCTTGCAGACGGAAGAGTTGCGGCCGGACTTGGTGTATTCGGTTTTCAGAACCACCATCGGCTCGCCCGAGACCATCACGACATTGCCGACGCGGATTTCTTGTGCGGTTTTCATAGCTGAATTTAAAAATGGGAAAAACGTTGGGAAAGATACGCGGCGGGCTGCCCGGCAGTGCCGCGCGCGGCCTGTTATGCGGCCGCTCGCGAAAATAAAGCCTGCTATTCTAACCGATTTTCAGGACGGCCCGCTAGAAGGCTGCGGCGTGGCAACTTCGGCACGGCACCATCTAGCTTAGCGCCCGCCTTGCGATGAAATCGAGCAGATTGCCGGCCAGGTCGCCAAGGCCGCGCAGCCGTCCGCACCAGCCGGCCATGTGCGCCTGCAAGGCCGGCAGGGACGCGCGCAGCGCGGGCCAGCCGGCGCCGATGTCGCCGTCGCCGTTCCATGCATGCCAGGCGTTCCGGCAGGCCTGCGCCGCCTCCGGCGCCATGCCGGCGCAGTACAGCGCCAGGAAGGCATCGAGCTTGACGCGATGGGCGTCTTCCTGCTGCGGATAGATCTGCCATACCAGCGGCCGCTGCGCCCACTGGGCGCGCACCATGCTGTCCTCGCCGCGCACGAAATTGAGGTCGCAGCACCAGAGCAGCCGGTCGTAATCGGGCTGGTCCAGGAACGGCACCTGCTGCAACGACAGGCTGCCCGCCCGCAGCACCTCGCCCGGCGCCGGCAGCCTGCCGGCCCAGGCGGCGAGCTGTGCGCTGGCCACGCCTTGCGGCACCAGCAGCAGGCTCGGCTGCGCATCGTCGCGCAACGCGTCGAGCAGCGCCGGCAGCGGCGCCTGCGGATAGCAAAACAGGGAGACAAGAAGCGCACCGGGCGGCGGGCGCACGCCGAGGCTGGCCAGAAAATCCGTCCGCTGCGTGGCGTCGGCGGCAAGCGCGTCGCGGCGCGCTTCCAGGCCGGCTTCGCGCAGCAGGCCGCCGGTGCCGGCTTCAAAGCCGGGAAAGAAGAAATACTTGGTCAGCGGCAGGCGCGGATGCGGCGACGGCAGGCCATGGCAGCCGGTCACCCAGTCTTCCGCGCTCAGGTATTCGAGGTTGATCCAGACCGGCGGCGCCGGCCGCTGCGCCATCGCCTGCTCGAAGGCAGGCGGCAGCATGCAGCCGAAGGCTTCGACCACCGCGTCGCCGATGTCGGCCGGCGCGGGCAGCGCCATTGCCTCGTGCCAGCGACGCACCACCACGCCCTGCCGCAATTGTTCCTCCGCGGCCGGGTCGATGTCGGCGCAAATGCGCCGGAAGCTTGCCAGGTCGTCCACCCACAGCCTGACCGCGACGCGATGTTCGCCGGCCAGCTGGCGCGCCAGCCGCCAGCACACGCCGATGTCGCCGAAATTATCGACCACCCGGCAGAACAGTTCCAGCGAACGCGGACCGGCCATGGGACGTGCCGCTTACCAGGAAGTGATCACCGAGTCCTTGAACTTGGTGTTGATGAACTGCTTCACTTCGGCGCTGTGATACGCCTTGACCAGCTTGGCAACCCAGGGCTTGTCCTTGTCCTCGGTGCGCACGGCGATCACGTTGGCATACGGTCCCTTGGCGTCTTCCACGGCGATGGCGTCGCGGGTCGGGCTCAGGCCAGCGGATTCGGCATAGTTGCCGTTGATGGCGGCGGCGTCGAGGTCATCCAGCGAGCGCGGCAGCTGGGCGGCGTCGAGTTCGGCGATCTTCAGCTTCTTCGGGTTGGAGACGATGTCCAGCGCGGTCGCCTTCAGGCCGGCTTCGGGCTTCAACTTAATCAGGCCCTGCGATTGCAGCAGCAGCAGGCCGCGGCCGCCGTTGGTGGGGTCGTTCGGCACGCCGAAACGGGCGCCGTCCTTCAGGTCCTTCAGCGACTTGATCTTCTTCGAGTAGATGCCCATCGGGAAGGTGATGGTGTAGCCCACCGAGGTGAACTTGTAGCCGCGGTCCTTGATCTGGGCTTCCAGGTAAGGCAGGTGCTGGTAGCTGTTGGCATCGAGGTCGCCGGCGGCCAGCGCGGCATTGGGCTGGACGTAATCGGAAAACTCGACGATCTGCAGCTTCACGCCATCCTTCTCGACCACCTTCTTCACGGCTTCCATGATCTGGGCATGCGGGCCGGCGGTGACGCCGATCTTGATCGGCTTGTCCTGCGCCTGCAGCGGCGCGGCGTAGACGGCGGCGACGAGGCCGGCGAGCGCGGCGGTTTTCAACAGTTGACGACGTTTCATGGATTTTCCTTTTGTAGTTGAGGACTGCAAGAAATCAGCGGTGGCGCAGGCGGCGCACCAGCCAGTCGCCGAGCGACTGCACCAGTTGCACGAAGACGATCAGGATCAGCACCACCATCAGCATCACTTCCGGCAGGAAGCGCTGGTAGCCGTAGCGGATGCCGACGTCGCCCAGCCCGCCGCCGCCGATCGCGCCGGCCATTGCCGAATAGCCGACCAGGCTGACGAAGGTGATCGTCAGGCCGGCGACGATGCCGGGGAAGGCTTCGGGCACCAGCACCTTGAACACGATCTGGCGGGTGGTGGCGCCCATCGCCTGCGCCGCCTCGATCAGGCCGCGGTCGACTTCGGCCAGCGCCGTTTCCACCAGCCGCGCGACGAAGGGCGCGGCGGCGATGGTCAGCGGCACGATGGCGGCGGCCGTGCCGATCGACGAGCCGACGAAGAAGCGGGTCAGCGGAATCACCGCCACCAGCAGGATGATAAAGGGCGTCGAACGCACCGCGTTCACCACCAGGCCGGCCACCCGGTTGAAGGCCGGATTGGGCAGGATGCCGCGGCTGTCGGTGAGGTACAGCAGGATGCCCAGCGGCACCCCGATCAGCCCGCCCAGCAGGCCGGACACTCCCACCATCAGCAGGGTTTCGCCGAAGGCGCTAATAAACAGGTCGAGCATTTCAGATGACATGGTTCAGCTCCTCCACCACCACGCCGTGGGTGCGGAAAAATTGCACGGCTTCGGCCACCTGGGCCGGTTCGCCGCTGGCCAGCACGGCCAGCGAACCGAATGCCTGGCCCTGGATCTCGTCGATCTGGCCGTGCAGGATGTTGAAATCGAGGCCGAAGCGGCGCACCGCTTCCGACAGCAGCGGCTGGTCTACGCCCGAGCCGGTGAAGGCAAAGCGGAACAGGTGGTCGCGGCCGGTGCCGGCGCGGGTCTCGGCCAGGCGCGCGCGCACCCGCTCCAGCACGCCGCGCGGCAATTCCTGGGAAATCACGTCGCCGATCAGGGCGCGGGTGACTTCATGCTGCGGCTGGCGGAACACGTCGATGACTGCGCCATGCTCGATCACGCGGCCGGCATCCATCACCGCCATGCGGTCGCAGACCGCCTTGATCACTTCCATCTGGTGGGTGATGAGCACGATGGTCAGGCCAAGCTCGCGGTTGATCCGGCGCAGCAGTTCGAGGATGGAGCGGGTGGTTTCCGGGTCCAGCGCCGAAGTGGCCTCGTCCGACAGCAGCACCTTGGGCTGGTTGGCCAGCGCGCGGGCGATGCCGACCCGCTGCTTCTGGCCGCCGCTGATCTGGGCCGGGTAGCGGTCCTGCTGCTGGGTAAGGCCAACCAGTTCGAGCAGCGGGCCGACCCGCTTGTCGATGTCGGCGGCGGACATCCCGGCCAGTTCCAGCGGCAGCGCCACGTTCTGGCGCACGGTGCGCGAGGACAGCAGGTTGAAGTGCTGGAAGATCATGCCGATCTCGCGGCGAGCGGCGCGCAGATCGCTCGCGTTCAGCGCGGTCATGTCGCGGCCGTCGACCAGGATGCGGCCTTCGCTGGGCCGGTTCAGCATATTGAGGGTGCGCACCAGCGTGCTCTTGCCGGCGCCGCTGCGGCCGATGATGCCAAAAATTTCGCCTCGGGCGATCTGCAGGCTGACATCGCGCACCGCGTCGACCGGACCGTGGGCGCCGGCGAAGCGCTGGGAAACGGATTCTATCTGGATCATGTGATTATCGGGCCGCATCGCTTGCGCCCATGGACGCGGCAAACAGCGCTGCGGCGTCGCGTTTTGCAAAGGCGGCAATTTTAGGGCTATTGACAGCCAAGCGGAAATACATTTTTTCAAGTCCGCTATGCGAATGGCGTATAAGGGCCGCTGATGGATTCCGGACGGGGACTGAAGACCAATGGCGCCGGCTCATGGTCATGACAGGCGCCGCGGCCGCCCCAGGGCGGCGGCAGGCGGGTCTCAGGCCGGCAGCGCCAGCGCAAAACGGCTCTTGCCGCCCTTCTTGGCCTCGTACATCGCGGCATCCGCCCGGCACAGCAGGGTATCGGCCTGCTCGCTGGAGCCAGGCTCATGCATGGCGATGCCGATCGAGCCGCTCAGCTGCACCGTGGCCGCCTCCAGCGGGAACGGCTCGGCCAGCACCACCAGCAGCTTGCGGGCCACCTCCAGCGCATCGTCGCGGGCGCTAAGCATATCCAGCAGCACCACGAATTCATCGCCTGCCAGGCGCGCCACGGTGTCGGTGCGGCGCACGGTGGAAACGATGCGCTGCGCCAGGATGCGCAGCAGTTCATCGCCGGCGTCGTGGCCGTGCCGGTCGTTGATTCCCTTGAAGCCGTCCAGGTCGAGAAAGAACACCGCCAGCGGCTTGCCGGTGCGTCCGGCCCGCGCAACGGCCTCCGGCAGCCTGTGCATCAGCGCGCGCCGGTTCGGCAGGTCGGTAAGCATGTCCTTCATGGCCATTCTTTCCAGCGATTCGTGCAGGGTGCGGCGGGCGCTGATGTCATGCATGAAGGCGATGAACAGGTGCCCCGCGCGGCGCGGCACATGGGCCACCGACACTTCCACCGGCACGCCGACGCCATCGCGCCGCAGCACCTCGATTTCCACCCGCTGGTTGACCATGGCCGAGTCGCCTTCCTCGAGGAACTGCCTCATGCCGGCCTTGCGCGCCGCGCGCATCGGCGGCGCCAGTATCGCTTCGACCAGCGGTTGCCCCAGCATTTCCGAACGGGTCCATCCCAGCAGGCGTTCCGCCTGGCCGTTCCATTCCTGCACGTTGAAATGCTCGTCGAAGGCAATGAAGGCGTCGTTGGCGTGATGCAGCGTTGCCCGCAGTTCCGCTTCGCTTTCCTGCAGCTTCGCCTGGATCTGGCCCTGCTTTTCCAGCGCCTGCTCCAGCTGGCGCGCCTTGGTCTCGATCTCGCGGGTGCGCTCCTTCACCGTCTGCTCCAGGTTTTCATTGAGCCGCTGCAGCGATGCGAGGTGACGTTCCTCGCGCCGCACCATGTCGCCCAGTGTGGACGAGAGCAGATGCACTTCATGAAACTGGCTGACCACGGGCACCGGCGTTGGACGATCCGGCTCGTAATGTTCCAGCGCGTCGGCCAGGCGGATCAATGGCGCCGATACCCTGCGCGCAAACAGCAGGCCGGCGCCGCCAAGCAGCAGCGCCAGCGCTGCGCCGACCAGGATGATGCGGCTTTGCAGCACCGCGAAGTCGGCCATGGCGTCGTGGTAGGGCTGGCGCACCAGGACCGCCCACTTCAACGCGTTGAAACCGATGTCCTGCCCGGTCAACGCAAAGCCGGTCAGGTAACGCTTTCCGTCCGCCATTTCATCCACGGCGCCGCTGGTGCCGCGGCGCGCCTGTTCCACCGCCGGCGAGGCGAGCATCTTCTCTTCCATGGACTTAGGGCCAAGCAACACCGTGCCGTCATTGCGCACGATCAGGATCTGCAGGCCGTATTGCTGGCTGGTCGGGGCCAGCAGGTTTTTCGCGATTTCGCGCGCCCAGCCCCAGCTCAAATGGGCGCCCATGATGCCGCGCACCGAGCCGTCGCGACGCAGAACGGGAACCGATACATCGACGAAGCGCCACGGGTCGGCGCTTTGCGGCAGCTTTTTTTCCAGCAGCACAGCGGGGTGGTAATCGACCGCGGTAACGCCGGACCGCGCATTCTGGAACCACAGCCGGCTGCTGACGTCCCTGCCTTCGAGAAGCTTCTGGGTGGCGGCATAGACCGTGCCATCCGGATTGGCCATGCCTATCCACGCGTAATTGGGCGACATGCGCTGCATGTGCTCCATGGCGCGCCGCATGTCGGCCGGCTCGTGTGCCTCCCTCACTTCGGCCAGCTCGGACAGCAGGCTCACATCGGAAAACGCATCCTGCATGCCGCGGTTGAGGGAATCGCGCATCTGCCAGGCAAGCTGCTGCAGCCGGACGCCGGCCTGGCGCTGCGCGTAATTGCGTGCGAATTCATCGACCAGCACCACCAGGACGAACACCGTCATCAGCACGGTGCCGCAGATGCCCATGGTGATCATCGTGGAAAGACGTGGACGGGAGGATGGTGTGGAAGAGGTCATCGAGGAAATGAAAGAGGCGTTCCGGCAATTGCCGGAAAAGCGGAAGAATAACAAAAGCAGGTTGCCGCAAGCCTACGCACAGCGACTGAAAAGCACGCCATTTCCTCGCTTTGCGGCTGTCGCGCCCTTGGCCATCACAATCTGGCGGCACTGAGCGCTGCCGCCGGGAACCTGCAAAGGGGATGTTGCAACTCAAAGTTTAACAATCCGCTCACCGCACTAACCTTTTTCGTTATAATTTGCTAAGTTCTTGTCTCACGAGAACATGAGTCCGGCAGGCAATCATTTAACATTGTTTTAAATAATTCATCATTTCCACGAGGACGGACCATGAGTCGTCTATTTTCCCAACTGGAAAATATTGGCCACGACCGAACGGATGTGGAGAGGCCAGCCGCACACGAGGCAGTCGGGACCGCGGGCGCCGCGCCGCCTGCCACGCCAGCCAGGCCGCAAGGGCCGTCCGCCGCGCCGTTGCCTGCGGCAGGCGCTCCGCTCAGGCCGAATTACAGTCCCCCTTCGACCGCACCGTCGCAGATACCGGGCTATGCGATCGCCTCGCAACTCTCGCTGTCCTCCAGGCCTGTCGCGCCTGCTGCGCCGTCACGCGCCAGCTGGCCGGTACGGCTGTGGTTCATTTCGCTGCTGGCGCTGACCGGCCTTTCGCTGGCCATGCTGCTCTCGCCGCGCGATGACACCACGGCGGCACAGCGCGCCGCGCCACGGTCGGCCGGCGTGGCGCCGGAGCCGACCGACGATGACGCGCCGTCGCTGCCATCCCCTGCCCCGCCTGCCCCTTCATCGCCGCCGGCGAAGGCGCAGGCAGCCGTCGAAAGCCTGCCCGCAACAGCCGCGGCGTCCGTCGCCAAGCCGGCCGAGAAGCCCGCCGACAAGCCCGTCATCCGACGCCAGCTTCCCCAACCCTCCGCGCCGCCTGCCGACCCGCCCGCCGCCGCACCGCGCGCGCCGGCAAGCGACCCCGCCTGCAGCGCGGCCATGGCGGCAATGAATCTTTGCAGCGCATCCCATCCATAACGACAGAACCAGGAGCCGACATGAGACGCCTTATTTCCCTGCTGCTGACGCTCAGTCTGCTTCCCGCCGTTGCACAGGCGAAAGCCGAATTCAAGATCGTCACGGCATCCGAGCGCGGCACCTATATCCAGATCGGACGCGACCTGGCCAAGTACATCGCCGAGCCGGCCGACATCAGCCTGGAAGTGCTGCCCTCGAAGGGGTCGGCCGACAACGTGGCGCGCCTGCGCGACGAGCCGGGCGTGAAATTCGCGCTGGTGCAGTCCGACGTCTACCAGGCCTTCCTGGACCAGGCGGCCAGCGGCAACCGTTCCGCCGGCCGCATCATCCGGCCGCTGCGCGTGGTGATGCCGCTCTATAACGAGGAAATCTACTTCGTCGCCCGCGCCGATTCGCCGCTCAATTACATCCATGAAATCAAGGACAAGAAGCTCAGCATCGGACCGGTGGGCAGCGGCACCGCGCTGTCAGCCACCACCCTGTACCGCCTGATGTTCAACCAGCCGCTGCCGGAAGCCAATGCGACCTACGTCAGCAACGAAGAAGCCCTGATCAAGCTGACCACCGACAAGTCGGTGGATGTCGCAGTCATCGTCGCCGGCCAGCCGGCCAAGCTGTTTGCCGACATGAAGCCGGAAGCGCGCCAGTTCATCAAGCTGCTCAAGCTGGACGACAAGGCGGCGGAAACCCGGCGCGCGGTGGAAACCTACTATCCGGCGGCGATCCGCCCGTCCAGCTATCCGAACTGGATCACCGAGGAAGTGCCGACGCTGACGGTCAAGGCCTTCCTGGTCACCTATGACTACAACCTGCAGCACACCACGCGCTACCTGAATGCCTTTGCCGAGTCGCTGTGCCAGAACTTCGATCAGTTGCAGGCGCAGGGACATGCGAAGTGGAAGGAAGTGAAACTGGAGTTGCCGGCGCTGGGCAAGGGCTGGAGCTATTACCCGCCCATGGAGCGAACCATGCGCAACTGCATCGCACAGCGTACCGCGCAGACCGGCAGCAGGCCGGTGGCGGCGCCCGGAGCTGCCACGCCGGCCCGGGCCTGCACCCAGCAGGAAAAAGTGCTGGGCCTGTGCGGAAGCTGACGTGGCGGCCTTTTCCTGGACATCCGCGCCATCGCTCATCCTCGCCGGCATTGACCTGACCGGGCTGTGCATGCTGACCGGCGTGCTGGCCGCCAGCGCCTGGTACTGCCTGTCGCCGCCGCCGGTGCTGCGCCACACTGCCCCGTCGGCGGGGCAACGGCACGGCGTCCTCCTTGCGCTGTGCGCGCTGGCCGCGCCCCTGCTGCTGTTTGCCAGCATGGCCGGCGCCCTGGCGCTGGCGCAGCAGGCCGGCACGGCGCTGCCGGCATCGCACCCGGCGCGGCTGCTGGCCTGGGGCCTGTATGCAGCCATCGGCCTGGCGCAGCTGTTTGCGCTGCAGCGCCTTGCCTACTGGCCCGCGCCACGGCTGCCGCGCATGATGCCGCTCGCCGCCAGCGCCCTGCTCTTGCTGCCGCTGGCCACCGGCACGGCGCTTCTGGCGCTGGAGCACCGCCTTCTGGCGCCGGGCAGCATGCCGGGCATGGCCATCGCTATTGCGGCCGGGGCCGCGGTCAGCGGCATCCTGCTGTGGCTGCCGGTGCAATGGCGCAACTGCATTCCGGCTGAGGCCGACGGCGGCAGGTCCGAACCGGCGATGGCATCTGCCGAAACGGCGGCAGCACCGCTGCCAGCCGCGGATGACGACGCCGCCGAACGAGGCCAGGCCGTGCGCAGCGCCGCGCAGGAAATGGAAAGCCGGCTGCAGGAAATCGCGGCCATGCTGGAACAGGAGAACAGCGCGCTCGACGAGGAACGGCATGCCCGGGATGAAATCCAGTATGC
>Ga0308161_1002431_pt1 | contig 19700 bp, 22 predicted proteins | sample PhyFR2_FD_201034 | JGI IMG/M metagenome (GOLD analysis project Ga0308161, IMG submission 201034) | Phyllosphere microbial communities from UC Gill Tract Community Farm, Albany, California, United States - DLSLF.R2 | ecosystem: Host-associated > Plants > Phyllosphere > Unclassified | place: USA...
CGCTCATGTGGTAAAAGTATTTCATCAGCATGTCCTGTATAAAAAATCATATAGACTTAGTCTAAGGCTACTAAAACTTGGTTACAAGACATCTAAAACAACAAAGGCCAACCCCTTTCGAGAATTGGCCCGTTGTTACATCATTTTAAGTTGTCAGTGACAGTACGTAGAACCGAAAGAGTTCGTTTTGCAGGTCTGCTTAACAGGTTTGTCGCCAACCTTACCAGTAATGCGTTGAGTACCAAAGCTGTCTGTACGTGTCGTGGTGTTCACAGGTTTACCATCATCAGTTTTACCATGACATCTGACCGTACCAAAGCTGTCAGTTTTACATGTTGTCTGAGCAGCAAACGTATTGAAGGTTAATGAAAGCAAAGCACCTATTATCACCATCCTCATCATGACAGCCTCTTTTACCTGAACTTACAGCTATAGCCGAAGAAGTCCATCAACAAAGGTGATCCAGATCTTCCAGTCACAACCATGTGAACAGAAGCGTCAGAGTCACCTGTACGGTTCGAATAGAACTGATACATGTAGGAGTCATCAAACGCTACGGCCCTAACCATCTCTTCCAGACCCGGATAAGTTTGAAAGTTTATCACTCGGATCGTCTGCCCCTGATAGCTAACGTCAGCCATGTTGCCACCATTCACACGCTTTGCAGTAATGGAGCGGGGTAGAGGGATAGATCGATTACCAGCACCATTAACCATTCTGGTACAGGTAACACGTTCAAAGTTAGGCTGTGCGTCAACATAGCCGTCATCAGCACGAGCAGGGTCAGTCAAAGTTATTGTCGTAGCTGCAACAAAAGCAGATACCAACAGTGTATTACGTAAAGAAGAAGAATTTTTCACCAGCATAGCCTCATGTCAAAAAGTATAAAAGCGCGAAAGAGACCCCGACGACACAGAAATCAAAAATCAGATCGATCCAGAAATGCGGGTTACTCTGTTCATTCTCTTGGTTTTCCATAGAACGGACTCCTTTTCAGAGCAACCAGTACAGCAGCAGCGCAAGCAAACTAAAGACTACTATGTCTATAGTTATGCCTCTCTTGACCGATCTGGTAATCTCTTCATCTGTATCATATTCAATGGGGTTTTTAGGTTTCCTTGCCACGTCTTAGAGTTCCTTAGAAGTGTGCAAAGCAGAGACTATCCTGGTGGGTGTATTTGATCAACTGTACACTTGATCATAAAGTGCTGATCAGGCGCATCAAGACTTTTTCTCTTGAATTTACTGCTGACTCTAAAGTGTCAAAGGTTCCTACATGAATCGTTCGATCTTTACGCTGGATTCTTGCGGTGTATCGACCTGTGGACTTATGAAAGACGATACCTTTTGGCATTGGGGCTTTTCTGACGGGTTTGCGGAGTAGGTGACTTATAGCGAATGGCACAGATGCGATGTTATTTAGTTTGAAATTGGTGTTATCACCGTCAATATGAATCACATGGTCTGGGATCTTGCCTGTGGCTTTGTAGATGCAAACCTTGCCGTATGGTACATGAACGCCTTTGTAACCAATAAGACGGTTGCCATCACTACCAACGTATCCCGCAACATTACCCCTAACCCTTCTGCCCTTTGTTGGCGGGTTCCAGATCAGATGACCATTTGCAGGGTTATATTCAAGTAGGTTAGACAGTTCAGGTATTAAGCGATTGTATTTCATTAAATTTCTCTGCGTGTTGTGGCATATAACAGAAAGGCCACCAATCTCAGCTTTTGAGACGGTGGCCGAATAGTGTTTAGGGGATGTATTAAAAAGGCGGGAAGGGGCTTATGGTTGATTGGAAGGGGAAAATATTGAAGCGTAGGTTAATGCGAAGAGGAAGATACCTATAGCATCCTGTGTCATTAGCACCATCCTTCACGCGACATAAAACCATCAAGAAGACGATGAGCTATATCAGCGATTTCATCCGTAATCTCTGTGTTGTAGTCATTATTACTACGGCCATAAGCTACACATGAGCTGTATACGTACGTTCCAAAAACATCTTTACTTGGGTAGGTTTCGACAAAAATTTTAAAAGAGTCAATGTTACCAATATGTACTGTCTTTGTGATGGGACATCTAACGGGCTTAATCACCTTAGTCACTAAGTGTGACTTATATTCAGTTAGAATCTCAACCTGCTGCACTGGTACATGATTAGCTTCAGACGCTGTACCGAAACCTTCAAGAGTGAAGTGTTCAACCTCTTCACCAACAAACGGTGTTGCGTCAAATCTCATTACGAAAGGTTGAGTACTATTTGAACGGAAATACTGGCCAATCGCGCTACTGTATTGTGAAAGGATGGTCTTAGCGGCTGCATCATCAGTACAAAGTTCACGCTCAGTGTCGATGGTCTGTCCGAAATTTTCCGCGATAGCATGAAGGAACTGGTGATAGTCCTCTTCATTCCCCTGAATCTGGTCAACTTCGCAAAGAAGATCGTAGAGTTTCCAGGTATGGATTTTGCCAAAGGCTTCAAGAGCATCAACAAAAGAACGGCAGTCATTAAGGTCTGTAAAATCATAGTCTGTGTCAAACACAGTGAAAAGGTGTTTAGTCATTATGCAGTCTCAAAGGTAGGATAAAGAGAGTTGGTGCCTCAACAGGACGGTATGGTATTTGCAAATATGTATTCAAAGAGCACTGTAGGATGTCGGTCAAAGGTGGGTGAGTAGATTTATCACTTACCTAAAGTCTACATGATAAAATTACTGATGTCAACAGTTTTAATATTAAAGTATAGACTTTATTCTATGTTTCAGCGGCTAATCAGTGATTTTTATTAAGCAACCTCTGTGTATGGGTCATACGAGAGATCAGCAGGCTCAGCGTTGCACTTCACAAGGCCGCGTAGTTCCCAGGCTTGCATTATGTTGACAATTTTCTTGATGATCTTGCGTGACATGCTCAGATCACAATCACGATAACCTCTGATTCTGCGTTTAATGTTCAGCCAGTTCATCAGGTCTTCAGGGTTCAGCGTCTTCTTCGCCTTCAGGATCATGAAGATTTGCTCAACGCTGAAATGGGTGTTGTCGCCATCGGTAAGAGGATTGCGGCACATACCCACAAAGAAGTCCTGCTCTGTAGCTGGCATTTCCTGAAGCGATTCATAGGCGTTAAAAGTATCATACAGGGTGTTGTTCATCGTTTTACCTTTGCTCATAGCTGGTGTTACTTTGTGTGGGACTACGTCTGTCAGAACGTCTGCAACAGCCTGTACAACGTCTTGATAGGTTGGCGGTGTGTATTCTTCCGGCAGGTCGTGAAGGGTGTTCTGCTCAGCCTGTGTAAGCTGGTTTGATGCGAGTCTGTCAGGCGATGGTTCAGATTGATTCAGGGTGACATAGCGTGAGTAACGCAGCAGTTCTTTGAGTTCGAGATCGTTCAACATTCATAAGCAATCCTCGCAGGGAACCCGTAGATGTCCCTGCTGATAATTTTTATAGGTGGGTTAAGCAGCTTTAGGCGGGGTCATCAGTTCGAGGATCACAGCGTCGTTATGACCTTTCATAATCAGGTTCGCTACGAGTTCTTCTATGTGGCTGATTTCTTTCAGGTCTGCGTCAGAAGCATTACGTGAGCCTGCAATCTCTTTAACCAAGCGATTGAAACGGTACTTCGCTTTACCTGCTGCAATCACATCAAACTTGCTACCGGAGAGTAGGGCAGCTTTACCAGCGGCCTGAGCAACAGCTTTCGACATGCTTTCAAGTGTCTCTCTCATGCCCTTGTGAGAGATGCACTTTTCAAAGACACGGTTGACGGTTCTGAAATATTTCCTGACCTCTGCACCTTCTGGTGTACGTGTCAGCATTGCCAGATCCTGAGCATCTTCGATACGAAGGAAGACATCACGCTGTTTACCAACGTTTTCACGCTTCTTTTTCTCATGTGGCAAATCTGCCACTTGGAGATCTTCAAACGTGACCAGCTTCTGGCGTCCAGACTCGGTGAACACTTCCAGATAACTTGATTCTTCGTCCACGATAAAAGGTTTGATAACTCTTCGTGTCCAGTCCTTGAATTCACCGTGAGGCTTACCAAGTGCTTCATGTAGTGCTTTGGCTGAGACGTAGCATTTTTCATCACCGTTCATCAGCAGGTCATACTTGAGGCGGCTGCTGTTGATGATGGCGATCTCATCAGGGGTAATTTTGGCCTGAATGGTCAGGTGATTCTCTGCCTTTGGGAAGTGATCAAGGGACAGGAACATAGTAGGGCGTTGTGTGATCTTTGACATTGATTGAACCTTATACATGTTGATAGTAGTAAGGTCTGGAGTGGCTATAGTTAGTGCAGAAGTTACGATGTGAGTTATAGGGTTGAGTTAATTGGCTGAGTTGGTTTGAATTATTCCAGACATAAAAAAAGCGGTAAACTGACGTTCACTGATCCCTTAAAAGAATTGGCATACTCAGAAATCTTCTCGAACAAGAATCTGAGTACCTGACTATGAAAGTCAGGACACTTGTACCGCTACAAGTATCGCCCATAAGGATTACAATGAATGTCAGTTTACCGCTTAGAGTAAACTTGATGTGATGGTCTTCATGCTGTTCGAGAGCTTGCTTCAGATAGGTGGTCTGAAACAGAGAAAATTAAGTCTTTCACCTTGATAATTTATTATCGCTTTTTTTAGAGTTAAGGTCAATGCAATGTCTTGATCAAATAGTGCTACGTGTACACATTAGTCTACACTTGCTGTGAGGGGTTATCACTTACCAGTGACAGCTCATTTTTTAATCAAAAAATCGGAGTTGTATATAAAGGACAGTATTCTTGCAAGATAACTATCAGGTACAGGTAATAACGTGTATCAGTTAGATAGTACATGGTTTATCAGTGCTGTGTTTTTATACAGTTATAAGTGACTTTTAGATCTCTGGTTATGGTCATAAAAGAGCGTTTATTAGGTAAGTTATTGATTTTATTTGACAATTTTAGTCATGAGAGGCTGGGCAGGTGTCTGAAAAGAGGTCGTATCTGCTACGCATTCCCACAATCTCTTTTAAAATCTGTGCACAATTCCCCTCAGATTCTGTTCAGAAATCTGCGAAATTACCTCCAAAAGTGCCTGAAAATGCCCCTCTCTAAATAGCGTTAGGCTCTCTCTGAGAGACGGGCAGGGTTGGCCCTTGCCTTAATCGTAAAGGCCACTGTACAAACTGCTATAGAGTCATCTGAGCAGGTACTTTATCCTTACCTGTAGAGTGAATAAAGAGTTAATTGTGAAGTTTTTGAAAGTGTGCGTGAAGAGAGATGTGTACAGTATCAATCACAATGAAGGCTATCCCTTGTCGGGGTATATAGCCTGCTCACGCATCAGAACCACTGTAAAGGCTTTAATCGACGTCCTCAGAGGTCTTGTAAGCCATTCTAAGCAGATACTGTACATAGACGGGCAAGATTGCTGATGAGAGTGCTGTAAAGCGTCTGAAGGGTATCTGATGAGGATTCTTGAAAGGGGCGGGGAGGTGTTCGGTAAAGATTCTGGTCACATCTGAGGCTATCCCTTGTCGGGGTATATAGCCTGCTCACGCATCAGGGGTACTGTGAAGAATTCTGATCAGCTATTTTAACAATGTCTCTTTAGTGCAATCAGCTAAGCGACTTAGCGCAGATGCATTGTTGATGTGATTCATGTAGACAGAACGTCTTAGCGGGATTGTATAGATTGGTTTTTATGCGTAAGCAATAGCGTATCCCCGGTAAGGGAAGCTACCATATAAACATAACTGTTAACATATATGTTAAGAGATCTTTTAAGATAAGAGATAGACAAGATTAAGAAACCCACTTCGTACATAATGACACATTGTCAATACTTTGCATAGTGAAATTTCTTCATGTTGAGTTAGCATCATGATAGACATATGTTTAAATATCTGTACAGATTAGCCTGTATATGATCTTACAAGTCTCCCTATATACAACTCCACTTTTCTGTTCATTATTTGTACAGACCATATCAAGCAGCTTCCTGACCATTGGCCTCTTTTTTCATTCTGAATACAGTCGCTCGTGAGACACCTGTCTGAGACACGATATGAGCCACTGTACAGCCCTCTGACAGCATCTGAGAAGCCTTAGCCTTGTCACCAGTAGTCTTACGACCTAACTCTACTCCCTGAGCCTTAGCGCGTTGCATACCGATGCTGATACGACGACCCATAACACCTGATTCACGTTGGTTCAGACCCGCAAATATAGTCAGACGAAACATATCATCAGGATCACTCAGATCAAACTCACCATCAGCCAGTGACACTACCTTTACGCCCATCTTACCAAGCTGTTGATACAGATTCAGGGTAGTAATCGTATCACGTGAAATACGGCTAATCTCCATGACATAAATGGTGTCACCTGGCATCAGAACACTGAACATAGAACGAAAACCATCACGCTCAAGAGGGTTCGATTTACCGCGTACACCTTCATCAGTCCAGGTCATATCAACTTTATGCTTTGAGTTGACCAGATGAAGCTGTGTTGAGATGTCCTGACCTTTGTCATCTGTAGAGATACGTGCATAGAGGTGCTTCATAGATCTTTCCTTCATAGTCTCAATGGTTGATGTGGTTACTCTACACACTGCTCTTTCCCGGTGCAAGATCTAAGTATCAAATGACATCATTTGAGACTAACTATTTACAGACACTCTAAAATTAATTTCTTTGACAGTGTGGTTTAGATGTGTTAGCCAGCTATGGTGATGCTGCTTACGTAAACTTCACAGATAATCAAGACATCCCTGCACATAAAACTGTACACAGCACACTGTGCACATTATGGGGAGCTATCTGATAATTCTGTCAGCAGATTCAATGAGATAGATAAGCAGGGAGATAATAAGAAGATGAAAAGCGGCCTTAAAAGTCTTTATTTATCAATAATTTAGGATTTTGCCGCTAAGTCTGAACCGGGGTGGCCCACGACCAAGCACCTATACATAGTTTCCCAGAATCCTGAACACAACCGGAACAGATATTTTACCAGAGACCTCAGCATACGCCTGAACAAATGAGTACTGCCTTCTGTAAAAAAAATGAAAATTAGATATGTGACAGGGACAACTTATAAACATAGTCTAAAAGCTTCTGTAAGCGATTCTAAGCGGTTTTCTGTTTAAAGCTAAGCCTTCGTATTCCTGCGCACCTTAAACGTCTTAGAGTTTATTGCAGAAAGTATCATGAAGTCTGTGCTGATATTACTGTAAAGTTTAGCTGGACAAAATCTATATTATAGTGTACAGTTAATAAAGATACAGATCCCTCCATCTCTCTTCTTATACCGCAAAGGACGCTCTCAGATAGTGTCCCCTTTACTTTCAAGGCAAATTCAATGTCTCAATCCCAATCTGACCTGAATTTTCAGGCAAAGTATGGTCATGCGCCTGTCCCTGTCAAAGCACAGGCAAAAACACAACGTCAAGAACTCGAAGAACTACGCGCTTTCAGAGCTGCTAACGAGAAGAAGATTTCTCAGGCTAACGCGTCACATATTGAAGCCACTGGTCGACCTCTGCCCGTGAAAGTTCAGGTTCAGAAGGTTGATGCTAAGGCTAATAAACGCGCTAAGGCTCTTGCTGCTGCTAAGGCTACTCATGACGCTGTGAATATGGCACGTGCTGATGCTGGTCTACCTCGTCTGGACTTTGACCAGGCTTATTTTGATTTCCAGTACAGCCGCTTACATGGTGATGATGTTCTTCGCGTAAAAGCATCAGATCCATATGCTGTAAAGGCGGCTATGGCTAAAATCGCTGGTCAGAAACTGTCTGTAAGTAGCTATAAATCTCCTGCACAGCTTGCAGCAGAGACACGCAACATGACTAAAGATGAACAGCAGGCTGCTATGAACGCTGCGGTCATCAATGAACTTCGTAAACTACAAGGGTGACTGAATGGCTGAAATCAAGAAGCCAACACTGCTGACAGTAGATGAAGCTGTTACTCAGAAAGCAAAAGCCATCAGGGAAGGGCGTTTTCAGGACGCAATGATTCTCGGTGACTTAGTAAATCTACTGGCACAGGCTGAAGTCTACCAGACCAATGAGAAGATCATCCTCTCTAACCCCCGCAGTATGTCCCGAACCGATAACTATTGTCGTGTATGGCAACTTGTAGAAGATCTTAGCTTTCAGGCTGTGCCTGAAACTCTACGTGGACAAATCCAACAGCTTGAAAGCGAGCTATTTAAATAAGGAACGTCTGATGGACGAATCTACAACCCTTCTACAAATTTTCCTGATTGCTGCTGCTATGTTCGGTTTGTACGTGGCTTACAAAGGTCTTGAATAATGGTGAAACGCACAATCCATCCAGCAAGGCAGATGCTGATACGTTCAGTCAGGTCACTGCATGGTAAATCAGTTAGTGTTGGATTCTTTGCCGATCAGGGTAATCACTCAGGTTCGAATCTGACCTATACCAGCTTGATGTATATCCAGGAAGTGCACGGTGTGAGATCAAAAGCTGGTCTTGTGCATCGTCGTTTATTCGAGCTGACAGCAATGCGACACCGCAACGAGATTGTGAGCAATGTGAAAAATTCAATCAGTCGAAACTTTCCGAATAGCCCTAATCAGATCCTGAAAGACTTTGGTCAGGACGTGCAAGAGAAATTACGTGAAGGGTTCGGTGACACATCGTTGTTGCCACACAATGCACCCTCTACGATTGCAGGTAAGGGTTCAAATTCCCCCCTTATTGACACCGGCGAAATGAAGTCTAAAGTCACCTACAGGATCAGCAAGAAAAGTAAGAGTTAGTGTCTTTGTTTTGTATAAACTTAACAGTTAAAACAGGTTGACAATGTCTGCTTTATACTGTACTGTAGTAAGTAAGGCTTCTTAGTGATGCTTTTGCCATTGCATCAAAGTTACCTCTGGGTTAGTGGTTTACAGAGTTTATACAGTCTCTGTGCATCACTAAGAAGCCTCCCCCAAAAGTTCCTTCAGAGAAAGCTGGTCACTTTCAGTTTCCTCGTTAGGGACTGACACTATTTTGAGAGGTAGTGTCTTTCTCTGAAGCATCTTCAAACATTCTTGAGAAGTAACCCTTTCATCGCAGTCTCAAACTAATGATGAAGAGCAAATCCTGATTCTCAGGTTTCAGGTGGGGAGTCGGGTTGTATTAAGCAGCCTGCTTCTCAAGAATGTTTTCTCCAATCAAAAAGACATCGCCTTTACAGGGCATGTCTGTTTTTTTATCTCTGGAACATCCAAATGAACGAGCCTCTAAGCATCAATATGACGGACTTCCCGTCAGATGTGATTCAGAAGTGCGTCCAGCATCCTGAAATGCTTCTTACAACCCTCTATGAATTCGAATTGGCAAGAATCGGTAAGCGTGACCTTGCCAGACAGAACGCTGTAAATCTTCTCGAAGAAGCACGTAAGCAAATCTTCCAGATCACCGGACAGACCGTCCTCTAATCATCACACTATGAGACTGTGACAATGACAAACCGTTTAATTGATCAAGAGATCAACCTTCCTGCTGAATTCAAGCTACCTCATCCCGCTGACCTTGCTGACTCACCATTCGAGCAACAGACAGCTTTAGAACAACGTGCTGTACGCATCCTGCGTGACCTGTCTACAAAGGCTTCAAATGCTCGTGAACGTCTGGAAGTTGGTAAATCTGAGGCTGGTTATGTATCCATGCAGAGAGTTGATCAGATGATTGCTGCTGGTCAGGTTCCTGTATTACCTGGTGTACTGAAGGACACTGTGCAGTCAGCTACTGTGCTTGCTGAGAAGACAGCACTCTATGCTGAACAAGGTTTACAACTGGTTAAAATTCACGTACAGCCAACAAGTGCTGTTACTTCGTTAACTTCCCTGGTCTACATCGATCCCAACGTAACCACGCTGGATGAAGTGAAGGCTCAGATGCTTGCTCAGGCACAGGCTGGTCTTGAGGCTACTGTACGAGCTAAGCAAGCTGCTTATGATGACTGCAAATCTCTGATCGAGCGTTTCCATAAGCATTATGTGCAGCGTCAGAAGCAGATCACTTCAGTAGCTGACCTCTTCAAAGCAGCAAAAGGGATCTGAGGTGATAGATAATGAAAGACATCTTCAAAGATCCCGCTTTCCGTGATGAGTGGAAACGTATGCAGGAAGAAGATCCTGACATCACCCTTCAGGACTTCATTCTGATTATTAATGGTCAGCAGCCTGAAGACAGGTTACTTACAGAATCACGCGAAGAAGCCAGACAACGACGTAAAGCAGAACGCAGAGCGGCAAGGTCAGACCTCGAAAACAGCAATGATCCGCTTACCCTTCAGGTTATGGCTCGTCGTAAAGCTAATCCTCTCCCTAAAAAGCGTGAAGGTACGTTCATCAGCTACAAGCTCGCTGACCTCGACAACTCATACAAGAACGCTGATAACCGCGTTATACGCGATTCTCTTACGAACATTTCTCTATGTTAATAAAAACTTCTGACAGGGCGTCTTTGCTGATGTTCTGTCCAGCTAAAAGGCTCATATCAATGGTTCACGAAAACCTTAAAAAACATCAATTTAAACCTGGTCAGTCTGGAAATGTTAAAGGCCGTCCTAAAGGTTCCAGTTCAAAATTCAAGGGTACTCTATCGCAGCTTCGCCAGCTTGATGACCTCGATCTGACCCGTCAGTTTCTCCGTGCAGTAGTAACCAGTGATATCAAGATCCTTGAGAAACTCGGGATCACAGATGCACCAACCGTTACCGCTAAGATCACAGCAGCAAAAGAACTCAACAAAGTTAATGCTGAGATTAGTGAAAAGGACGCAGAGGCTAAGACACAGCAAGCAGAAGCCCTGGTAAAGAATGTTGCCCCTGTTAGCCCACAATTCTCAAGAGTCGCTTCAATCAACGCAGGTACAAAGTAATGTTTAACAACTCAGTTTCAAAAGAATTTAAAGACAAATCAGGCGATACTGTGACCCTTAAAATTCAGCTTGTCCCAGGTAAAAAAGGAATCGCCCTTGCTTCTAAGTTGATGGTTGTTGCAGGTGGTCTTTTCCAATCTGATCAGCAGTTTTCTCTGGCATCTGCTCTCATGGCTGTTAGTGACAAGATTGACTTCTTTGAAGTTGCCTCTGTTATATTTGAAGGTGCAGTTGTCCAGTCTGCTCGGTCGAACTATGAAGATTTCCCTCTGAATGCTGATAAGTTCTTTGCTGGTAACTACGGAATGTTCGTTGACATGCTGGCGTTTGCACTGGAGGCAAACTTCGGAAGTTTTTTCGAATCTCAGATGTTGGGTATGAAGACCCCAGCTTAAAGCTGAATTGGGGCAAGAACGCTACAGACCCTGAAGTGTTCAAACCTGCGCTTCAGTCGTTCGACAAGATGAAGGACAGGATCGACCAAGTAGACATTTTCATTCTGAACATCTACAGCAATAAAGATTGTCGCGAATCGCTCCCAGCGCTCTATGATATGACCTTCCCTGACCTCGTCAAACTATTTAACTACCTGAATTTCAAAGCATCTCTTATCACTCTTCAGAAGCACGCTGAACACCTCAAACTTGAGCAAATTCAGAACTCAAAATAGTCCCCGCTCGAAGCAATTACCCTACAAGGATCATCACAATGGCTGGTGATAAACAAGTTATTGAGTCGTTCAGCATTGATTTACTACTGAACTCTCCCAAATTTTTACAACAGCTTCAGAGCGTGGAAAAGCGTGTCAATGAAGCTGCTCAGCGTATGGAAAAGCGTCTTGCTGGGGCGTTTAATCTGCGCAACAAAGGCGCTGCCTTCGTACAGAAAGACCTGAATAGAATTGTCAAAGCTACAGAGACCGCTGCAAAGCAGATGAACCGTAGTCTTACCCAAGCGTTTAACGTGCGTGGTAACAACGGTAACTTCCGCCAGTGGGTGCAGAATGCTGAACGCTCTGCTGAACGTGTAACCACAGCAATTGACCGTGCTAATCGTCGTATGGGTGCTAATGGTGGTGCTCGCATCGGTGGCGCTGGTGGTGGTAACTCTGCACCTCGCCTGACATCTGAAGAACGTTTAAACCGTCAGTATAGTAACCGTATCGCTCGTATGGCTGATAACGTACATGCTCAATTCTACGGCTCCACTATGGAACGTCTACAGCGTGGAGGGCATACAGAACAGGTTAATCAGTTCCGTTCACAGATCCGTGACGCTTATCTTCGTAACCGTTCTTCTGGTGACACTACAGCATTCAGACGCGAGGTGAGGGAAGCTACTCAAGCACAACGCATGTTCCTGAACAGTCAACGTTCATCAGCTTCTTCAACAGTTCGTCTGACTGGAGAGACAGAAGGTCTTATCGGCAAGTTCTCTACACTGGCTGTAGGTATTCTTTCTGTACAAGCTGCTCTTGAGTATTTCAAACAGTCTCTTGTCGAAGGGAACGAGCGTACTCAAGCTGGGATCATGCTCGGTGCTGCTTACCAAGGTAACGCACCTGCTATCACTCAACAGGTTAACGAGTACGCACAGAAATTCGGTGTCAACAAGACACAGGCTCAGCAGCAAGCAGCCATTTTACGTCAGACACTGCCAACCAGTTTATTCAAAGATGAAGACATCCCGCGCCTTATGCAGACGGAGTCAATCTTTGGGCATCAGACAGGGGCAAACAATGAAGCAATTGCTCGACTAAACTATGTTTTGCCTCAGATCGCGAGTTCGTCAAGCCTTATGGGACAGGACTGGCTCCAAGTCTCCAACTCGGTTCCTGCCATCGTCCGTCCATTATTAGAACTCACCAAGACAAAAAACGTTGGCGAACTGAAGAAATACGCTAAGTCTATATCTGGTGCTGAATTTGCCAAACTGATGATTCAGGCAATGGAAACGCTCGCCAATGACGCTAAGGTCACAGCAGCAGCGATGAACTCCATGCAAGCGAACATCGGGCGCTATCAGACAGCGGTGCAGGATGGTCAGGTTAAATTTTTTGATGGCTATTCTGACGGCTTCAAAGCACTCCTACAGTCCCTGACAGGCTTCTTCAATGACAGTAACAGCAGCCTTGAAACGCTTGGTCGTGGTGCAGGATATATCTTCGAAAACATCGCTACGATGGTAGATAACATCGGTGTGATTGCTATCCGTGGAACTGGTTACTTCAACGAGCTTAAGCAATCCGCTGACAACCTTTTCAATAGTCTTCCTAAAGGTGTTCAGGAAGTATTGGGTAATATGGGGAACGTAGCGACTCAGGCAACTACAGCATATGTAGCTTATAAAACGTTGGGTTTAGTTGGTGGGAAATTCCTGAGCCTGTTCTCAGGGACAGCCGCTACAGTTGCTTCTACTGAGGCTGCTACGGTAGCGGCTACAGGTGCTTTAGGTCGTCTTGGAGCATTTTTCACAGGCTCTCTGTTACCGTTCCTCGCAATGATCGAACTGGCTGCTAATGCTGACAATCTAATCGGTTCTGCTAACACCCTGCGTAAAAAGATGGGCTTCGACGATACCAAAGGCTTCAGTGAAAGAGCAGAATCACCTGATGCTACCTGGTATGAGAAACTACTTGGCTACAATCCATCTCAGATGTGGGGATGGTTTAAGTCGGGTATTGCTGATGCTCCAATTATGAATGGCAACTGGACAGGTGCAACATCTCCATCAGGTATCACACCAACAGTACCTTTCATGCCTTCAACACTTCCAAGTTTCTCCCCGAATAAGATTGATGGAAACATCAAGCTGACCATTCAGGACAGTAACGGGAAGGTCATGTCACAAGGCGTACTCAATCAGGGTAACGGGTTCAGTCTGTCCCTTGATGCTGGTTCGATGAATAACCCCTGGCAGAATGACACAGCTAACTATTCGTTTGATATTCCTCAACAATACTAATAAGGGCTTGTAAATGGCTACTCTATCGGGCTACCAGGTGCAGCCCTTAAACTTTTCGAATAAAGACGGGATTCTTTTCAGCCCAATGGATGACATGTCACTCTTTCTGAATATGACATCTACAACTGAGATGAACTACAACACAGATGTCACTGTGACAACTTCACCAGTTATGTCCGGCGCTAACGTTGCGGATAACTTCAGCCGTCAACCTAAACGAATTGATATCTCTGGTGTTGTAGTCGCTCAATACGGAGGTGCTTTCTTCATTACGCAAGAAACAGGCTCTGTTGAAGATTTCGTCACAACGGTTGAACTCTGGAGAGATCAAAAACGCCTCGTGCACGTGATGTGTCAGGACGGAATCTCACTGGAAAACTGTGTTATTGCAAACTTCTCAGCCAAAAAAGATAAGTCGATTTCTAACGGACTGAACTTGCAGATGAGCTTTGTGCAAATTGACATTGTAAAAGAAGCGACAAAGACCACTGTCAACGGTGTTCCTGCTGAGAACGTAAACGGGAGTAAGGCAGGTGCTAAGACGAAAACAAAAGCTGTTGAAGGTCTGAAGAGTGCAGGTAAAGCCTCCACGACAGAGACGCAGTCAACTTTAAACTGTAAGGCGCTGCTTGGGCAATCTGCTGACTGGCTCGATAAACACCAGAACGCATTATCAGCAAGAAATTCCTGTCAGCAGTCTGCTCAAAAGGGCGCTGCTCATGGTCAGTACATTTACACGTTCAGTCCATCAGAAGACGTCATGTCAGATGTACGTAACAACCTTAACTCACAGGGCGTTAATCAAAACATGAAGGAAGGGGCACATTAATGAGCTATGAAATCAACGTGCCTTCCTCTGCATGGAGCACACAAACTGTGACGCTTGACGGTTCACTTTTCCGTATCGAACTGAAGTACAAAGAGCGAACAGAACGCTGGTACATGACCCTGAAAGATAACACTGGTGTAGACATCCTGACCGAAAAGAAACTTGTAGATGGTCAGGTCATCACAGGTCTTTGGGATATTCCTGGCGTACAAGGTGCTATTACTGTCCAGCGTAACTACGGTACAGATGTCTATCCAACGTATGACACGCTTGGTGTAGGTAAGCAGTTCTCTCTGGTCTATCTGACAGAAAATGAGTACACGCTCTTACTACAGACTGAAGATAACTTTAACTATGTTGCGCGAGGTAACAGATAATGGCACAGGGCGTACCTATTCGTGTTTATCAGGTCACAATTGGGACTGAAAGCGCAACGTTCAGCAATACTCCCGGACAACACAACTCATCTCAGATGGATGCTGTGATCTTCGATAATATCAGGATGGAAGGGCGAGTATCCGTTGATAACAGTCCAACCACTACCAGTAGTGATGATGTGGAGTTTCGCTTCTACAACTTGAACAAGACAACTCGTCAGGCTTTGATGCAGGAAAATGCAACGCTCATGTTGAAAGCTGGTTACGATACGTCATGGCAACGTGACTCAGAAGGTAACATTATCACTGAGTATGACAGCCTACCGATCATTTTCATCGGCGGTATTGTGCACGCTTACACACGTAAAGATCCCGGCTCAAATGATGTGGTGACAGTGGTCAACTGTAGTTCTGACCAGAAGATCCGCAACATGACTAAAGTGTCAGTCGCATACAAACCAGGTACTACCAAAGCAGCGGTTGTGAAAGATCTCGTTAAACGTCTTGGTTTCCCTGTCAGCCGTATGGAACTGGATAGCCTCGGTGATACAGCCTATTCATCCGGTAAATCTGTGTTTGGTCAGCTTGACCATGCTCTGACCCGTATCTGTAAGGAATGTGGTCTTCAGTACAGCATTCACAACGGTACGATCAGTATTCTTCGTTCTAATGACCAACCCGCTAAGGGAAGTGATACCAGTGTTGACGCCTGGCTATACACGCCAGCGCAGATCATGGAACTTGACGCTTACTTTGAGCAGAAATCTGTAAAGCTGATTGCTAAGAAAACCAGTTCAAATCGTGGAAAAGCAAAGGTTAAAGAAACACCTGAAGACGAGTCAGTGACTACCAAGAATGGTATTCGTACAAAGACCCGCCACGGAATCATGATGAAGTCTCAGCTTAACGGTAATGTGAAGATGCATGACTTCGTTAAGCTGGATGGACTAAACGCCGTTATGCCTGATGGCTCTGACGGGGATTTGAAAGATGGTGTCTACCGTGCAATCAGAATCGATCATTCGATCAACTGGCCTGATGGTGAGTGGTCAACGGGTTTGAAACTGGTAGAAGTGCAGTAGATAGTGACAGTTGCAGGGTAAAAAAAAGAGCTTTCCATAAGCTTTTTCAATAGATTTACGCTCGACAATCAACTTAAAAAGGTAAAGAATAGCTTATCAATAACAACAAGGAAGTATGATGAAAGTTAGAAAAACCAAAGCTAAAACAAGCGACCACTTCAGTCGTAAGATCTGGACTTGTGTCAAAGTTTTATTGATGCAAGCCATTCCTCTTACTATTGGGGTTTGGGTTGCCCACCAGGTTCTTAATAAGAAATTATTTGCTGATACAGAAGTCCCTAAGTGGTTGGAAATTATAATAAATTTACTTTATAGTTTCAATTTTACCCCATACTTTGCATTGATCTTGATATTGTTGCCTTTATTCTTTCTTAAAAAGAAGGCATGGGTTAAATCTCTTAAGTATAATCACGTAATCGTAAATACTTTTTATACGCTTTTTGGTGTATTTTTCATCAATAAGATATATTCATTCATGATTTTAGTTTATATTTTCCACTATTTACCTCAGCAGGTACCTTTCATTGAAAAACCAAACATAAGCTTTATCATGATTCCTGCCTGTGCAATATTTGCTTGTTTAATAACATATTTTTACGGCAAGCTAATGAACGCTCTCAAGCGTTAGCCTACATTTCAAATGACCCCGAACAGTGAAAGCTGTTCGGGTTTTTTGTGTTCAGAGTTTCTCGTCGCACTTAGCCAGAAACAGCAGGGTGGACGCAGTAAGATGAAGCGCATAGCTCGCCAAATGATCAGGTACTGTAGTTACTTCGTGACCCTGACCATGACCACCTTCTTTGTTCCGTATGGTAGGAATACCACTCTCCAGAAGGCTTCTTAAAGATGAAAACTCATTCTGCATGTACTCAGGGATCAACCCGTTCGTAAGGCAACCGTTGATCAGTTTCTTCGCTGTATCGTTCTGATTAAGGTGCCAGCCTCGCTTAACGTGGATCGCCTTCATCAGACTTTCGAAGGACTTAAGACAGTCGTTAAGGCACTCTTTATAGTGCTGATGTCTAAAGTGTTCATGGGCTGAAAGGAACTCATCGTTAGCTCCCTCATAGCTGGGATTATTTCCTAAAATTTGAAGCGTTGGTTTAACAGCTTCAGAGTGAACAAATTGTGAGTCAACTCTTATGATCTCTCCACTCTCAAACTGATAACCTACGCCAGCCTCTTTAAATCTGAAATTAAGTTCAGAAATAGCATCATCAATATTGTTAAGACTACATTTATAGCGTTGCGGGTTTGTTCGGACTGTAGAATTTATGTGTCTAAAGGCAAGTTCAATAGCATCAAGACATCGTTCATATTCAGGTTCATTTCTGATGAAATGACTAATTGCGCGACCGTCATAAGTAGTTGAAGGATAAAGAGAAAAAACGCCATATTCCCGGCAGAGGGCATTGTGAATGCTTTCGTACAAATACCCTGGGGAATTATAGGTACTTTCGGGAGACCCAATAATTTCTTGTATAAGTTGTATAGCCTGTACTCTAAGCGCCGGAGGAATGTTAGTATATTGGTATACATCATCCGCGACATCGCCCCTCAAGCGCTGCTGTCTTTTAGAATATAAGTCATTGATTGCCATGAAAATCTCCATTTTTTATTGCATTGACTAACTTGATCCCTGTCCTAATGACCTTGAATCAGAGATATGAACAGATTAATTGATCTAAATATTTTTCAAAATGCTAAAAATCACTGTCATCATTCCTCACCCATAGTGGAGCATCTGCCATCATTATGTGATTCGGGATGTGGTGGTTACCTTTACCAAATCTGATTTCTGAGTACCCCATAACAGGCAGCAGCTCCAGATCTCTGGCACCATCAATCACTCTGTCCAGTGGATAATCATGGAACACAAGACCATTATGGAAATCAATCCTGCACACCTTCCTTGCGGTATCGACTGAGATACTACGGATCATGCGCTTGATGATGATTTGCGCTTCTATCCTGTCTTTTTTAACTGTCAAATCAAGATGATTTATCGTATCCAGTTTGCTTGACTGGTCACGCTGGTGGGCCTCTGCAACAGCCTTTTCAGCTTCCTTAATCTGTTTGTTCAGTCCACGTAACTCACCAGCAATAGACTCAGTGTCATCTGTCAGCATAGCCAGCTTAACAAGCCTCTCCCGCTGCTTCTGTAGCGTTTCTAATGAAGACTGAAGGCTACCTATTACCTTCCCGTTATCGCTGCTCAGATTGAGCCTGTGTGCGTTATACAGCAACCCCTGAACCAGTGCTTTATCAGTCTGTAACCGGGATATACCCTTTGCATCGCATCGACCTTCGTATTTCATTGAACAGCGATAGTTGCCTGAACGTTTATCAGTTACACCGCTCGTGATGATCACGAACCCACATTTAGCGCAGCGCATAACGCCCTTAAACAGATTCGTCAGCAATGGCTTATCAGATGATGGTCTACGGCCTGAACCTTCTTTAAGTTGCTGTACAGCGAAGAATTGCTCTGGCGTAACGACAGCGGGGTAGTAGTCGGGGATCTCCTGAACACCTTTGACAACCATCGACTTAGAAGGAACTTTATAGCCAATCACCGCACGATTGCTCAGAAGTTCGGTTACTGATGATTGCGACCACACACCAGCCTTTGATCTGAACTGATTAAGTGTGACAAATCCTTCTTCGTTCATCTGTCTGGCTATCTTCATATGGGACAGACCATCAAGACGTAGCTGGAAGACCCGCTGAACAGCTTTCACGTTTTCGGGTATCTGTTCGAACTCTGTACCATCTTCAGAAACCCTGAGCCACGCTACACAGCGACGAGACATTATCTTGCCCGTTGATTCTGCTTCTCTACGTTTATTAGCCCACGCTGATTGAAGTCTCTTCGACTTGGTCAGTGATTCCTCATGAGCACGTTCCATGACCAGCATTGCCTTGATCATCGACAGGCTGTCTCTCAGGGACTCTTCCTTGTACCAGCTACCGTCCACCAGCGTGACTACTTCAACACCTGCTCTGAGTATCTTCCTGAGTTGTTCGCCAGCCTTATCTATGTCCTGCCTTGAAACCCTGTCCAGACTCTCCACGAGTAGGACTGATCCCGGTTCGATGAAACCAGACTCAACAGCAGCCAGAAACTCACCAAACGCCCCAGATTTAGCATTAGCGCCAGAGTAACCACTGATACCCAGATCCTGAAAACGCATGTGTTCATCCAGAACATAACCGGGATTATGCTCAAGCCATGTGTTTATGAGTCTGCTCTGGCGTTTGGTGCTGTCACCCTGTATCTGTGACTTTGTTGAAAAGCGTATGTAACTGATAGCTTTTGGCATGGGGAAACCCTGAATAGTCTGCTAATCCAGAGTGTATCATAAGGCAGGTTATATCAGCATCACGCGATTGATGCCGCGCGCCAGCAGGCCGCGATTCAGCGCCCGTTCGGCATCCCCTTTAGTGAAGAAAGCGGGATGGCGGACTTCGACGCCATAGTGAAAACGGCGCGGCAGGCTGTCGAGAAAGCGCCACAGGTCGTCGAGCTGCGTCGGAGAGAAGCTGGCA
>Ga0308161_1002432_pt1 | contig 19692 bp, 24 predicted proteins | sample PhyFR2_FD_201034 | JGI IMG/M metagenome (GOLD analysis project Ga0308161, IMG submission 201034) | Phyllosphere microbial communities from UC Gill Tract Community Farm, Albany, California, United States - DLSLF.R2 | ecosystem: Host-associated > Plants > Phyllosphere > Unclassified | place: USA...
CTCCGAAATGATAATACCCAAAACTCGCACCTCCACTCAAACACAATGCCGAAGATCCCAAGTTCTTCGAAGATGAACGAAAGAAATCTAGTTTGTCTGATAGAGGAAGGATCGAAGGTGGGAGGGATCGAATATAAATGAGGGATTCCGTTACTATCTCGACCCTCAAAGAATCACATCAGTATACGAGCTCATGAGAAATTGGCTAGAAGGAGAAAAAAGAGAAGTACCTTCATCTATAAACTCTTGTACCAATTCTTTCGTCCCGTAATAACTCTCACTATACAACCTGAAACTCTCAGTCCCAGCGAAATTACTCTTCAACACTGCATGCAACACTGCACAAACTCCTTCGGCGTCTTGTTTCTCTACTCGTAGTTCTCGGAGAGTTTTCAACACTCGTCGAACTAATGGTGCGTCGTAGTAGGCGTTTGGGGGAGATTTCTTCCAGTTTGAGAGACCGAGGTGATCGTCGAGTGCTAGAGCTCCTGCTTTCCACTAGAAGAGAGTAATGGTTATGAGCGAGGTTGGGAAGAGTGTGGGAGAAGTGAGAAGAGCGTACCTCTTCGAAGTTTTCTGCTTTTCGTAAAGCTTTTCGTAGTTTCCCTCTTTCGCCTCTCCCTGTTTTTTTCGAGTCGTTACTGTCAATGAGCTTCTGAGGGAGAGTGGATGGGAGGAGAGGATGTCGCTTACATGCAGAACAGAACTCTATAATGTTTACGATTTGCCTCACGAGCAAATAACCCAAGAATTCAAAGAAGATGATCATAAAGATCAAACCCTGTGCGGTGCAATCGTCTAGATCAGATCAACTTACGACATTCCAAATCTGATGGAACCGCGACTGTGGACTTACGAGTAAAGGCCACCTCGAAACATGATAAGCGAAGCCTTCCCTCGTTACATCTTTCCTCCTCTTACTAACTTTACCATTCGTTCCTGTCCCTTTGCCTTTCCCTTTCCTCCTCGTGACCCTCTCCTTGATCGGCGCAAAGTCTGACACACTGGATATCTTTTCAATCGGAGGTTCTCCATTCGAGTTTAAATCTTCATCCGAGAGTGCTTTGCGGAATACTTCCATGCCTTGTACATCTATCCAGGAGTGAGTCATTGAGGTTGCGAGTGAATTCCATTGGTCCCATTGAGTGGGAGATGAGCTAGAGGGGAGGGGAGATGAAGATGAATCGGCTGGTTGAGGAGAGTCTCGTTTGACGGTACTGGGTGGTGGTCGCTTCATCTCTATTATTTTGTGGAGTATTCGGGTATAGTGGGTAAAGTGGAGCGTGAATAGGAGAGAGAGAAGAGAGAAGAGAGAAGAGGAAAGGTTCCCGCCAACGATGTCATCAAGTCATCCCTTTCTCTCTCTCCAATCATTCAGACACTCGGAACACCAGCTAGGCAATTAAATCCATGCTATACCAATAGATCAGTATCCAACAATCCCTCTCAATTTAGACGACATCGTGTTTTCCACCTTGTACATCAACAAGACCTTTAGAAGACTCCGCTAGATACTCAATATACAGCAGTATATCATATCACTGCTTCAACGTCTCAACAGGATCGTATAACCTCACAAGCTGCAGAACTTGATCAAAATTCTTTCGAAAAAAGTTCAACCATCTCTCGGGGAGTCGGGAGAGTTACGCAAGGTCACTAGATAATCCGTAAGCTCGTCTGTCAATCTCAAGCGTACCTCAAGTCCCACCGAGCTGACCCCGCTCTTACCTCCTTCGTTTCCTCAATCAAAGTCTTTCGCAATTCCACCGTACACTTGCATCGCCTTCCCTCAAGACGCACGCAAAATGATCCCTCTCCGTCGTTCAATCAGTCCCAAACGTTCTCCCCTCCCTTCCTCACCTCGCACTCCCGTCCCCTTCCTCGCTCGAATCGCTCCCTTTTTCATCCTCTTGATCTTCTTCGTTCTCCTCTCAACCTCCCTCCACCCCTCTCCCTGGACCTCCACCTCCCTCCCCCTCTTCCTTCACCCTCCATCTCTCTACACTTCCTCCTCGCCCAATTCTCACTCAGTTCAAGGTTGTTCCTCCCTCTCCCTAACAACCCTCGAACCACGTGAATCCTCCGTAATTCTCATTCTCTTGCGTGAATCAGATCTCTCCGAACTCCTACCGACGTTGAAGAATTTCGAAGAGAAATTCAACCAAAATTTCAATTATCCATATTTACTAATTTCCTCCCCTGATGATCCACCTCTACCTCCCGAATTCCGATCCTCCATCCTCTCCATTCTCCCCTCAAATCGATTAGTCGAATATAGTGTGATTCCTTCAGAGTATTGGAAGATCCCTGAATGGTTAGATGCACGTCGAGTGAGAGAAGGATTCAAGAGACAAGAGAAGGAGGGAGTCATGTATGGTGGGAGGGAAGGTTATCATCATATGATACGGTTTTATAGTGGTTTGTTCGCGAGGTTGAAGGAGTTGGAGAAATATAAATGGTTTTGGAGGTTAGAACCTGGTGGTCAGTTTTTCCTTTCCTCCCTTTTCTCTCATTGGAATGAGTGCTGATGGAGTGAGGGTATAATAGTCAAGTACTTTTGTGAGATTACTTATGATCCATTCCGATACTTATCTATACAAGGAAAGGATTACGGATTCTCGATTTCTGTAGTTGAGGATAAGAAAACTATTCCTACTCTCTTCGAGACGGTCAGGGAGTATGGGAACCTGAAAGGGTTCGAGATGGATAGGGGAATGAAGAGTTTCTTGGTTAATGAGAAACGAGTGGATGGGAGGGAAAGAGAAGAGTTTACTGGGTTTCATTTTTGGACAAATTTCGAGGTGAGCTTTTCTCTCTACTCTCTCTCTCTCTCTCTCTCTCTCTCGTATCCTTCTTCCTCTTCAAAAGAGTCGTTCTCGCTCATCATGCTCGATCACCGTCACGTAGATTGGGAATTTGGATTTCTTTAGATCGAGAGAGTATCAAGATTATTTCGATCATCTCGATAAAGCTGGTGGATTCTACACTGAACGAGTACGTCACCCTTCCACTGCTTACAGACTTTCACTTGCAAGTGTGTTGACTTGCTCGATCGTTCTCAGTGGGGTGATGCACCAGTTCGAGCATTAGGATTAGGACTCTTAAGCTCAATCGACAAGATTCACTAGTTCGCTCTTTGTTCCTCTCTATCTCCCTGCCTCAGTCGTTGGAGAAGCTGACTCCCTTCGTGATCGCGAATGTAGTTTCGAAGATTTCGGTTATCAACACGATTGGTTCTTTCATTGTCCCTCGAAATCGGAATCGAAAGTAGGGTCTCTTACTTCTTACAAACCACTCGGAGCGGACTCGGTGGGGTGCCGATGTGAGTGTCCGAAAGCGGGCGATTTGCAGGGGAGGAAGAAAGGGAGGGAATTGAGAGATATGGGTGAGTACTCAATTTTTCTTTCGAAAGTTTTTCAGTTTTGATAGGGACTGATACTTCAGAGAGAGATGACGCGAGTAGATACGGATTGGGAGTATAGTTCGATCGATTTCTGGAAGAAAGCAGTGAGGGAGTACGGTCAATAGAGGTATCATATCATTCGTTCAAAACTGTATTCTTTTGCATTGTCGTAACACTACTTTTTCACTTCCTCGCAAGCTCTTTCCTCTCCCATTCGTCCAATTCCTCGACTGTCCTTTCCCGATCAAGTTCAAACCACCAATCCCATCTCTCTTCTCCTTGTTCTCCATCTCCATCTCCATAATCAAACATCAACTCCCACCTCCTGTTCCCACTTGACGGTTCTTCGAGCCAATTGATGAGGACTCTGGCACGTTGCGAGCGAGGTGAAAGGGAAGGAGTATGATTGAGATACAGGAGGAAGCGAGTTTGGGCGTGTCGAACAGCTTGGAAGAATCGGAAGAGCGAGACGTATTCCAAGACTGCGGGTTAGGCACGTTCAAGATCAGCGGGTGTAGTCACAAAGAAGGAAACAAGATCAAGCTGAGGACGTACAGATTGCGAAGAGAGGAAGAGGAGATTGTTCGACAACCCACCTCAACTCGTTCGTGCTAGATGTGCCACCCCATATCCATTGCAGGACTTGTTTCGAGATCGCAGTGTTACCAAACACGCTATCGTCCTCGGCCTTGTACGGTCGCTTGTAGAATCGAAGTTTCTTCAGAGGATGGTATTGTTGAATGTAGCTCAAATTGGGACGACGAGTCAGGATCTGGTTCGTCATTGAATTGACGTACCTCCCTTCGAAGAGTCGTACGTTGCGAGAACTTTCCCAGCTTGAAGGGGTTTCAATGGACGCCATGAATTGAAGAATCCTGGAAAAGAACTGATGGGAATATGAGAGGGGCATAGGGTCGGAAGTGAGGTAAGGCTCGATGTCGGATTCCGTGAGGAGGTGCTGGAGCGTCGTGATTCCAGTGTCGATCTGACGTTGAAAGGGGAGAATGGGATCGGGGTTTGGGACGCCTTCGTACGAAGGACTTGGTCGAGAGTTACGTCGCGTGGGTCGTTCAACGTCGATCCTTTCTGCTCCTTCACTACCATATCCCTCGTCTTCTAGATTCTCACTTCTGATCCTCTTGTCATACCTTCCATCTCCTTCATCCACTCGAATCGACCTTGTTTCGCTCTCCTCTCGTTTCCTCTTCCTCCCACTCTGCCTCTCCGACTCGTCCATTCCCCTGCTCGCTCTCCTCTCTCCCCTCCCTCCCTCTCTCCCCTCCCTCCCTCCTAATCCAATCGCATCTCGAATAAACTCTTCCGCCTTATCTCCCTCCTCCGAGTCTTTTCCTCCCCAAACCCCTTCATCCAATTCTACGATCCCCACCCTAGTCCTATTCGCTGGTTCTTCCGAATAGAAGTAGCTAGCAGTCGGTGTTGAGATGGGAGCGTAGAAAGTGAATGAGAATGCGAGAGGAGGAAGAGAGGAAGAGGGGAGGAAGGGGGAACAACAACGAGTTGGTAACGAGGGAGAGTCTTGGGAGTGTGACATGAGAGGGTTGAGTAGGATGAGGAGAGTCGAAGAGGATGAGAGAGAGGAGAGGGGAGAGATCGGGTGTCGGAAAGAGAAAAGAGAGGTTCGAGTCTCGGAGCTGCGATGGACAACTCACAAATTCGCTTTCTTCAGACCCCTCGCAAACAGCCTCTCTCACTCGGACTGAACACGTTAATGTGAAGGCCTTCGATACCTACCAGAGGGTAAAATCGAAAGCTTCCTTACTTTACATTTCTTCACTAATTTTGAAGTGTTGGTTTTGAATCGGGAATTAGCTACAAAGGTTTCCTTCATTCCAGTAGAAGTTCTTGAGACGAGCGTGGAGAGGAGAGAAGAACGAGAGGGGTTACGAATTTGAAGAGAGAGAGAGAGAGAGAGAGAGAGAGAGAGAGAGAGAGAGAGAGTATGGGACGAAAGACAACAGGTTTTGAGAGAGAGAGAGCGAGGAGAAAGGGAACGAGGGAAGGGTACTAATTGTTGCGAGGAGATATACAGATGATAAGGTGCGGGGTGAGAGACGACGTGAGTACGGTGAGACAAGTTGGGGAGTAGGGAGGGAAGGGGAGGAGGAAGTATTGGTTTGAGGTGGAAGTCGAGAAAGAGGATCAAGGAAGATGAAGCGAGGGGAGAGGATGAAGATGGAGGCGTGGAGTACAGTAGTCGAAGTGAAGGTGGAAAGGTAGTCCTTGTAGTCCTTTAGAAAGATACCATTTTCTCGAATTCCTTCAACCATTTCCTCCGATTTCCTTCTCCGCTCGCCTGTATTGTTATCCCACACCTTCATACCAAGTGACCACCGAGCGCAAAGTTGTTGCTCTGCCTCGGATAATCCCAACCGTACTGTGGCTGCTGCTGTTGTTTGGCTTGAGCGTTTGCCCATGCTTGAGCAACGAATCCGTTCGAGATGGGCTGATCTTGTGCGAGAGCGGGAGCGGGAGAGTCGTGGAAATGAATAGTGTTGCCGTGCATGTCGGTGAAAGAAGTAGGGTTGGTTCGGGAAGGGTAATTGGTCGAGGGGATGGAGGAGGAAGAGGTCGTGTAGTTGAATTGACCATCGAGTGGAGTAGTGGGCATCGAGGAAGCTGCAGATGAGTTTGAAAGACTGTTCGAGGAGGCTGTACAAAATCTTGCGGTCAGCGAAACAGGTAGAATGAGCGAAAATGAGAGACGTCAAATTTACTTTGATGAGCCATTGCTGGTGCGCTTACCACATTCCAAGGATGCCTCGGGTTACTCGCTGAACTGCTATCACTCGCATTTCCTCCATCCATCTCACAATCCATCTCGCAATCCTCTCTCTCGGCCGCACCGAACTCCATCCTCTCCAAAGCTTGTTGACGCTGCTGAGCGAGGGTCGTAGTGAAGTTTGAGGTTGGTGGTGCACTTTGAGGTTGCTCTACTGGTTCTACGAGCTTGAACGTCTGTGTAGAGAGCTAATTTAGATGAGAACCCTCAAAATTTCAACTAGTGGAGAAGAGCTGAAGACTCACTCTGACTCGCTTGCCTGAAGGTGATACCTCTTCATCATCTCTGGTACGCTTCGAAAGGGTGAAAGGTGAAGAGGCGGAGGACATCTTGGGAGCGCGACTTGAAGTTTGTTTGTGATTTTGTGGATGAGGCGTGAAAGAGTTCTGATTATAGGCGTGATGAAGAGTAAAGTCGAGTTGATTTCGTTGAGGGTGAGAGAGTCGAGTCTAGAGTGAAGGTGACGAAGAGTGAAGAAAGAGGAAGAAGTGTTTCAGGGGTGAACCAGCCTCTTCTCTTCCTCCTCCTCACTCCTCGTTCTCCTCTCTCGCCGAAGTCATACTCAGCAGCTCTGGATAATTGACACGCGGAGCAGCGCTGGGTCGAAACGCGCTCTGAACATGGGGAAGCTGGGTGCTCATTCGACATTGCTTCGAAGGAGACTACACGCTGGAAGGGAGCAGCGAAGAGGCCGTGCAATTAGACCGCTGCAAAAGGGGGCAAAAGAGGAAAAGGAAATCCCCTCTTTCCGTCGCTTTGGGAGAAATCTCCTCACGGTCGTTTCGCATTTCCTCACTGAGCTATTTCTGCTTTTTCCGCGTGGTCATTTCAAACTGCCTCATTTCGAACATTCGTGCAGAAATAGCACAGCCCTCTAATACAGCAGGAGGATCTCCAGATTTCGAGGGGAGGGAGAATCTCTCTCTACAGTATTCTCCTCTCTCGCGCTCTGCTTCAAAACGACTGCTCTTTCTGCTCGCTCATTTCAACTCTCTCTTTCTCTTCTTCTTTCTTTCGCCAAGCTGGATCCTCAAGACGCTCCTCGATCAACTTCTCCTCGTCGCTCTCATCGCGGTACCTCCTCCTTTCGACCACTCGGAAACCTCTCTCCTTCCGACATGACCTCTTCAGAGACGACTAACAAAGATCAATCCGCCTCTCGACTAGAAGGACAACAGGTCCCGACGAAAGCTGGAAAGGTCAAGGGATTCTTAGGATTGTCTTGCGTAACGCTGGGAGTCATCTATGGGTGAGTTTCGCCTCCTTCTCTCTCCCGAATCATGGCGACTTCGATGCTGACTTCAACTCAACTCAATAGTGATCTCGGAACAAGTCCTCTCTACACCCTCAACGGAATCTTCCCTTCTTCGAAACCTGCTCCCTCTGCTGAAGATACGATAGGAGCCGTCAGTTGTATCCTTTGGGCACTGACCATCGTCGTTCTCCTCAAATATGCCTTGTTCGCTCTCGAGTTCGGTACGATCGAAGGAGAAGGAGGACCCTTTGCTGTTTACACTGCTTGTTGTGAGTCTCTCTTTCCTTGCTCCTTTTTCAAACGCTTCAACTGAACAAGCACTTGTCCATCAGATCCTCCCAAAGAATCAAAACGCGACAATCGAGCTCTCACAACCTACACTACCGCCAGTATCGCCCAATCCCTCTCCGACCGCGTCTCGTTCTTCCAACGAAAAGCGATCAAAACAGCACTCTTCGTTCTCGCACTCTTCGGAGTCTCCCTCACCATGGCAGATGGTCTCTTGACTCCCGCAGTATCCGTCACTTCCGCCGTTGGAGGTATCGCCGTACCTTTCCCATCAGTTCAATCCAAAGTCGTCGGCATCTCATGTGCTTTCCTCGTTCTCCTCTTCTTCATTCAAACCGCCGGTACCAAGAGGATCGGTAGTCTCTTTGCTCCTATCATGATTATTTGGTTCTGCCTCAATCTCGTCAGTGGGGTTATCAACGTTACTCATTATCCTGGAATCTTCAGAGGTGAGTTCACTCTTGCTCTTTCGTTTCTCTTCTCGGATCGAGCTAACTCTTCCCTCGTGTTCTAGCTTTCGACCCCTCTCGCGCTGTTCTCCTCTTCGTTCGAACCAAGAACTACGATCTTCTCAGCGGTGTCATCCTCTGCGTCACTGGAACTGAGGCTCTCTTCGCGTTCGCACCTTTCTCTTATCTTCTATCGAATCCAACTGACTCTGTTCTCGCCACTCCTCTCTCTTTACTACTCATTCGCACGCTTCGATGATACAGCAAGTAAGCTAAAGCTCTTCGATTCTTTTCGCGTTCTCGCGAGCTCACTGACAATCTTTGCTTTCCTCAGTCTCGGTCAATTCAACAAGTACTCGATTCGTTTCTCCTACACCTGTTTCGTCTACCCCTGTCTCCTCCTCGCCTACCTCGGACAAGGTGCACGACTCGTCAAAGACCCCGAGCGAGTCATTCAGAACGTCTTCTTCCAATCGATTCCGGGAGGTTCCAACACGGCCTACTTCTGGGTCACTTGGATTGCAGCCATCCTAGCTTCGATCATCGCTTCTCAGGCTATGATGACTGCCGCTTTCTCCCTCATTCAACAACTTACGACTCTCGGTTCGATCCCTGCTCTCAAGATTGTTCATACCGACGACGCAAACAGCCATCGCATCTTCGTTCCTGTCGTCAATTTCCTCATTCTCGTCGGTACTATCGGACTAGTAGTCGGTTTCGGAACTGATGTTGGATTGACAAACGCATAGTGAGATCCTTCATTCCTCGAAGCTAATAGCTTGTACTACAACTGATCATCTCTTTCATACTATCTCGCAGCGGTTTCTCGGTCGCAAGTGTCATGATTATCACGACTATCATGCTTTCAGTCGCTATCATTCAGCTCAAACGCCTCAACTTCCTCTTCGCAATCGCATTCTTCCTATTCTTTGGGTTCTTTGATTGCCTCTTCTGGGGTGCAACACTCAAGAAGGTTCCTCATGGTGAGTTCACCTTCCCTGGTTTAGTGTTCCCTCTGAACTTCGACTCATTCGAATTCCCCTCGATCAGGTGCTTGGTTCACCCTCACTCTCGGTCTCGTTCTCCTCATTCTCATTCTCTCCTGGACCTGGGTCAAGCGCCTCGAAGATCGATTCGACGAATCCCACCGATACCGCCTCACCGAAGTCATGCGAATTGCAAGCGATCGGGACGGAGATGTCGATATCAAACCTGTTCAACCTGGTGTCGCTTTGGGCGATCTCTCGACTTTGCGAATCGATGGAGCGGAAGAACACGGGGTCTCGATGGGTCACAAGGAGAGGCAACTCGAGGCTTCGACCGGAACTACTTTACCTCGTTTACCCATCTTCGCTTTGTGAGCTTTAATCCTTCGCGTTTCGATATCTTTTGATACTGACTTCGACTCGCTCTCTAGCTTCCACAACTCGTCGGCGATTCAGCATGATGGTGTCCCTCATTCATTCTCTGCTTTCCTTCGTTCTTACCCCTCTCTCCCGAGTGTCATCGTGAGTTTCGTCCCTTTCAACTCCTCGATTGTCTTCCATTGACCATCGCTATGAGTGTAGGTCTTCCTCACCGTTCGCACCGTCGGAGTTCCTCACGTTTCGGAGGAAGATCGTTACCTCGTCGATCGAGTTCGAACATTCAGCGGTCTATACATCTGCACGCTTCGTTTCGGTTACCGGGATGTCAAGTCACTCGAGAACATTGTTCACCCTCTTCGAAGTCGAATCGTCGCTCTCGAGGCTCGAAGCGATCCAGCGAACCTCGACAAGAAAGTTCGAATCATCGACGAAGCGATCGAAACTGCCGTAACCCATATCGTGAGGACCTCTCTCCCTCTCTATTTCCTTGTGCTTAAGCTGATGACTCTCCAACGATAGCTCCCCAACTTCTACGTCGTCGCGGATCCTTCTTCGACTCGACCTAAGATCGTTCGATACATCCGCAAATTCTTCATCGAGGAAGTTTATCGTCGCATCAAGGTCAACTTTGATGAGTACGAACAGTATCAATTCGGGGATGATCAAGACGTTCTTCGCATGTCTGTAGTCGCCCCTCTTTAGAAAACACTTCTTTTCCATCTTTCATTCCTTAGATTCTCGTTTCCCTCTGCAGGATTTCCATCTCTCCCTCCGAAAGTTAGAATATTTAGTACCCTTTGTATGACTACTAGCGACCTTGCATCTGTAACACTCGTTGGTCCCTTCTTCACACTGCGGCGAGATTGCGAGATTCAGTAATCTGATCGGGAGGAGATGGAGTAATTTGACAGTGGGGCGTCGCGAACATATACTGCTGCCGATGGAGTTCAGCAGGAGTTGCGGAAGGCGATATGCAAAGGAGAAGAGAGAAGAAAAGATCTATATCCGACGATGCCTTCCTAACCCAAATCGTTAACAATCTCGATAACAAAGATTGAATGTACAATGCTCGAATCGTACGTTGAAGCTTCCTTTGTTCCATCAGCATCGCGACCAAAGCTTCGCAGCGTGAAAGAGCGCAATCGACCTCCAATCGAATTATCCACCCCTCGTTTTGAGCGAAGAGCCCAACGGCGTGAATCGTCGAGCATCTCCAATTGAACTGTGCTCCACTGCTCCCTGGCCAGATGGGCTGCTTCGTCTTGAGGATAGACGACTCGCGTGCTCGTGGAAGAGCTGGGAAAGAGGTCGGCTTCCGAAAGTAGCGTGGTTCAAGCGATCGTCTGCAAAAGTCGCAGAGTGAACTGACAGCATTGACGAGCTTCCAGAAACGCAGCGAAATTGCCAGGAGGAAAACCCTATGACGTACTGTTGATTTTTTTGCGCGATGGATCGACCTGAAATTCGCCCAAGGATGCTCTTCTCTTTTCTTTCCTTTCTCCTTCTTTCCTCACTTTGCCATACCTCAATCGGCACTTTTATATCACTACACATACCTAGCACACCTCTCTACCTAGTCTGTTCAGTTACTTAATACCCTTAATAGTCGTGAGTCCTTCCTCTCACCCTCTCTTCGAAAGTGGGGGAAAATCAGACGCTAAACTCTTTCCCTTCCTCTCTTTTCCCTTACGATCACTTTCAATAGAATTAAATTCAATATGCCTTCTACCGGTACTCACGTTCGTGAGATCAGCGAGAACCCCTCAAAGAAGTAAGTCCTTTTTGTTATTATCTCGCTGACGTCGCAAATCGAAATTAGAAAGCTAACCTACTTTCCTCTTTCTTCTCACAGCGCTGTCACTTCTCCCACAGACGCTAAGGTCAAGGCCGTCGATATCGACCGAAAACTCAAGCTCTATGGTGTCATCGAAGCTTTCCGACAGGGAAAGATGCCCAACAACGAGTGAGTTTCACCCGCCATCTCTTCTACTTTTCTGACAGAGACTGATCTCGTTCGTGAACTTGTTCTCTTCAGGCAATGCGTTCGTGCTCTCGATTACGCCCTTGGTCACTCTCCCATCCACGAGAACAAACTCTCAAAGGACGGAAAGGGTCTCGTAGAGGACTTCCGAGAGATCATTCGTACCGCCAAACAAATCGTTACCGAGAAGAACGACGATGAGCTCCTCCAAAACTTCATGTGAGTTAGCGCTTCCTCAACAAATTCTCGTCCTCGAAAACTGACGAATTCTCTGTTCTGATTCGATTAGTTACCACACCACCAAGGTTCAAACTCCTTCCGCTGATCAAGTCAAGAACGTCAACACTGCTACTTCCCAACAAGATATGCAACAAGATGGAGAGCAAGCCGTCGAACACCTTCGAACTCTCGGTAAACTCATCTTCACCAACTCCGAGTTCCGAAAGCTCTTGAAGGATGTCGGTATCCTCGGCCGCGACGTTGCTGCTGATGCTGCTGCCAAGGCCGCCGACGCTGCTCGACCTAGCGAGGAGCAACTCAACCAAGTTGACGAGACTGCCCCCTCAAACCAAGTAAGTCGACCTTGCCCTCGTTCTCGGTCTCCCCTACTCTTGCTGACTCTCTGCTTCTCTCTCATCAATAGTGGGTTGGCCCTAACGGAGAAGTTCGTGACCACACTTCCGACGTTCCCGATACTGGACTCGCTGCCAAGCGTGAACAAGCGAAGAACGCAAAGGAGGAGGCTCAACGAAAGAAGGAGGAGATCAAGGACGAGGCCAAGAGTCGTGGTGAGAACGTCGCCAACGCTGCCGACAACGCTCAACAACAACAAGCTGGTCCCGCTACTTCGAACATCGGAACTGGTTCTTCCTCGTACGATCAATCTTCCTCGACTGGATCTACTCTGGCTGGGGGATCTGCCTACAACGGTCAACCTCCTTACTACGGTGGAGCTAGTCAAGGTTCGACTTCCAACACCAGCGATTACCCTCTCTCCCAATCTTCCGGTGGATTCGCTTCCGCTGGTGGAAACTCTTCGGGTCTCACCGACGAGCAAAAGCAGGAGGGCAAGGAACGCGCTCAAGCTGGTGCGAACGCTGGACAAGGTCAAGCTAAGCAAGAGGCTCGCGATGTCAAGAACAAGGTTCTCTCTGCTATCCCCGACAAGCACAAGGACCGTGCCAACGAGCAATTGGATCGTACCCGAGTGAGCACCATCTCGCTACCTTTGTTTCCTCTTCGTTCTTTGACTGATTTTCTCTCGCTCGTCTTTCGCAGGAGTACATCGACGAGAAGTTCCCCGAGGAACGTCGCGACCGATTCATCTACCGATTGAAGAAGGTTGTCGTTGAGAACCAGGTTAGTCCTCATTCCTTTCTTGACTCGACGCTGTTTTCGATTGATCACTGACTTTTTCGTCCTTCGACTCGAAATAGCGCCACAAGGATTACCAACAAGCTATCGAGTTCTTCATGGACAAGGCTGAACACTACCAAGTTCAAGCTAAGGAGGCCGGCAAGCAATCCGGAGGATCCGTTGCTTCGGTTCGTCACGACACCAACTACCAACGCGCTCAACACGAGCTCCGAACTCTCCTCGAGCGATTCGCCAACGGTGCCTCCATGGACGGTATCTTCGACGCTGTTGACCAACTCTACACCGATTCGAAGAACGATTCCGAACTTCGTCACTGGTTCCACGAACTCAACGGCTACATTCGTCAATGCCTCCAAGAACCTGGATACATCATGAAGGATGAGTGTGACCGTCGTGGAAAGGAACTCAAGGACTCGAGCAAGAAGTTCTGGGATCCCAAGAACGGCAAATACGCTGGACACAAGGATCGATTCTTCGACGAGATTCAAAACTTCTTCACTCAATACGCCGACGATGGACTCAACCAACGTCTCGGAGAATCCGTCAAGACTCTCTTCTCCGACCTCCTCTTCAACTCTGAAGGTAACCTCGAGTACAAGTCTCACCTCTGGAAGGATATCCGAACCGTCATTCTCCCCGAACTCTTCCAACAAATCGGTTACGTTCCCATTCCTCGTGCCGAGTACACCTCTCCCGACGTCGACCTCGTCATCGAGAACCTTACCCTCGAGACTGCCAACCTCCTCCCCAACTTGTTCGAGATCGAGGCTCGCAACTACTTCAAGCTCTCTCCCTACGACAACCTCGGTGACGTTTCGAAGCACTCGTTCTGGGTCAGCTTCTCTCAGATCCAAACTGGTAAGCTCAACCTCCTCCCATATCATGATAGAGCGATCCTGACGTTGTTTTAATCCCGAAAACAGACTTGAAGGACGTAGCTTTCTACATCAAGAAGAAGACCGGTTTCCCCAAGTTGACCGATTCCGGCTACGCAGACGTCTTGTAAGTCTTCCCTCCCGTCGTCGATGAATTGTACGCCTGACTGACTTTGCTCTCGTTTTCGAATTACAGCCTCGGAGGAAAGGGTCTCTCTGGAAAGATTCACCTAGAATCGACTGGTCGACGTGATCACGCTTTCAAGGTTATCGAGGTCAAGGTGAGCTTACTCTCTTCTCTTCCCTTTCGTTGTCGTTGTCGGAAGCTGACTCTCTTTTGCTTCTTCGACTCTCAGATCAAGATCGACAAACTCAAGTTTGCCGTTCGCGAATCGAAGCACTCCTTCCTGTACGTCCTTCTTCCTTCCCTTCCTGAGTCTCGCCCGCACTTAGCTGACAAGTCTCGAAATCGCACAGTATCAACACTCTTCGTCCTCTCGCTACTGGTCTCATCAAGGGAGCTCTCACCAAGGCTATCGAGGCTGCTATCCGATCTGGTCTCGAGCAAGTCGACATGCAAGTCGCCGATATCCGTGAACGTCTCGACCACGCGAAGAACCAAGAAGGTACTTCCAAGATCGACAGCTTGAAGGCTTCTTTCAACCAAAAGAAGGCTGAAGGTGAACGAGCGAAGGCAAAGGCTCAAGACAAGGAACCTTCTGGCAAATTCTCCCTCACTCTCGAACCCGATCAAAAGCTCGTCAACTGGTCTGCTCGTGATTCGATGGTCGAGAAGATCGCTCACCACCAAGAAGGTGCTACCAAGACTGGATCAAAGGAATGGGAGGTGATTCTAGGATTTCTTTTCCCTCGCTTGTGAACCGAGCGATACTGATTTTCATTCTTCTTCTCATCTAGTCCGAGAATTTCACCCTCGCTGGAAAGCCCAACGCTACCTCTTCCTCGAACACCCACGGCTCCTCTTCCCACGGTACTCACGGTGTCGCCGGTCAAGCTTCCCAAATCGCTCACGGTCAAGTTCCTCACGGACAAACTAGCCAAGTTCCTCATGGTCAACTCGCTACGGGACCTACCACTCAGGAGCACTACCCTCTCGGTCAAATGCACCCTGCTCAAGTTCCTGAAGGTCAGGTTCCTCTCGGTACCGCTCGTCAAGTCTAAGCTACCTCATCTCGTCTCTCAAGTTTCGAATGAATCGTTTGTTCTTTCTTTCTTTGTTGTCGACGTGCTGCTGTTCGTTACCCCTTGGTCGGTTTCCTAATCTCCCACCCTTCTCCGTCTATACTCGTCTCTCGATTTGGAGTAGTTTTGTACATATATAGTTGATCGAATATAAACGCTGTTCTCTCTCTCCTCTTCTCTTGCCTGTTTCTCTCCTCGAGCCGCTAGCACCGTCACCCTCTCGGGCTTGATTTACAGATGCTAATCCGAATTGTACATTCGAGACGATCTGCGAAACGAGGGAAACGCGATTCATCGACGACTGCTACAGCGTCCGTCCAGTTGACCAATCCATTCTCTTCTGATTAAGTCGAGGACGACAGGGTGTAAGGGAGAGCTACGTTGCAGATCTCGACGAAAGGAGCTGTCTGCCTCGACATAAGGTTTGCTCTTTCGCGCTTGAGAGTGAAGATCCGACCGCAAGCTTCGTCGCTGACACTTCACAGTCTCGGTCCTCAATATGAAAATTCGCTCCATTACAGAGAGACGTTGAGAATCCAATCAACCAGAGTAGCTCTTTCGACCCGAGCTTGAATTCCTCGAAGTCTGCCTCGGACCCGTTTCTAGAGTCCCGCGGGTGACATCGAAGCGTATAAATCGAACGACATCTAGCCCAGGGCGAGGGTAACGTCGACAAGTGCCGGTTGACTCGTCAAACAAAGACGTTTTGACGAAACTTTCGAAAAGAGGGGCTGAGTGCTGAGCTTCCATTCAGAAAAATTCTAATCGTATCGATCGCACGGGGAACTCGTTCATCGCGTGCTTTCAACATTGTTCGGAAGAAGGACGAAAAGCTGCACCATGATCGCAAGCAGTCTTTCGTTTTGTCCTCTGTTTCGACTTTTCACTCTCTTCTGTCGTTTGTTCGCGGCGATCGCAGCTCAGACTCATGTGTGCGATCTCTAGACGCACTCCTCATCTCACAAAGCTTCTGTCGTAGTCCTAAAGGGCGATGTCAAGCGGTCGAACTGTTCAGCCGTCTCGGTTTTTCTTTTCCCTACCCCGCTCATTTCGACTTCTATCGTTGACATTGACTTCGAATGTGGTGCTTCTACTCTCGCAATGTTCGATTCTTTGGTCGCTTCTCTCGCGAAGACGGATGCTTCAAGTTCATAGCTCAGACCGGCAATTGAATTTGACTCTTGAGTAAAAATCCTTGCACTTTCCCCAGAGAAAAAAAGATTGGATTGGAGCAATCACGCAAGTCCACAAGATTCTCCCACTTCCCACGCTTTTTGCTCCCTCTCTCTCTCTCTCTCTCTTCCTCTTCACTTTCTCATTACTACTTCACATTGTAAGTCACTCGACATTGCTCTTCTTCAACTCTTCACTCACACGCTCAACCACTCTACCTGAAACAGATGGCACGATCAGCAGTTTTAGGATTCCCCCGTATCGGTGCTAAGCGAGAAGTTAAAAAAGCTACCGAGGCTTACTGGGCTGGCAAGATCTCAGCTGAGGAACTTCAAAAGGTAGCCAAGGAGCAACGTATCGCTCGATGGCAACTCATCAAGGACGCTGGTGTCGAGGTTATCCCTTCGTGAGTTTTTTCATTCACCTCCCTCTCTCTGTCTCGCTTTCTTCCCTTTCTTTGTGGGGGAGATACATAGGAGGAAGGTCGATCACTGTGGAATTGAGAAGAAGCGTCGGCCGAACAAAACACACTTGCACGTTCGAGACAACCTCTTACTGACACGTTGTCTCTCTTTTTCTCTCTTTCAGCGGTGATTTCACTCTCTACGATCACGTTCTCGACTTCAACTACACCTTCAACATCATCCCTTCCCGTTTCGCCGATGCCAAGGTCTCTGATCTCGACCGATACTTCGCTATGGGTCGTGGTCGTCAAGTTGACGGAGTCGACCTCGAGGCTCAAGAGATGCAAAAGTGGTTCGATTCCAACTAGTGAGTTGCAAACGATCTACTGCTGTATCCGTTGTAACCAGGACTGACCCGCTGCTTCTCTTTTTACAGCCATTACATCAAGTCTGAGGTTAGCTCCTCAACCGAGTTCAAACTCAACAACACCAAGCCCGTCGACGAGTTCCTCGAGGCCAAGGAGGCTGGTATCACTACTCGTCCCGTCCTCGTCGGTCCCATCACCGCTCTTCTCCTCGGAAAGACCGGTCGTGACGAGAAGTCCGACTCCTTCGAACCCATTCAAGCTCTCGACAAGCTCATTCCCGTTTACGGTGAGCTCCTCAAGAAGCTCGAGGAGGCTGGTGCCACCGAGGTTCAAATCGATGAGCCTTCCCTCGTCATGGATTCGACCGCTCAACTCGGAGACAAGTACCAATCTACTTTCGAAGCTCTCGCCAAGGCCGCCCCTGGTCTCAAGATCACCCTCGCTACCTACTTTGGACGTCTCGACTCGAACGTCGAGTTCATCGCCAAGCTCCCCATCCACGCCCTTCACATCGATCTCGACCGTGCTCCTAAGCAACTCGACTCTGTCGTAGCTGCCATCAAGCCTACCAAGCTCTCCCTCTCCCTCGGTCTCGTTTCTGGACGAAACATCTGGAAGAACGACATCGCCGCTTCTATCGAAATCGCAAAGAAGGTTGTCGACTCTCTCGGTGCCGACCGTGTTATCGTCGCTTCCTCTTCCTCCCTCCTTCACACTCCCGTCACCCTCGCCAACGAGTCCCGTCTCAAGCCCGAGGAGAAGGATTGGTTCTCGTTCGCCGCCGAAAAAGTCGCTGAAGTTGCCGTTATCGCCAAGGCCCTCGACAACGCTGAATCCGTCAAGAGTGAACTCGAGAAGAACGCTACTTCGATCAAGGCTCGTCGTGACTTTGAGAAGAACTCCGATGCCGCCGTTCGTGAGCGCCTCTCGAACGTCACTCCTGAGATGTACAACCGCAAGTCTCCCTTCCCCGAACGTATCGCCGCTCAAGACAAGGTTTACCAGCTTCCCGCTTTCCGTGAGTTGCCCATTCTTCCCTTCTCCACTTTTTACTTTGACATTGACTCTGCTTCGCGCATTCTTTAGCTACCACCACCATCGGTTCCTTCCCTCAGACCAAGGAGATTCGTCTCGCTCGTTCCAAGCACACCAAGGGTGACATCTCTACCAAGGAGTACGAGTCGTTCATCGAGAACGAGATCAAGACCGTTGTCGAATTCCAAGAGAAGATCGACATGGATCTCCTCGTCCACGGAGAGGTGCGTTTTTGCTTCTTCTAATCTTTCACCTCGGAATTCTCGACTGATCATGTTCGTCTCCACAGGCTGAGCGAAACGACATGTCTCAATACTTCGGAGAGCACTTCTCTGGATTCGTCTTCACCGAGAACGCCTGGGTTCAATCTTACGGATCCCGATACGTTCGACCTCCTATCGTCGTTTCCGACGTCTCCCGACCTGCTCCTATCACTGTCCGATGGTCATCCTACGCTCAATCCCTCACCAAGCGACCCATGAAGGGTATGCTTACCGGTCCCGTCACCATTCTCAATTGGTCGTTCCCCCGTGCCGATGTCACCAAGGAGGTCCAATGCAAGCAACTCGCTCTCGCTCTTCGTGATGAGGTTGTCGACCTCGAGAAGGCTGGTATCTTCGCTATCCAAGTCGACGAGCCTGCGATCCGAGAGGGTCTCCCTTTGAGGCAATCCGAATGGAACGAGTACCTTACCTGGGCTGTCGACTCTTTCCGTCTCGCTACCGCCGGTGTCGAGGACAAGACTCAAACTCACTCTCACTTCTGCTACTCTGACTTCAACCGTGAGTTTCCCTCATCGTTGTTTGACTTTCTCTTCTTCTTTTCGCTGACTTCCTTCTTTTCTTTTAGTTATCTTCGACTCGATCGCTCGTCTCGACGCCGACGTTATCTCAATTGAAGCCTCGAAATCGGTTAGTCTCAATCATCTGATGACCTGCGTCGTTGATGTCTCACTGACTCGATGTCGTTTTTAGGACTTGAAACTTCTCGACGCTTTCCGCAAGTTCGGTTACTCCAACTTGATTGGTCCTGGACTCTACGACATCCACTCTCCTCGTGTCCCCTCCGTCGACGAGATGAAACAACGTTTGTCCGCGTTCATGAAGGCGATCCCTCAAGCTAAGCACCTTTACATCAACCCTGACTGCGGACTCAAGACCCGAGGATGGGCTGAAGTCGAGTCTTCATTGAAGAACTTGGTTGAGGTCGCTAAATGGGCCCGAACTGAGTACGCTCAATAAGCTACTCGCTACCCCCGCCTTCTCTTCACTGTACAATCCCTCGCATCTCAACCTGCATTTACCCGAACCAACACTTTCGACGAACTTCGCTTCAACGGCATCGTCCCCCTTCCTTGCCCTACTCTCTCGGTCTAAACACAATCAGGTTTTATTACCCAGCTTCGATTCCTCTCGTCGCAACCCAACATACCCCCTTTCTCGTTTTATCGCAGTCAATTCTCTCCTAACAAAAAGCAGTTTCTGCATCAGTACCTGTAGCCTCTTCCCCTTCAGTTCCTCGATGTTGAAACTAGTCGTGAAGGAGCTCAACACTCCTCGGTTTTCACCTACCTATTCTTTCTGTCGTGATTCCGTTCGAGAGTAGTGCCCATTCTCCTCGCGATCTCGACCAGTCCCTCTTTGTTTGGAAAGCACATGGTGAGAGTTCCTGTATTCGAAGGAAAAGAAAGTTGAGAAGAGGTTCGCACTTTCGC
>Ga0308161_1002433_pt1 | contig 19691 bp, 17 predicted proteins | sample PhyFR2_FD_201034 | JGI IMG/M metagenome (GOLD analysis project Ga0308161, IMG submission 201034) | Phyllosphere microbial communities from UC Gill Tract Community Farm, Albany, California, United States - DLSLF.R2 | ecosystem: Host-associated > Plants > Phyllosphere > Unclassified | place: USA...
TGGCGACGCTGGGCGAGGACGTCCTCGATGCCCTGCCGGAGGATCGCGACCGTGTTGCGGAAGGCGCGTCGTTCCCCGGCGCCGAGCGACTCGGCGAAGGGGTGCGCGAGGATCGTGCCGATGTCGTCGCGCAGCCGGAGGAGCAGGCCGTCGTCGCGGAGCAGCTCGAAGGCGCCCTCGAACGCGCGACCCTCGGGGGTGGCCTGCATGAGGTTGTCGGTGCGCGCCAGGTAGTCGTCGAGGATCTCGCCGATCGGACGGACCTCCTGCCGGAAGTCCTCGACGATCTCGCGGTGCATCGCGGCCACGGCCTCCTCGACGCGCTTGAAGTCGCTCGGGAGCTGGCGGATGAGGTCGGAGATGTTCGTGTAGCCGTCACGCATCCGGTCGTCGTCGACCGTCGTGGCCTCCTCGCCGGACAGCAGCCGCGCCCGCTGTGCCTGCAGTTCGGCGATCTGGGCGTCGAGCCGCCGGACCTGTTCGTCGGGGTCCGGCTCGGCGCGGGCCGCCCAGCGGTGCACCGCGTCGACGATCATCGCCAGGCGGCTCTCGCTGATGAGGGCGCGGTCGGCGGAGAGGGCGTCCACCAGGCTCAGGGCCTCGAGCGCGTGGCTCGTCAACGAGTACTGCTCGTCGCCGTCGGGGGAGTTGGAGCGGACGAGCCACTGCGCCGCGACCCAGTCGCGGCAGAGCGCGCGGCCGTTCGGTCGTGCGTCCGCGGCGTCGCCCTCCGCCTGGTCGCCCGCCGGCACGCGTGCGCCGGTCGCACGCAGCCGCGCGACGTGCTCCTCGACCTGCAGGTGCATCCGGTCCGCGGGGACGTACTGGACGTCGCGGTCGAACACCGTGCGGAAGACCGCGAGGACCGCGGCGCTGGTCGGGCGGGAGACGAGCCGGAGCGTCGGGCGGTCGAGCACGGCACGGACGCGTGCGAACTCGAGGTCGACGTCGGTCATGCTGCCTCTCGGTCGTCGGGGTCGTCGGGTCGTCGGTCGTCTGGTCCCGGCGGTGGGCCGCCCGGGGAAACGAAAAGCCCGGCGCGGTGCGCGCCGGGCTTCTCGGTGCCGGTGGTGGCCGGCGGGGGTGGGCGATACCAGACTCGAACTGATGACCTCTTCGGTGTGAACGAAGCGCGCTACCAACTGCGCCAATCGCCCCCTGCACTTGCGTGCCAGTCGATAGTAGCGGAAGTCCGGGGCTCCTCCGAACACGGCGCGCAGCCCGGGTGTGGCGCGGGTCTCGGGGGCGGGTTCCCGTCCGTCTGCGTGTCCGCGTGCCCGCCCGCGATGGAGCAGCAACTGTCGGGTCCGCGCTCCCGACCCGACAGTTGCTGCTCCATCCCACCCCCGGGAGGCTCGGTGGGGAGCCCGGGGACAGGGTCGGGAGGGCCGCGATCCGCGTGAACTCGGGGGACACGCCCGGTGAACGGCGAGGATTTTGGCGGAAGCGCCCGGGTTCGTATAGAGTTCTTCTCGTCGCCGCGACAGCGGAGAGACACGGACTGAGCGAGACTTGCTCTCGGTCGGGCCAAATGCGGATGTGGCGCAGTGGTAGCGCATCACCTTGCCAAGGTGAGGGTCGCGAGTTCGAATCTCGTCATCCGCTCGAGTGTGGGAGTCCCCGGACGACCACGACTCACCAGAGGGTATCCCACCGTTCGGGTACTCACGGAGACGTGAACCTCGATGGTGGGGTGGCCGAGAGGCTAGGCAGCGGCCTGCAAAGCCGTCCACGCGGGTTCGAATCCCGTCCCCACCTCCAGCAACACCCTCCAAGACCATGCAGGACTTCGGTCAGCAGGTCTCTGGGCGATTGGCGCAGCGGTAGCGCGCTTCCCTGACACGGAAGAGGTCACTGGTTCGATCCCAGTATCGCCCACAGCAGGGAGCCCCCGGATCATTCGATCCGGGGGCTTTCGTGTTCCCGGGTGTTGTTCCGGTTGCCGGGTGCTCTTCCGGCTGAATGCCCGGGCTCCCGGTGTGATCTCGGCGATCCGTCACGCGTCCCGCGGCCGAGCGCGCGCCGCGGGACGGCGCCGCACGGCCGACCGCCGACCGCCGACCGCCGAGCCGGACGAGCCGGACGAGCTGGACGAGCGGGGCGAGCCGGACGAGCCGGGCTGGGCCGGGCCGCGGGACGGACGGCCCGGCCTCACGGGTTGCAGACCTCGCACCACTCCGGCTCGATCGTCCCGGGGGAGCGCGGCACCACCTCCGTCGCGTCGCACACCGCGCACCCGAGCACGTCGGCAGCCACCCCCGCCGACGCGGTCCCGCACCCCGAGCACCGCAGGCCACGCTCGACCCCGATGCGTCCCCAGCCCGCCGAGCGGCACGCCGGGCACGGCCGCGCGAGCCGCTCGGCCATGCGACGGGACAGGTCGGCGATCACCCGTCGACGGGCCGGGTTCGCGTGGGCCCGCAGGTCCGGACAGATGAGCACGGTGCCGTCGTCGGGCGTCACGTCGGCGACCGCGTCGGCGACCGCCGCCGCGACCGCGGCAGCCGAGGTCAGACCCTTGCGGGCGACGGTCAGCCCGTCCCGCCGCCACACGACGACGGCGCGGGTGTCGGGGAAGCCGAACCGGGCGGCGACGGCGAGGGCGTCCCCGGGGTCGCGGAGCGTGACCGCACCCTGCCCGGGTGCGGGGACGACGGCTTCCTCGGTGAGGACCACCTCGCGATCGTCGTCGAGGAACACCAACAGCTCGTGGTGGCTGCCGGTCGGCCACGCGCTCGTGTACGTGGCCTCGGACGCGAGCGCGAACCGGTGCCCCGTCAGCGCGATGCCGAGTCGTGCCTTGTCGAGTGCCGCCTGCCGAGGTGTGCGCACCCTGGCGGTCTCGCCCGTGAACGTGCCGAACTGGTCGGTGTCGATGTCGTCCGGTGCCACCACGCGCGCGTCGAGGAGCTCGCGGAAGACCTCGGCGGCCTGGTCCTGCTTGCCGTGCCGGGTCGCGAAGACGACGGTGGCGCCACGGTGACGGTCCGCGTCGGTCACTGGAAGTACTGGGAGCGGGACACCCAGGTGTCGGTGATGAACATCACACCGCTCCCGCCCTCGAGCAGTTCGCGGAGCGCCTCGATCAACGGCTCGGCCCGCTCGGCCGGCAGGACCGTGATGGTCATCCCCAGCGCGTCGTGGTCGTTGAACAGGTGCCGCCCGTTGTGCGCTCCCGAGTGGCCGACGCCGGAGACGCCGGCGACGCTGGTGTAGCCGGTCGCACCGGCCGAGGTGATGAGCTCGTGGACCGCGGTGCTCACGTCCGAGGGCGCGATCACCTCGATGCGGATCATCGTGATGAGGTGGTTCATGAGGGGTTCCTCTCGTCGGTGGTGAAGCCGGCGGCGCGGTACCGCTGCCACGGCTGGTGGGGGTCCTGACGGGCGTGGAGGGAGATCCAGCCCCCGTCGAGCAGGGCGCGGAGCGCGTCGGTGGCCGCGACGATCTGCGCGATCCGGTCGAGCGGTGCCTGGATGAGCACGCTGAGCCGGAGGGGCTCGTGCAGCAGTCGACCGCCGACCGCGACGGACTGCCAGGGCAGACCGGTCCGCAGGTCCCCGGTGTGCCCGGCGAGCACCCCGAGGTCGCCGAGCGGGTTGTGCACGGTCTTGTTGCCGGCTCCGTGCCGCTCGGGGTTGATGGTCGAGAAGAAGTACTGCGCGTTGATCCACTGCGCGACGATGAGCGGCGCCGTCATGATGTTCGTCAGGGCACTGCCGTCCGGGTCGGCGGCGGGGTCGTAGTCGTGCAGGAACGTCCGGCGCTCCAGGTCGACGCCGCGGGTGATCGCCCGCGGCGCGATGATGATCGCCGCGTTGTTCGCGAGGCCGAGCTCCGGGTACATCTCGGACCCGTCGGTCGCGCGACGGCGGACCCGGCGCAGCGACGTCCGCTCGCCCGCACCCGGCAGGTCGCGGGCACGCTCGGCCGTCAGCGCGTCGCCGGCCACGGCGGCGGCGGCGAGCAGCCGGTCGACCGTCTCGCGGTGCGTGCCGGGGACCAGGTGCCGGTCGAGCACGGTGAGCCGGTCGGTCGTGGTCTCGTGCTCGGCGGCCACGAACCACGTCGTGTCCGGGATGGACAGACCGCGCTCGGCCAGGCGGCGGCGGACGGCGGGGTCGTTGCAGATCGCGGCGGCGGCACGGGCGTTCGCACCGCCGGGGTTGCCGCCGCAGGCACCGCAGTCGAGCGCGGCCCGGTAGGGGTTGTTGACGGTCTCGGTCCGGTGCCCGGTGAGCACGACCAGCGGCGCGAAGCGGGTCAGGCCGGTCATCCGCAGGGCGGCCTCGGCGGCGACGACCCGGTCGTCCAGGGGGATCTGCTCGCAGACGTCCAGGACGGTGTCCGGCGTCGGGATCCGACCTCCGTCACGGTTCCCGGTGACCGGGCGCACGAGGTCCGCCACGAGCGTGCCCCACCCGGACAGCTCCGCCCACCCGAAGGCCGACGCGGGGGTGCTGGCCACCCGCTTGGTCGTCGACCGGACGGCACCGGCGAGGGCCCGGCGGTCGCGGGCGCGACGGGCTGCCGCGGCGTCGACCGCCTGGTCCGTCACCTCGTACCCGGTGCTGAGCAGGGCGGGGTACTGCTCCCGCGGCTGCTGCCCGAACAGCGACGTGTACCGCAGCGGGACGCCGAAGAACCCGGCGAGGCCGAACGTCCGGACGCCGACGGTCAGCTCGAGGTGCCTGCGGAGGCCCTCGGACCGGGTGTCGATGCAGAACACCATCTGCACGTCGAGGCGCGCCTCCGGTGCCACCGTGTCGGCCGGCCCGCCCCGCGCGATGGTCGCCATCAGTCCGTCGCGGTAGGCCGTCTCCGCCGCGGTCTGCCACACCGTCGTGCGCGTCGCGGGGTCGAGCAGCCGCAGCACCCGGGACACGGCGATGCGTTCGGCCGGCGCAGGTTCGTGCGTCGTGTCGCCCACGCAGAGCCGGAGGGTCCGCTCGACCCAGCCGGCGTCCGGCGCGGCGACCGACACCCTGTCCGCCGCCGGAGCAGCGGCATCGACCGCGGGGACGTCCACCACCGCACCGAGGGCGTGCGTGAGGGCCAACCGGCACGCGACCAGGTCGGTCAACGTGGCGTCTCCGGTGTGCTGGGCCCGCCACGCCAGGTGGCTTGCCCACCCGGGCAGTGCGTGGAGCTGGGCGCCGACCACCGCGGCCCGTGACGCCGCCCCGATCCCGTTCGCCCGCAGGACCTCGGCGATCGCGGCCTCGGCGGTGGTCGGCAGTGCGAGCAGGGTGGTCCGGGCGCGCTTCGGCACGGTCCGGTCGTGCCCGGCCAGTTGCCGGAAGCGGTCGAAGAGCCCGGTACCGGGTGCCGGTGCCCAGACCGGGTCGGCCGAGAACCGCGCGAGGGACTGCGACAGGTACTGGTCGACCGGATCGAGGGCGTCGTCCCGCTCGGGGTCCGAGGCCGACGCGGCGTCGACCGGCGGGTGCAGCAGCGCGGCGACCGCGACGTCGAGTGCGGTGGACCGGCGTCCGGCGAGCTCGAGGTCGTCGGCGGTCGTCAGCGCCGGCAACACCTCGGCGACGGCGGTCCGCAGCGCGCCGAGGTCGACGTCGCCCTGCAGGTACTCGTGCTCCGGACGGGTCGGGGTCTCGCCGGGGACGGTGTGCAGCGCCTGCATCGGTCGGCGCAGGTGTCCCGAGGCGGGGTTGACCGCGATGAACGAGGTGAGCGGCCAGGTCGGGGTGATCGTCCGCGCGGCACCGGCGACGGCGGCGCGGACCTGGGGTGCGGATGGCTGGGTCATGCGGTCTCCTGGACGGGGCTCGTGGACGTCGGGCGGGCGAGGGTGCTGCGACGCATGAGCCGCAGGCGCGGGACGGGCGTGCCGGCGACCCGGGCGACCCAGCCGTAGAGCACGGGGTCGCGGGCGATCGGCAGGTGCGGCAGGAGCGACAGGGCGCCGACGACGAGCAGCGGGACGACGAGCACCCAGCCCGGCAGCGGATCGACGGCGGCGGGCACGTCGGACGACACCAGGGCGTCGAGGGCGTGGACGGCGGCCGTGTACACCGCGCTCGCCACGATCACGAGCGGGACCGCGAGCACCCGCACGCCGACGTGCACCCCGCGGTTCGTCAGCACGCTGTGGAGCACGAGCGCGGCGGCGACCCACCCGGAGGCGGCGAGCACGGTGCTCGACAGGGTCGCCGGCCCGGTGGACAGCCACGCCGCGGGGACGATGCCGAGGCCCGGCAGGACGGTGGCCACGACCGCGGCGGCCCGGCGCTGCGCGGCCGGGGCGGGATCGGTCACCGGGGTGGCGAGCGCGCGGCGCTTGTCGTCCACCTGCTCGCCGGCCCGCAGGAACAGCCGCGCCTTGTACATGCCGTGGCCGACCAGGTGGAAGACCGCCGCACCCCAGGCGCCGACGCTCAGCGTCACGAGCATCACGCCCATCTGCGCGGTGGTCGAGGCGACGAGCCGTCCCTTCAGGTCGGCGCGCACCAGGTACCCGGCGGAGCCGACGACCATGCTCGCCGCCCCGCACGCCCCGAGCAGGGCGAGCGCGGCGGGGTGGGCGGTGACCATCGGGGCGAAGCGGATCACGAGGAACGCGGCGGCGTTCACCAGCCCGGCGTGCATCACCGCCGAGACGGGCGTCGGCGCGGCGAGCGTGGTCCGGAGCCAGCCGTCCAGCGGGAACTGCGCGGACCGCGAGACGCACGCGACGACCAGGAGCAGGGCGACCACGGCCGCCGACCAGGCCGGGAGGCGCTCGGTCACCGCCGCCAGGCGCGCCCACTCGACGTCGCCCCGCGCCGTCCCGGTGACGGTCACGACGGCCGCCCAGAGCGCCAGGTCGCCGACGGCGAGCTGCCGCAGGGCTCGCGCGACGCCGTCGCGCGCCTGGCGGGACCGCCGGTAGGTCGCGAGCAGGACGATCAGCGCAGCGCCCGCCACGGTCCACGCGACGGCGAACCACAGCACCGACGGCGCGAGCACCAGACCGACGGCCGCGGCGGTGAGCACGTTCACCCACACCGCGAACCGGCGCTGCCCGGTGTCTCCGCGCAGGTGCGCCACCGCGAACCGCTGGATCCACACGCTGAGCCCAGCGACGAAGACGGCCGCGAGGACGGCGAACCAGGCCGGCCCGGCGCCGGTCGTCCACCGGAGGACGACCGAGCCCACGGCGGCCGCGATGCCGACCGAGCCGACTCCGACTGCGAGTGATGCCGCTCGTGCTGGGGGGATCCCGGGGTGTGCCGCCGCTGCGGCACCGACCAGCCACACCAGGGCTGCCACGAACTCGAGGACCATGAGCGTCCCGCCTTTCCGGATTCGGATTACGTGCTAACCATAACCGGACTTCGATGTCGTGTAACGCAGATCACCTGAGAGGGCGTGGAGGTCTACGCTGGGCCCGTGACGCAGTGGACCTTCCTCACCAACCACGCACACGTGCTGTTGTGCGTGGCGGCGAACCCGGACGCGCGCGTGCGGGAGATCGCGCAGACCGTGGGCGTCACCGAGCGTGCGACGCAGCGGATCCTCACCGAGCTCGAAGACGCCGGCTACCTCACGAAGGCGCGCGACGGTCGGCGGAACCGGTACACGCTGAACCCGGACGCGCGGATGCGGCACCCGATGGACCAGGAACACCACATCGGCGAGCTGGTGACCCTGCTCACGGCGCAGCCGGCTGCGCAGGGGCCGGCCGAGTAGTGCGTCCGGGTGGGGATCGCCGCGCCGACGTCGCAGTGTCGGGCGTCCCGTCGTGAGCCGGCTCCGTGCCTGGTGGCGGTCGGTGGACGAGCAGCCTCGACCGAGCGTCTACGACGCCGGACGGGCGACCATCCCGTACCCGCCCCTCGACCGCAGTGAGCTCGCGCGCTTCCACCGGTGCGAGACGTACCTGCTCCGCGAGGTCGTCGATGCCCGCTCCTGGGGTCGGCAGGTGGATGCTCGCGGTGTGCCGTTCCCGACGAACGGCTGGCTCGTCATGCCGGGGCGGGTGTACTCGGCGCTGATGGACGACACCCGCGGCTCCGGGCCCCGTCGACCGGTCATGGACGCCGTCGTCACCTGGCTCGCCGACGCCGGTGCGCTGCAACCGCTGTCGGAACGGATCCGGGACGACATCGCGGCGTCGAACCTCGAGGAGCGCCGACGGGACGGCGTCGGGTACATCGGCGCCGACCAGCCACGTGACTGGGACCACGACACGTGGCAGGTGGATCCCGACCGGATGCTCGAGGTGTACCCGCACCTCGCCGACGCGAACACCGACTGGGAGCGTGCGGCGGCGCCGTGACCGACGGTGTCGCGCCCTCCGACGAGGCCGAGGCGACCACCGACCACTCCTCGTCGCCGGAAGCGACGCGCCGCAGCGGGACGATCTGTCAGGATCGGGGCGGACGGGGACATTCCTCCCCTGGGCCGTCTCCAACTGCACGCTCACGGACGACTCGGTGACGTCGGAGTACGTCGCGAGCGGGCTCTCCGACGCACACTGAGCCGGACGCCGTCAGCAGCGGCAGTCAGTCCTCGGGCAGCGACCGGACCCAGTCCTCGAACGTCCGCGCGTCGTCCTCGGAGAGGACGGCCGCGGGCGGGACGCCCTCGCCGCCGGCGTGGAGGAACACCGTGCCGTCCGGCAGGTCCGTCGTGACCTCGCCGATGATCGAGTCGGACGAGGCGACGCCGGCGCGGGCCAGGAACATCAGCGGGGCTCCCGGAGCCGAGTCGGCGATCTGCCGCTCGGCGTCGACGAAGGCGGCGAGGTCGGACACCAGGAACGTCGAGGTCGCGCTGCCGGTCCGGACGGAGACCGCGTGCGCGGGCCGACGACCGAGGTCGCGCTCGGTCGGGACGGCGGTCACCCCGGAGCCGGACCACGGGCGGACCTCCGTCGACGCGACCTTGCGGGCCGGACGCGGAGCCGGTCGCTTCGGGAACGCCGCGGTGACCGCGAACGCACCGACCATGACCGCGAAGCCCCACGCCGGCGCGGCGGCGACGTGCAGGCGTGCGAGCAGGACGACCCCGGCGACCCATCCGAGCACCGGCAGGAGCGGGAACCACGCCGACGTGCTGTCGCGTCCGAGACGCCAGGCGACCGCGCCGTAGGCGAGCCCGGCGACCGTGGGCAGCCAGAAGTCGAGCGGGTGCGCGGCGATGATCCCGCGGTGCAGGACGACCGTCGCGACGGCGAGGAGGACGGCGAAGGCCCCGTTGAAGAGCTGCGCGGTGCGGCGCTCGCGCTCGCGCCTGGTGAGCGTGGTCATGTTCCCCCGGTGGTGTGCGGCCGGTCGTGTCGGTCCGGCCAGCGGTCAGCGTACGTCGGCGGTGCGCCAGAGCCAGCGAACGCCACGGCCGACCGGCGCGAACACCACGGGGGCGAACAGCAGCGCGGCGACGAGCAACACGAGCAGTGCGAGCAGCGCCGGGAGTGCGAGGGCGACGCCGAGGCTGTCCTGGGGCAGCGCGAGCAGGGCCGGGGTGTACCCGATGCACACCAGGTAGCCGAGTCGGAGCGCCCCGAGGACGGCGAGCAGGATGCCGACCGCCCGTGGCCAGCGGACGGTCCGAGCAGCGACGAGGACCCCGGCGACGGCGACGAGCGCCACGGCGACGAGGAACAGGACCCCGGCGGGGGAGACGAGGACGACACCGCTCGGGTTCGGGAGCTCCCCGCTGAGCGTGCCGAGCGCGATGCCCGCACCGAGGACCATCGTCGGCAGGTCCTTGCGGCGCTGCCCGAGCACGACCGACACCACGGCCAGCACGGCGCCGAGCAGACCGAGCAGGCGGACGGCGGTCGCGGAGACGTCTCCGCCGGCGAGTTCCACGACGGGCGCCACCGCGGTCGCGAGCAGGGCGGCGGTCATGCTCACCGCGGTCGCGCGTGCCGCCGAGCCGTCCCCGCGGGGTCCCGTCTCGCCCGTGCCTGCCGTCTTCGTCATCGCCGTCCCTCCGTCGGTGCCACGACCGTACCGCCCGGGTGGTCGCGGCCGCTGCCCCCACAGCTGCGACCGCGACCAGGCGGGTTCCCCACCTCGACCAGGGTGCTGCAACCGGTCGGCCAGCCGCATCATCCGGAGGGCGGAACGTGCGACGGGCAGTCGTCCGGACCCGACCTCGGCCGGGGCGCGCTCAGGGGTGCCGGACGGGGTGGTAGATCGCGATGGGCGGTGCGGACGGGTCGCCGTCGTCGTGCGCGTCGCCGGTGGCGAGCCAGGTCGTCCCCTCGTGCTCGATCGTCGTCGGCAGGTCGCCGTGGACCAGGATGCGGACCGCTGGCGCGTCGCCGTCGATCAGGTCGACGCCGTGGGCCTCGGTGCCGCCCGGGTTGTCGTGCACGTAGCTCATGGCACCAGTGAACCCGCGGGCCCTGGGAGCGGGGGCCGGTCGGGCCGTTCGCAGCGTTCGGGCTGCCGCGACCGGCCCGGCCGGGTGCGTCCGGCCGCTCGCAGCGTTCGGGTCGCCGCGATCGGCCGGACGGCGGGGTGGGTGGCCCCGGGTGCTGCGCGGGTCTGGCCGACGACGGGCACCGAGGAGACATCCGGAGCCGGAGGCCGTCCGGATTGGTCCCGGTCCGCGCCGTGCGGTTTCCCGCAATCCCGCAGTCCCGTGCCCCGGGATCCCGCACGATCCTGCTCCAGCCGGTGGTCCGCGGACCCGGGACCCCGGGACGTGCACGTCCGTCCGGCGGTCCACGGCACCCAGGGTGCGAGCCGGACGCGCGACGCGCCCGGCACCGCGGGGATGCCGGGGTCTGCGGCCGGGCGCGCTAGAGTGGTGCCGTACGCGGATGTGGCGCAGTGGTAGCGCATCACCTTGCCAAGGTGAGGGTCGCGAGTTCGAATCTCGTCATCCGCTCGGACAGAAGGCCCCGGTCACCGACCGGGGCCTTCGTCGTTGCCGGCGCGGATCAGGTCCGCGGTGCCGGGCCCCGGCACCGATCGGGTCCCGGTGCAGATCCGGTCCCCGGCCCGGATCAGGCCCCGCCGAACCGTTCCGCGCGGACGTCCGACGTGTCGTGGCCGAGCTCCCCGAGCCACCGCAGCACCTGCTCCACGAACGGGGTCGACCCGCAGACGTAGACCAGGGCGCCGGCCTCGGGCGGGAGCACCGACCGCTCCAGGCTGTCCCGGGTCAGCCGTCCCACGGGCTCGTCCGACCCGTCGGGACCGCGGCGGCTGTACACGTGCGTCACCTCGAGCGGAGCGTCGGCACGGCGGGCGTCGTCGAGCTCGGTGCGGAAGAAGACGTCCTCCGGCGTGCGGGTCGCGTACAGCAGGCGGAACGGCTGCAGGTCGTCGGCCTCGGCGTGCGCGACGATCATCGGCAGCAGCGGGACGAACCCCGACCCGCCCGCGACGAGCTGCACCGGGCGCGCCGAACCCGTGGGACGCCAGACGAACCAGCCACCGAGCGGACCGTGAACGTCGAGGCCGTCGCCGACCTCGATCGCGTCGACGAGGAACGGCGAGACCTCGCCGTCGTCGACCCGGTCCACCGCGAGCGTCACGCGCATGCCGTCGCCGGAGGACGCGATCGAGTACGACCGCGAGGCCTGGTAGCCGTCCTCGGCCGTGAGGCGGAGGTCGAGGTGCTGACCGGGTTCGTTGCCGGGCCACGTCGGTACGTCGAGGACGAGTCGGCGGGCGTTCGGGGTCTCCGGCGCGACGGACGCGACGGTCGCGGCGTGCCAGGCCGGGCGCCTGCGGGCCGTCGCCGACGGGGCGGCGGCGGGGCGGGCCTCCAGACCGGGTGCCGGCGCGTCGGACGGAACGGCCGCGCTCACCAGTACCGCTCTTCCTTCCACGGGTCACCGTGCATGTGGTAGCCGGCGTCCTCCCAGAAGCCGGGCTGGTCGTCGGCCTGCATGACGATCCCGCTGACCCACTTCGCGCTCTTCCAGAAGTACAGGTGGGGGACCAGCAGACGGGCGGGACCGCCGTGCTCGGGCGTCAGGGGAGCGCCGTCGGCCTCGAACGCGATCCACGCCTTGCCGTGCAGCAGGTCCTCGAGCGGGACGTTCGTCGTGTAGCCGCCGGTGCTGTGGACCATGCAGTACCCGAGGGCGGTGTCGACCTCGGCGAAGAGCCGGTCGAGCGGGACACCCCGCCACGCCATGTCGAGCTTCGTCCAGTGCGTCACGCAGTGGATGTCGACGGTGACGTCCTCGACGCCGAGCGCCCGGACCTCGTCCCACGTCCAGGTGCGCTGGCCGGACTCCGTGCGGATCGAGAAGGTCCAGTCGGCCGGCGCGACGTCGGGGGTGGCACCCGCCGAGAGGACGGGCCAGTCGCCGACCAGGGTCTGCCCCGGAGGGATCCGCGCGTCGTCGCGGTCGTCCCGTCGCCGACCGAAGCCGCGGGTGAACGTCGCCATGGGTGCTCCTTCGTCCGGCCGTCGCTCACGATCATGCCGGGTCGGCGGGCGGGACGCACGGGCGGCGCGGCGGGTCGGGCGCGGCGGGTCGGGCGCGGCGGGTCGGGCGTGCCGCCTCGGGCGCGGCGGGTCGGGCTCCTGCCACTGTCCCAGCCGACGCGTCGGTGGCAGCGCGTAGCCTCGTGCCATGTCCGGGAGCGACGAGCACCCCACCGACCACACCGACGACGACCACGCGCCGGGCGACGGCCACGGCACGGGCGATGCCCACCCCCTGGGCGACCTCCACACCGACCAGGGCCCGATCACCGACCGCGTCCTCGTGGCGGGTGGGCTCGCCGACCTGCCCGAGGTCCGCCGCATCCTCGAGGAGCTGCCCGACTCCGCGTACGGCCAGGTCTTCGTCGAGGTCGCCTTCGCCGACGAGGTCCGGATCCTGCCCGCCCCGCCGCACCTGACCGTGACGTGGCTGGTCCGCAGCGACTGGCCGTCGACCATCACGACGCTGCTGTTCGCCGACCACGGGGAACTGCTCGCCGACGCCGTCACGGCCTGGGCCGCGGAGTGGTGCGTCGTCGGTTCCGAGCCCTACACCGCGGTGTGGATCGGGTGCGTCGACAGCCCCTGGGTCGAGCGTGCCCGGTCGATCGTGCAGATCGACCTCGCCGCCACCGGGCAGCAGGTGCAGGTGGAGTCCGGCGGCTGACCGCTGGTCGCGCCCGTCACGGACGTGACCGGTCGGCCGGGAGGCGCGGCTCGGGGCGACGGGGCCGGTGCGGTCCACCGACGGGTCGCGGTGTCCCCTGGTGGCCGGGTCGACCGCCGCGGCGACCGGTCCGACGCTGCACGCGGCGGCGCGGCCTGCGGTCGCGTGCGGCCCGCCCGGGGCCGGTCAGGCCCCGTGCCTCGCCCCGGCGTCCTCGAAGAACACGTCCGGCGCGTCGACCCGCCGGTCGGTGACCGTCGTCGGGCTCTCCAGGTGGACCGCGCCCGACGGCAGGATGCCGGCACCGCCGAAGCGCTCCATCACGCGCCACTGGGCGACGACGTCCTCGCCCGCGTGCTCGCTCGGCAGCGCCGACCAGAAGCCGAACCCGCCGACGGCCTCGAGCGCGTCCCGGTCGTAGAGCACGCACGCCCCGACCCAGGCGACCCGGTACGGCACCCATCCGCCGGGCTCGACGTCGAGGTCGGCCGCGACGTGCGCCGGGTTCGCGGCGTTGTGCAGCGAGAGCCGGTCGAACGCCGGTGTGCCGCGGCGAACGACCTCGGGGACGACCGGCCCGTCCCACCGCTCGAACACCGCCGTCTCGTGCGGGCGCCGGTCGGCCAGGTAGGACAGCCCCTGCACCGCGCTGCCGACGAACCCGCACCCCAGGTCGTGCAGGGCGTCGAGCATCCGGCGGAGGGCGCCCGGTTCGAGCCAGACGTCGTCGTCGAGGTACAGCACCGCGGCGGCCGCGGCGTGGTCGAGCAGGTGCTGCCGGTGCTCTGCCAGGCCACGCCGTTCCGGGTGCGCGAGGAGCGTGACGGGGCGGCCCTGTGCCTCCAGGACGCGGAGCATGGCGGCGACCGCCGGCGCGGTGGCGGCGTCCTGGCCCGCGGACTGGTCGCTGAGGACGAGGCGGAGGGCGACGTCGGTCTGGGCGGCGAGCCCGGCGAGGGTCGTGGCCAGCTCGGCCGGACGACCGACCGTCGGGACGAGGACGTCCACCTCGACCGCGGGACCGTCGGCGGCGGGACGTGCCCAGTCGCCCGACCAGCGGGCGACCGGGAGGGCCGGTGGGGTGGACGTGCCGACGGCGCTCACTGTGCCGGGTCGGGCTCGACCGGTTCGGCGGTCGGGGCGCGGTCGTCGGAGGGACGGTCGACGGGGACCGGCGCGGCGTCTGCCGGCGCTGCGCGGTCGGCCGCCACGCGGCCGGCCGCGTTCGCTGCCGCCGCGGTGTTCGCCGCTGCCTCACGGATGCGTCGGACGACCGCCGTCGTGGAGTGCTCGGGGACGTAGTCGACCATGACGACCTCGCCGCCGTACGCGCGCACGACGTCGGTCTCGCTGAGCATCTCGGGGGAGTAGTCGCCGCCCTTGACGTACACCTCGGGGCGGAGGCGCTCGATGAGCGGGATGGGGGTGTCCGTCGCGAACACCGTCACGAGGTCGACGCAGGCGAGCGCGGCGAGCACGCCCGCGCGGTCCTCGGCCGTGTTGATCGGGCGCTCCGGGCCCTTGAGCCGGCGGACCGAGTCGTCGTCGTTCAGTGCGACGACGAGCAGGTCGCCGAGCTCGCGCGCCTGCCGGAGGTACGTCGTGTGGCCGCGGTGGACCACGTCGAAGCAGCCGTTCGTGAACACCACGCGTCGACCGGCGGCACGGGCGGCGTCCACGGCGAGCGACAGGTCGTCGTGGTCGACCACGGTCGCGGCGGGGGCGGTCACGGACTCGAGCAGGGCGGCGGCCGAGCACACCGAGGTCCCGGCCTCGCGCACGACCACGTCGGCGGCGGCCTGGGCGACCGCGACGGCGTCCCGGAGCGGGGTGTCGACGGCGAGCGCGACGGTCGCGGCGGCGCAGAACGTGTCGCCGGCGCCGGACGCCTGCTGCTCGGAGGCGGGGGTCGCCCGGGTCCGGAACGCCTGCTCGGCGTCCGGCTCGAGCAGGACGGTGCCGTCCCGGTCGAGCGTGACGACGGCGGCGCGCGCGCCGGACCGGGCGAGGACGTCGGCGCGGGCGTCCACGACCACGGGGACCCGGGCGGCACCGGCGCCGAGTTCCCGGCCGAGCAGGCCCGCGGTCTCGCCGGCGTTCGGCGTCACGAGGTCGGGGTGCAGGGCGGCCCAGCGGGTCAGGTCGTGCGCGTCGACGACCACCGCGTTGGGGCGGTCCCGGTCGAGCACGGGGACGACGTCCGACGGCTCGACGCCCAGGCCGTAGTCGCAGACCACGGCGGCGTCGGCACCGCGGACGGCACGGGCGACCGCCTCGGCGAGCCGTGCGCCGTCCCGGGCGTGCGGGGCCTCGGTGATCTCGTCGACGCGGACGACCACGCGGTCGCCGCCGACCACACGGGTCTTCGTCGTGGTGCGGGCGCCGGGGACCTCCACGAGGAAGGTCGTGTCCACGCCGGCGGCACGGAGCCGCTCGCGCAGCACGCGTCCGGACTCGTCGTCGCCGACGAGTCCGACCATCCGGACGCGGGCGCCGAGGGCGCGGGCGTTGACGGCGGTGTTCGCGGCGCCGCCCGGGACCGCGACGGTCTCGGTGACGCGGACGACGGGTGCGGGGGCCTCGCGGGAGACCCGTTCGGCCTCGCCGACCGTCCACTGGTCGAGGATGCAGTCGCCGACCACGACGACGAGCGGTTCGCGGTCGTCGACGGCGGCGACGAGGTCGCGGACGAGACGGACGTCGGCGGTCATCGGGTCTCCTCGGTGTTCGCTGTGGTGCCGACCCCGGAGCCGGTGGCGACACCGGTGCCGGCGGCGTCGGCGCTGGCGGCGTCGGTGCTGGCGGCGGCATCCGTACCGGCGGTGTCGCCGGTCTCGGCCGCCGCGGTGCTCGGCGTCGTGGTGGCCGGTGTCGTGGCGCCGGTCCCGGCCGCTGCGGTGCTCGTGCTCGTGCTCGTGGTCGTGCTGTCGGAGCGTCGTGCCGGTGCCGCCTCGAGGTGCACGACCGTCGTGGTCGTCATCTCGTCGAGCAGGTGCGGGCCGTACCCGAAGCCGGCGCCCGAGGCACCGCGGGGCTGGGCGCTGCCGCCCGGTGCGCCGCCGAAGACGGCGTTCACCTTCACGGTGCCGACCGGCAGCTCGGCCGCGGCACGCAGCGCGTGGCCGGTGTCGGCGGTCAGGACGGTCGCGGCGAGGCCGTAGCGGTCGGCGGCGGCGAGGCGGAGCCCCTCGTCGAAGGACTCGACGACGCGGACGGGGGCGATCGGCCCGAAGGTCTCCTCGGTCATCACGAGCATGGTGTCCGTGACCCCGGTCAGGACCGTCGCCGGGTAGAACGCTCCCGGACCGCCCGGGACGACCCCGCCGGTCTCGACCGTGGCCCCGGCACGCACGGCGTCGTCGACGTGGGCCTGCACGGTGTGGCGCAGCCGCTCGTCGACGAGCGGGCCGAAGTCGGCGGCCGCCGAGGCGGTGCGGCGCTCGGCCTCGGCGACGAGTGCGGCGACGAAGGGCTCGGCGACCGCGCGGTGCACGTAGACGCGCTCGACGCTCGTGCAGATCTGCCCGGTGTTCGCGAACGCACCGAGGGCGACCTGCGCCGCGGCCCACTCCGGGTCGACGTCGCCGTCCACGACCACGGGGTCGTTGCCGCCGTTCTCGCGGATGACGTGGGCGCGCGTGCGGGTGGCGACCTCGGCGAGGCGGTCGCCCGTCGCGGTCGAACCGACGTGCGCGTACACGTCGATGCCGTCCTGCTCGAGCAGGAGCTCGCCCGTGGTCGCGTCACCGTCGACCCCGACGAGGACGCCCTCGGGGAGCACCTCGGCGAGCAGGGCGTTCAGCCGGGCCATCGTGGCGGGGGAGCGCTCACTGCCCTTGTGCACGACGGTGTTGCCGGTCACGACCGCCGCGCCGAGGATCCCGCACGCCACGGCGACCGGGTCGTTCCACGGGGTCAGGGCGAGCACCACGCCGCGGGGGTGCGGGACCGACCAGTCGGCGGCGCCGAACTGCCCGCGGAGGGCCTCGCCGCGGTGGACCGGCCCGAGCTCGGCGTACTGGACCAGCGTGCCGATGCCGGCGTGCACGCCGCCGAGGGCGTCACCGGGGACCTTGCCGGTCTCGCGCGTGTTGAGGTCGGCGAGTTCCTGGGCGTGCGCACGCAGGTGCTCGGCCGCCGCGTGCAGGAGCGCCCCGCGCTCCGCCGGTGCCGTCCGTGCCCACGCCGGGAACGCCGCACGTGCCCGGGCCACCGCGGTGCGCACCTCGGTCGGCGCGGTGCGGGCGGTGGTCGACGCGACCGCACCCGTGACGGGGTCGGTGACGACGATCGCATCGGCGTCGGTCGCGGTCGTGGACGGTGCAGCGAGGGTCATGGATGTCCTTCGAGTGGCGGGCGGGGAGCCCCACGCTGCTCGGGCCACCCTGGGCGGCCGTCCGGGTGCGCGGTGCTCATCCGCAGAACGCAGGCGCCCCACGACCGTCGTCCGCGGAGCGCACCGGTGGTGGGCGATCCGGCCGTCGCGCGCCCCGTGCCCGCGCAGTCCGACCACGCTCTCGGGACCGCTCCGGTAGACGAGGATGCGTGCAGCTGATCGGCAACGGTGGAGAACGGTTCGACGACGTCCGGGAGATCGCGGTGCTCCGCGGTGGTGGCCTGGGCGACCTGATGTTCGCGGTCCCCGCACTCGAGGCGTTGGCCGCCGCGTACCCCGAGGCCCGCATCACCCTGCTCGGCACCCCGCTCGCACCGGCGGTCCTGCGCGGACGCACCGACGCGGTGCACGCCTTCGAGGAGCTCCCCGTCGCACCCGGCGTCCGTGAGTCCGGCGACGGCGCCCCCGACCTCGAGGAGTTCGTCGCCCGGCTGCACGGCCGCTTCGACCTCGCCGTGCAGGTGCACGGGGGCGGGCGCAACTCGAACCCGTTCCTGCTCCGGCTCGGCGCCCGGCACACCGTCGGCACCGCCACCGAGGACGCCGAGGTCCTGGAGCGCTGGGTCCGCTACGTCTACTACCAGCACGAGGTGCTGCGCAGCCTCGAGGTCGCCTCGCTCGCCGGCGCCGCACCGGTGACGCTCGACCCCCGCGTCCGCGTGACGGACGAGGAACGCTCGGCCGTCCGGGAGCGCCTCGGCGTGACGGGCCGGCTCGTCGCGGTGCACCCCGGTGCCACCGACCCACGGCGACGCTGGAGCCCGGAGCACTTCGCGGCCGTCGTCACCGCCCGGCTCGACGCCGGGGACGACGTGGTGCTCGTCGGCGACGCGTCCGACGTGCCGGCGTCGCAGGCGATCCGCGGCGCGGTCCCCACGGCGCTGCACGACCACCTGCACGACCTCACCGACGCGCTGCCGCTGACCGAGCTGCCCGCGGTGCTCGCCGCCGCCGACGTGCTGGTCGGGGACGACTCGGGACCGCGGCACCTCGCGGTCGCCGTGGGCACCCCGACGGTCGGCGTGTTCTGGTTCGGGAACGTCGTCAACGCGGGCCCGACCGACCGCGGGCGCCACCGCGTCCACCTGTCCTTCGTCACGCGGTGCCCCGTCTGCGGCGTCGACGTCACGCAGGTGGGCTGGACCGCGGAGCGCTGCGAGCACGACCCGTCGTACGTCGACGAGGTCACGCCCGAGGCCGTCCTGGCGGACGTCGCGGACCTGTTGGCCACGACGGTCAGGCCGGTCGCCGTCGCGCGCTGACGCACGATCGGTCGGGAGGCGCGACCCACGCCCGCCCCGCCGGCCCGGCCCGGGCGTCGGTCGCGTCGCCACGCGCGGCCCCGCACGTCGAGGTGCCGAGGACGCGCGTGGCGTGTACGTCGAGGTGTCAGGGGCGGCACGAAGAACGCCCCGCGGTTCCAGGATTCTGGGACCTCGGGGCGCTCTCGGCCCGACCCGGGCGACCTACGGCCAGCTGGGCTCGGTCGCCGGCATGATCGACAGCTCGCGGATCTCGCACCCGGCCGGCTGCGACAGCGCGAACAGGATCGCGTTCGCGACGTACTCCGGCTCGATGAGCTGCGCGTCCGGGCCCGGCTTGTACTGCTCGGTGCGGCCCTCGAAGAACGCCGTGCGCATGCCGGCGGGGATGATGTTCGTCACGCCGATGCGCCCGGCGGTCTCGGCCGCGAGGGCCTGTGAGAACCCGCGGACGCCGAACTTCGACGCCGAGTAGGCGGTGCCGTCGCCGACCCCGCGCAGCGCGAGCGAGGACGAGATCGTCACGACGCGGCCGTGCGTGGCCTCGAGCGCGGGCAGCGCGGCACGCACGACGGCGGCCGTGCCGAGCAGGTTCACGCCGACGATCTGCTCCCAGTCGCCGGAGGTCAGTGCGCCGATCGGGGCCGGCTTGTCGATGCCCGCGGCGGTGACCACGGCGTCGAGTCCGCCGTGGCGCTCGGCGGCGGCGCGGACGGCCTGCTCGGTGGCCTCGGTGTCGGTCACGTCGACCGCGACGGCGTCGACGCCCTCGGGGACCGCGTCGACCCGCAGGTCGAGGACGATCGGGGTACCGCCGGCCTCGGTGACGGCGGCGACGACCGCCGCGCCGAGACCCGAGGCGCCGCCGGTGACGAGGACGCGGCCGATGGGGGTGGTGGGGACGGGCATGGACTTCCTTCCGGGAGGTCGTGGTGCGGTCCGTCGGCGGTGCCGGCGGACGGTC
>Ga0308161_1002437_pt1 | contig 19663 bp, 48 predicted proteins | sample PhyFR2_FD_201034 | JGI IMG/M metagenome (GOLD analysis project Ga0308161, IMG submission 201034) | Phyllosphere microbial communities from UC Gill Tract Community Farm, Albany, California, United States - DLSLF.R2 | ecosystem: Host-associated > Plants > Phyllosphere > Unclassified | place: USA...
GCTTGCCAGTAGCAACATCATCATGCAGCTGATTGATAGTGGCTTTAGCATCGGCTAGTTCCTTCGTATATTTCTCATCGAGCGCGGCCACATCACGCTGACGTGCCTGCATATCGGTGATGGTGTCATTCGCCTGTTTCAGGCTGCTGGTAGCGGTGTCGCGCTGCGCCTTGTAGTCAATGGCATTGCCGCGGTAGTAGAGCGCAAACGCGGTCGAGGTGGCGATAGCGACGATGATCAGCAGCGCGAGCGCCATTAGCAGCTTAGCCTTTAAGGTCATCGACACTCTCCGCCAGACACAATGAACGCTCCATGTCTCGCCGGTTCATCAGGCCCCGCCATTTCATGCCACCGGCATACACCCAGCGACGGAGTTCTTCGCAGGCACCATCAACATCACCTGAATTCAGGCGCTTTAACAGAGTAGACTTCGAGAACGCGCTGGAGCCAACGTTGTAGGTGAAGCTGTAGAGCGCAGCTCGCTGATATTCACCTAGCGGAACTTTGACCAGGCCGTCTACCGACCTCTTAACCGGCTGCAGGTCATTCCACAACAGGCGATCGCACTCCCGATCGGTGTACTTTTTGCCTTTGATGATATCGGTGCCGGTGTGGCCGTCGCAGACAGTCCAGACGCCAGCCACATCTTTGTAAGGCTCATATACCCTGCCCTCTACCCCATCCTTACCGCCGAGGAATACCGTAGCGATAGCCATAGCTCCGCCACCCGCGACAGCAATAAGCTTATTGCGCAGGCTGTTTGACATAGCCATGGGTTATTCCTCGTTGATGTCTGGTGCAGTGGGCCAGCGCTGAAGGGCTTTAATTTGTGCCAGGGTGGCCTTGCGTTTGTAGTACCAGTTAATGCCGAGCGTGAACAGCGCGACCAGAATACCGGCCAGGACGCCTACAGCACTCCATTCATCGGGACTCAGCCGGGTCAGCAGACCATTGGCGATTGTCCCGGCAGATGCGCCATAAGCTGCGCCTGAAGCCAGTTTGCTCATATCGATACTCATAACACCTCCGTGATTACGGGCGGTGCTGCAGGTAGTCAGAAGAAAAGATCGCCCGCTGCCACACAGGAAAGGGTGAGAGTCGATGATGATTGGCAGGGGCGAAAAACGAAAAAGGCCCACCGAAGTGAGCCTTAAAATTTGTTCTGATAATCAGAGAATATAGGTTGACCTACAATATAGGTTAACCTATAATTTATCCCATCAGCAAGACGCTGAAACGGGAAGGCCCCTACCGAAGCAGAGGCCAACGAGGAAAGGGTTATGATGAAATTAATCATCATCCTGATTGTTCTCTTAGTGATTAGCTCGCCAGCTTACTAAGACAGTCAGGAAGAGAGGGGGAAACCCCTCTCACCCCTACCCGATAATTTAGGATTTTGTTATGGCTCAGTCAATATCTGAAATACAGAAACGCAGTGACGAAAAACGCGGCGTGAAAGTGAAGGGTATTAAGCTCCACACTGACACTATCGCGCTTCTGGAGTCTCTGGCTGCACAGACAGGCGAGTCTCAGTCAGCCGTAGTGACGAAGGCTTTGGCGATGTTCGCCGAAAGTATCAAATCTTAGACACGACTTCGCAGCTGTTAGGAACGCCTACCCCAGGGAAGGGATATTTTCAAGCTTATACCCTGCAGCGGATAATAAAAAAGCCCCGCCGACTGGTGAGGTCGCGAGGCTTCTTGGCATCCACATTTATGCAACTGACCGGTAAAGCTGCGATCTGTTCGCTTCACTTCCCGATCATGCCGTTAATGTGCCAGGTCGCATGCCCTTTGTCTTTGGCAATTCGTGCTATTTTGTATAATCACGCAGCGATTTTAGGAATATCCTTCTCCATTTCTCGCTTAATTGCATAAAACATTTCTCCTTCGATGATATCCATCGCCCATTCCATTCTGTTTCGGGCCTCTTTCGGTGTGATGCTGCAGTAATAAATCAGGGATGAGCCGATATTTTGCACGCTCTTGCGCTTGCAGTATCGTAATCTGGCTACGTTCCGAAGCGGGTTATCCCTTCCGAATGTCTTTACCATGACTGATTCAACAAAGGCAGCATCATCTGATTCTTTGGCGAGAGCGATGATGTTTGCCGTTGATGACTGAGGGATAAGCAGGTCACGCGCTTTGCGGAACAGCTCTTCACCTCGCAGCCCCTCACAATGAAGCTGTGACACGATTTTCTCTATCTGCCTGCCCTTCTGTTCACTCCATTCGCATCGCATCATCAGGCGGCCTATTACGTTCACCTCTGCGCGATCGTAATCTTCCCCACCGAGGTGATCGCCCCACACGCCCAGCAAGTGCCTTACCCATGCCTGCTGCGATTTGTTGATGGTCTTCCAGCCATTGCCGAATAACCGGCGCATATCAGCTGCTGTTCTGACGCCTGACAGCCTGACGATTTGCTGATAGTCACGCTCAATGCGCATGCTTCACCCCCATCATCTTCGCCGTGTTGCGGATTATCCGATAGTTGATCTCGTACATGCCGCGCATCTTTAGAATGCGAAGGCGGAGCCACTTCTCTCTGAGGTATTCGGTCATGCTGCACCATCCTTGATGTGCATCCTTGGCTCTCCATCTTTCGGTTCCGGCCATGATCGCGCCATGTTGACCTTCAGCTTTTCCTCCATTGCCGCAATGATTTCTCCATCGCTAATGCCAGCCCGACGCTGAGCATCCCAAAGCAGAAACTGCATATCAGCCCACTCAGATAGGTCATCCACCGCCTCAGCGGCCTCGATCGCTTCTTTCGATAAGTGCTTAAGCGGCCCTACTGGACCAACATCGCCAAAGGTTTTCTGAGACCATTCAGCATGTCGACTGCGAATAAGGTCACGCAGTTGCGCCAGCGATCCAGATGCATAGTTTTCAGTTGTCATGCTGCTTCCTCTCTTTGCTTATTCAGTTCACGCAGAGCCGCCCTGTAACGCGCACGTATGGCGTCCAGCTCCTCTCTGGCGTATCGGTGAGGTTCGTTGTTTGATTCAAGCGCCAGAACGCGCTGAAGGCCGATTTTGGTGATGAGGTTGATGCGGTATGGACTGATGTTGCCTGACTGGTGCGTATTGCACGCACTGCACTGGCTGTGAACGTTGTCCTCATTGAAACGTAACTGCGAAGCCGCTGCAGTTGTCCTGTAATGCCCTGCGTGATAGCTGACCGCTGATGTACTGCCACAGCTGATGCAGATATTCCCGTCCCGCGCCCGAATGTAGTCATTGAATGCTCGCTGGGTCATACTCATCCAGTGGCTTAACGGCTTCACATCGGCTTTGCGTTTGTTCCATGCGGCACGCTGCTCTTTCTCCAGGCGCTTTTGCTTGCGCTCGGACATCTGGTTAGCGAGTTGAATGGCACATTTGGGAGAACAGACGGTCTGGAGGCTATTGCGGGGGGTAAACTTTTCAGGACAGCATTTGCATTTCTTCGGCTTAGGCGGCTTTATGCCTTTAGCCATGCGTCAGCTCCTTCTGTTGTTCGTCTTCGTGCCGGAAGCCGTCGCCGTCGATTGGCATTAGAGTGAACACCGGCGCAACCATTGATTCGCCTTCTTTTGCTGGTCCTAGCGTTCCTGTCATAGGAGATAAAGCAGTTACCTCCCAACTCTCGACAAAATAAGGCGCAGAAATCCCAATAAACCTATCCGTCCTGACAACCTTACCTTTGTTTTCAGGAAACCTGGACTTAATCACCAGCGCCAGTCCGCCCGATTTTAACTCAGCCATTATCTTCCCCTCCGCACATGTTGAAGTTTGCGTCTTTCATCCAGCCGGCAGCGCAGGTATCGCATGCATAGGTTTCCTGCGGTGACAGGCGCACCTCGCAGCCAACGCAGGCAGAAGCACACTGCTCTCCATCGCCAGTAGGAAGATTTGATTGGCTGGTCCCGTTCGTGTTCTTCATATCGGTAATCTACCTCGCAATTTTCGCAGTTAGCCCCGTAGTGATACTTGTCTTCTGAGGTGAGCGTTATGTGACAGCGGCAGCAGCGTTCACGCGGCATTTTCTCGCTCCTTTTTCATCAGGAAACATTCCATTGCGGCACGAAGCGGATTCTGATTTGCAGACATGCAATGCCGGTTAAATATCGCGGCCCACTCATCACGACTTTGGTGGCAGGTCAGGCTAATGTTTTCTTTCTCGATAATCGGCCCGGCTTCAGCCCATGAGTTACAGGGCTGGAATTTCCCTTGCTGCCAGACGCGAAGCATGTCTCTGTCTTCGCCTATATTTCCAAATAAGCGCTCGAAAACCTGAAGGTTAATTTTGTCGTCGCTCAATTCGCTGTAATTCATCTTCAGCTCCACATTGGGTTTTTATACTGCCTGCTCGGTATTGGCTCGTTCCGGAACTCAGGCAGCAGCGCGCTGACCAGCCAGAGGCGTGGGTCGGTTGCGAGAGTCTTCTGAGTTTTGATATTGCGAGAGGCGTAGCGGGAAAGGAGTTCGTTAGCGGTTTCAGTGTCTACCGGGTCATGGCAAAACCATGTCATTTGCATGATGCCCCCTTGCGGCTCTCAACAGCTGATTGAAATCTGCCATGACCGGGCTGACGCCAAATCCAGCCTGCTCGTTTGCCAGCCTGTAGCGGCATGAATTGTGTTTTGCGCCAGTGATGTGCTCCTTTACAACGTGATGCCCGCCGCACAGAGTGCTGAGAGTGTTAGACACATTTGCCCGGTTTGTGCGGCAGGACTTGCATACCGGCCCTATAAGCTCTGACGTCTGGTGCCACTTCCCGTCTGAGAGAATGCCCAGCAATGCTGCTTTGATTTTGCTCATGATGCATCTCCCCTTGGTGGCTCTATGCCAGTTTCAAAGAAACTTAGTTTGCCTTTCATTGGTACGAACGGCAGCGGCTTCGCATCGGTCAGGGTGAAACCCTTCGGCCCGAAGAACCACGGCGATGGGCTGGCATCTATGCAATCGGTGATGGTGGCAATACCCACAATGCCGCCACGCTCAATTTTCTCAAACGGCGGGATGTCAAAAGGCAAAAGGCAGTTGATGCCAGCAGCGTGATTCACGGCGGCTTCATACTCAGCGCGCGTCATCCCATTGGCAGCGTGGATCAGCACCGGACCGCGATACTTTGTGCGCCATGTACGGTTTTCGATGTCTTTGTAGCCGTTGACGATGAGCCACGCCCATGGCTGACGGATTGAAATAGCTTTCATTGTGTACTCCCGAATCTTCCCGCGCATTCAGCCGCACGCGCTGACTCGTCGCTGAATCTGACGTCGTGCTCGGCACCGAATGCATGGATTAAGGTGATTAAATCTCGCATCTCACTGACGCGCATTTTGCTTGTTGACTGGCCCAGCACCACAAAGCCGCCATTGATACCTGGCACCGTCTCCTGCCCTTTCAGGCTGGCGCTGAAAATATGCTTCCAGCATTCCGGGTTGAGTTTTCTGCCGTACCACACTACCTGGCTTGATACGTCATGCAGGCAGGCCCAAAGCTTGCGGTTTTGCGCAAGGCTTCTGGTGTCTTCCTGGATGGTTACCTGCAGAGGTTTGTCGGGATTGGCGGGGAGTTGCTGGATGGCGGTGATGCAGTTCTGTCGGATGTTGTCGCTCCTAAGCAGGAACGTTGCTTTCTCCATCGCGTTTGTCTCGCTTTAATGCGTCGCTAAGTAATTTCCTGACACCGTGACTCAGGCTAAGTGTTCCTGCGTGCTTCTGGGCGAAGCGACTGATGTCGATTGCCAGCTTATCCAGTTCAGCGTCTGATATGACGTGCTCAGAGCGTTTTAAGGGGATTACGTTGTTCATCAGCGCACCTTGTGGCTTTTTGGAATGCAGAAGGTGGAAGATGCCGGGGTTCCATTTGGCGACGCATAGAAATACAAGGGCCACCATCGGCCGAAGCATCGCAACGGAAGCCTGAAGCAGATATATCCCCAGCGTTTGGTTCTGATGTTAACAGCCCAGTGCATAGCGTTTTCGCCATAGATGGTTACTGGGCCAATGTTAAGATGGCCTGCCATAAAGCTCTCCCACCACGTGAATGACTGGTATTCCTTTTGATTAAATATTGCTCGCTTTAACCACATATCACTGCTCTCCGTTCTGATTGGTGGGATGCTCCGGGATGATGCGGTAGGCGATGATGGTCAGCCCTCCGAGGCCGAGAGACCATGAAAAATCGCCAGCTTTACAACCCTTTTGCTCTCGTCCATTTCGATAGCGAACTTCAACTAATCCCGTTACTGGCGCTACAATGCCACCCTTCCACTCAATCCACTTTCCCCGCTCCTGCTGCTCCAGTATGGGGAGTGCAATCTCAAGGGCTTGCAGGTGGTATCCACTGGTCAATGCCAGATGACCTTCTTTTTCCAGCGATTTGAATACACTAATGAACTCTCTGCACTTCTCAGCGGTTAGCTTTTTCATTGGTGACCCCCAATTGTTTGCGGCGCAGCACATGCACACCCCAGCGCCCTACTCGGATTTCCTTGCGATATCCGTGGCGAATGGAAAATGGTGCCGGGTATAAATCGCGATTGATGACGTTCAGACCGTAGCCGAAGATGCGGAACCAGAATGAGCGTTTCGACTTGCGCTGCCATGTGATGATTTTCAAAACCCACCTCCCCGTTTCCGCCCTTTGTCTTCCAGCTCAAACTCAGCATCAACAATCGTGTCATGTGCCTCACGTGCAAGCATGTCTATAGCGTGCAGGCGGTCCCGGAACTGCTCCGGCGTCAGGTCGCGCTTCTTAGCCAGGTCGATGATTGCCAGTGTCATGTTGCGTGCCTGGCGCATCAGCGGTGGTGTGATTACCAGTTGAATTACCTGTGTCATGCTGCACTCTCCCTTCCCTCAAGCCAGAAGAAAAACGCCCGGTCTACCGTGGCATCCTGATATCCAAGGTGTGATCTGGTCAGGTTGTGTTTATCGCCGTGCACGCTGCGATACAGGCGTTCAAATCGTATGCGGTTCATCTCAGTCATGGCGGCCACCTTTCAGACCAAATCGGCGGCGAATATCAGCGAGATGATCCAGTGCCTTTTCGTTGCCGGTGGGGATGTGCAACTGAGGAATCTGCTTGCGCGGTGGCGGTATGATTTCGCCAGCCTCAATGCGGCGGGACATCTTGCGCAGCTCATCGCTCAGGCGTTTGCGGCACTCTGAGTCGGTCAGGTTGAATGATCGCATCTGGTTGTAGACCGCTGTCACCATGTGGAAACAGGCCGGGCTTTCCCATGGGAACTCTTCGCTGCTGTCGTACATACCACGGTCCCGGCAGTACAGGCGGAACATGTCATACAGTTCTTCGTCTGACGGTAGACCCGCTGCGCGGTGTTCACCCTGCTTGCACCACTCGATAAACTGTCCGGGTGATGGCAGGAACGGTGAGCCACTGGTGCGGGCCAGCTTCATGCCTGCTGATAGCTGCTGCTTGTTGTGGATACCATTCTCTGCAAACGCGGCGATCCACTGGCGCTTTGCTGCGGCCTCGTCATTCGGGTTGCGCCATGCTGTGCTTACCGACGCCGGGAATACCTGCTTGAGGTTTGAAAACAGGGCGTCTACCAGGCGTTCAACGTCTTCATGCACTCCACGCTCAACCGGACGCGGCCCATCTCCTGCAATGCGAGCCAGTGCGCCTGCATCACGATTTTGAATTGCTGATACGAGATTTCTCATAGGAATTCATTCTCCCAGGCTTCGCGGCTGTTCCAGTGCTGAGCGGGTTGCTGAGCTACTGCCTGCCGGTTGCGCCCTGGCTGGCTCATCTGCGCACGGAGTGTGTCCCACTTAGCGCGGAGTTTTGCAGGGCTGAGGATGTTGCTCTGCCAGAAGTGATCGGCGTTGGCCCACTTAAAGGTTTCGCAGATGTCGTGATGCGTTACCTCAAGGGCGCCTCTCATCAGGCGGATGTCGTTAGCCCAGGCGGGCCAGTTGGGTTGTTGTGCTGTTGGGGAAACCGTCTGCACTTTGCTGAATATCCACTCGGCTGCCTTCAGGTCATCAGCTGTTCCCCACTTGTCGCCTTTCGGTGAATGGGTCGCTGCTTCAGGCCGAATGACCGGGAGATTCTTCAGAGGTGTGTCGGAGGATTCGCCAGAATTCTCTGACGTAGTGTTTTTATTACTGTTCTTGTTCTTGTATTGGGTGGCTACCGTTTCCGGGAAGGTTTTTCCTGCTTTCGGGAAGGATTTTCCCGTTTTCGGGAGTTTTGTTCCCGGTTCCGGTTTATCTAAAACCCAGGCTGAAATCTCAGTGTTCACCCCTACAAGTTTCATCATTCCTTGCTTCTGGCTGAAGATGATTTTTCTTTCTGCCAGAGATTTGATGGCGTCCGAAACGTGCGTATCACTCAGGCCGGTTAAGCCTGCAATGACAGTGTTCGTTACCCTGTCCTGTTTTTTGTTCCATCCGTAGGTGAGCCATATCACCGCCTCGAAGCATTGCCACTCCCTGCCTGAAAGTCTCAGGCGAGGTTTAAGCTTCTGGATCTCGTTAGCGACTTTGGTATACCCGTTGGACAGGTCGGCCATATGACCTCCTGATTCCGCTGGTAATGGTTTGCGGCTGGAAAAGTCAACTCTCTGTACATTGCTGCTCATGCTGAGCCTCCAGCCATTGAGTGTGAATATCTTTAACAAGCGACACTGCTCCATCGCAGTCGATCACAACAGAGCAGCCGGATTGAGTGGTGATCTCCTTCAGCCGAGAAATGCCTAATCTGATTAGAAAGTTGGCTGCTGATTTCTCTTCACCATAAACTCCATTTAGGCCTGCATCTGAGAGCTCGGATTCGACATCCATCTCATGTTGCTTAGAAAATGAAATCAGCGAAAAGCTCATTGCCAGCTCAGAACAATCAGCACTTCTTTCAGGCCCTACAGCGCTTTCCATCTCAGATAAAAGACTGTGTAGACCGGATTCATCGAACTTAAAGAATTCGCGCTTATTACTGACTCTCTCAGAAGCGAACAGCTCGTGAATAAGCTGCTCATCTGCTCGTGGCGAACGGGAGTGGTATGCCGCTTTCACTGTAAAAGGCTCAGGCACTCCGGTGGATCCAGATATCTCTTTCGCCCTAACATCAGGGCAATGGGTAGTCATTCCAATCTTAAAAATCCCCGGCATGCAGCGATTCTCAAGGACATAGACGAAACCGTTCTGCCTGTAATCTTTTGGCACCTTCATCTCTGTCAGCACCTGGTATTCTTCATACTGCTGTGACATAATTACTCCTGTGAATTGATCCAGTCATTTCGCATCAGGCGTCGAATGTTCCCGCATTCGGCGCTTTTTCTTTTCTCATAGCAGCAGCTACCGCTTGTCGGGCAACCTCTGCTATCAGGCTCGTTTCCCACACCTTCTCCAGCAGCACGAAAACCGTCGCCATATCGCGCAGGTTTAAGCGGCTTACCTTCGATTCATGCCATCCGGCCTCATCAGCCAGAACGCGCTGCCCTTTGTGAGTCAGTCGACTGCGTAATTCTGTTTCTACTTCGTTGATCAACTTGCTGTTTCTTGCTTGTTCCATGATTGATAATTTCCTTGTAGGTAAATGATTGCGTGACATTGCGGTGAGCAAGTCACTTCGGTTTTTGGGGGCCGAAACAGCCTCCGGTCAGATTGATAAAGAGCGGTGTTGTTTATTTCTTGATGCTGGGGAAAGGCTTTAACTCCTCACCCTTAACAGTTCCATCGGACTGAACGGTCACAAAAATCTGTCGCCCCGTCCGAATGGCCTTGCTGATTGCACACTGGATAACGCCAAAATCTTTAGCGGCTTTCGCCTGCCCATGAATTTTTGCGTAATCCTCAAGTGTCATTCGGTTCATAGGCTCACTCCTTGAATACACAAAGCAAAGAATACTACAGGTATTCATTAAAGTAAATATCCTGGGTATTTTGAATGTGATTACTTGCGGTAATAGAATGAGTTGATGGAAAACAAAAAGTCACTGACGACAGAACAGCTTGCAGACGCTGCGCGACTGAAGGCTTTGTATGAGTCGAAGAAAAAAGAATTAAAAATCACTCAGTACACAATCGCTGACTCCCTAGGAATTTCACAGGGAGCGGTCGGCCATTATATGAATGGCCGTATAGCCCTTAATGTCCCGGTAGTGACAGAGTTAGCACGGCTCCTGCATGTCTCTGTTTCTGAAATCAGCCCAACCTTAGCCAAGGATGTTTCCCGCTACGCAAGCACAGTTGACGCTAACGTCTCAAACCCCAGAGACTACAAGCAGACTGCGCGCTACCCGGTTCTAAGCAAGGTTCAGGCTGGCGCATGGGTAGAGGCCTGTGAACCCTATACGATAAAGGATGTCGATATGTGGCTTGAATCTGACGCACATACGCAAGGGGATGCTTTCTGGTTGCAGGTGGAAGGCGACTCGATGACCGCTCCAATGGGGCTTAGTATTCCGGCGGGCACGTATGTACTGTTCGATACAGGGCGTGAAGCGGTGAATGGAAGCCTGGTCGTTGCGAAGCTTACTGATGACAATGAAGCCACATTCAAGAAGCTCATCATTGATGGCAGCCAGAAGTACCTTAAGGGCCTGAACCCTCAATGGCCCATGGTCCCGGTAAATGGTAACTGTAAGGTGCTGGGCGTGGCGATCGAGACCAAAATGCGACTAGTTTAAGGCTCAATAGTCGGAAGAGAAGCTTGAGTGATGAAATGACTATTTATCATGTAAAGGTTTTTGCGTTTTATCCGATAAGTCTTTACAGGAAGTAAATTAAAGGTATTTTCGTGCTGTAGCGCTTGATGGTTTGAGTATTTTGCGTAAACTTCAGTTACTCAACTTTGTGTTGATAACCCCTTGAGAGGACATTCCCATGAAAAATTCTACAAAGCGCTTCCTTAGTGCTATGGGCTCTATCCTGGATATCAGCCCTTCTGGCAACTACAGCGATGATAAGGTCATCATCTCCGACACTGAATCCATGAAATCGGATTGGAACAATGTTGGTGATTATCTTAAAGGCGCTATAGACGACAATGACCAGAAAAAGATCACCAAGAAAAGCTACCACTCAACAGTCCCATCCCACTGTTAACCAGCCTGTAGTAACTTCAGAGCGCGCTCGGGATGGCAAAACTGAACTTTTAGTAAATGAGGTCGTTAAAAACCCTCAAGTTTTAGAGCGCTTAATGAATAGGCCTGAAACTGCAGGGTTGATTATGCAGGTATCTCATACCCGGTCCGGGCCGCTACCAGATCCAGATGAGTTAGCGCGATACGAAAAAGTATCCCCCGGCTTTGCTCGCGAAATTATGGAGATGGCAAAGGCAGAGCAAAAACATAGGCACACTCATTTTAGTAAGGGTCAGGCTGGCGCGATATGGCGCGACAGGATTGGTCAAATATTCGGGCTAATCTGCGTTTTTGTATTCTCATACATTGCATATGAAATGATTCAAAAAGGTGCATATGGATGGGCAACCGGCTTGCTTGGCGTAGAACTGGTAGCACTAACAGGAGTGTTTGTTCTAGGCAGGCAAACTAAACAAGCAGCTACCCCAACACCCACTAAGAAGAAGTAATTATTTTAACCGGGCTAACACGCCGGTTTTCCTTCCCTTAACGGTAAATAGCCCGCCACTGAGCGGGCTTTTTTGTGCCTGCTAAAAGATGATAGTGAATATCATTACCGCTTACGCTTGCCATGCAGACCACGGCCTCTAATCTAAATCGTGTTGTGAGACAGTCGGCGCTCCTACCGCTAGCTGATGAGATGCACGGCTGGCTCGCCAGGCATCTTGATCACAACGTTTAGAGGCCAATTAAGAGTTTCAGTTTCACCGCGATTTGTACCTGCTACCCGGCTCGGGTGCAGGTATTTTTTTGCCTACTATCCCATATCGAAAAATAAATCACTCACAATTTCAATACCATAGATATTCAACAACCAAAATGAATACTTAGAGTATTTACTTATTTAAATACTGTCAGTATTCTTAACCCATCAGCAGGACGCTGGCAGGCCACAGGGAACGGAGTGGCGGGTTCTTTAACAATAGAGATTGAGACTGATTCGGTCTCACCAAAGTGAAGTTGGCTTTGGGATTGGATGAATGCAAACGCATGGTTGGGGATAAGAAGTGGGTACCCGGCGTCGGCTGAAGTCGCGGGATAACAAATCCGTCTTGAACGGTGGCAAAACCAGCGCACGTGAACGGCGAGGAGCACCGGCCATCCAATCACCTAAGCCAATTACCGGAGGCAACATGAACAACAAGCAACGCAAGAAGCTGCAGCGCGCAGTAGAGCATCGTGCCATGAAGCTGCAGCAGCAGGGCTTCGAGCGCCGCATCGTCAGCACCTTATCCAGCTGCAACCAGAGAGTAGAGAAAGCAGTTATCTCCCCTTCTCTGCGTGACAGGCATGAGAGCACATCGGTATGTCTGCCGGATGTGGCTATCTATAACGCGGGACACCGCACCGTCCGGAAGGATGTAACACACATCATTAAGTGAGGGGGTTATGAAGCTCCACTTAAAATACTCACCTGTCAGGCCAGGTGTCGAATACGTCGTTCTTGATCATGCGAATCACTATGCGGGAACTGTTTGGCGCGTTAATGGTGATGAAGCGGATTTGGCAGGGTACAGATACAACATAGCTTGGGCGCTGTGTGGGCCGTTCGCATGTACGAATGAACCAGCAAAAGATCATGATGATTTGCGCAAGAAAATAGATGCGATGTCAGAGCGGCATTACGCTGGCTATCGCAACTCAAAAGACATCGTAACGGCGAGGTAGATATGGCAACGCTGAAAATTAAGTATGACGACGGCACGGAAGAGACGATTGAGAACGCCTTCACAGTAATCGACCACGGCGAAGGTGAAATCAGTTATTTCATCGGCGCAGGGTTTACCAGGTATCACGCTCTGCAAGTAGCTGAGCACCAAGTTATCGATTCTGAGGCTGCCTAACCCGCAGCCTTTTTTATTGAGGTGAGGATGTCAGCAACATTAATAACCGAGCATGGCATCTCGCCATGCCCATTCTGTGGGGCTAGAGCGCAACTAAAGCGCTGGGTAATGACTCCCTCAGGAAGCAATGCATCTGAAAGCAGTTATGGCATTCAGTGCGTGGGCTGTACAGCTAAGATTTACATGCTGGACACGCCTGAATCAGCACTGAGCAAATGGAACAGCCGAGAAGCGGCGGGAGGTGAGCGTGGGTGAAGACGAATTTGAAGAGCATCCTGATGACGACATGAGTCAGTATCAGGATTATCCATTTGATTACGACTACTGAGGCTGCCTAACCCGCAGCCTTTTTCATATCTGGAGGCTCCATGATAAGCACTGGTAACTACATTTTCGGCTGGCTGGTTATTGGTGTGTTGATGGGGTTGGGGTTTATAGCAGGAGGTTGAGATGGAAAAAGACACAGGCGGTACAGCCTTCCCGTGGGTTGAGAGTTACGTGAATGTCGACAAAGGCGAGCGGTACGAGAATTACGGCGATGCAGGCATGACGCTGCGCGATTACTTCGCAGCTAAGGCGATGCAAGGAATGCTCGCAAGTGGCGTTCCGTCTGGAGATATCCCGCTTTATGCCTACGAAATCGCAGATGCGATGGTTTCCATTCGAGGCCAGTAACCACTAAACAGGAGAGAGAGGATGGAATGGATTAAGTGCAGTGAGCGCATGCCTGATGTTGGGCAGGGTGTAATCGGTTGGAATGGCTACGCCATACGGGGCTGCCGTTATCGCAGCAACACTTACGCAAAGACAGAGAAAGGCCGCCAGCCACGATTTGAAGTAACAGAAGGTATTTGGCACGGAGTGACTCACTGGATGCCCCTACCTGAACCGCCAACTGAGTGACACCGTAAAGCCGCCTACTCAGACGGCTTTGAGGTGCTACGCACCAACGCTGTGAAGTTTCAAATGATAGAGACAGAACAGGATGCGATTTGGCCGCTTAGTGCGGCCTTCTTTTTTACACCAACCTGACAAATTCAAGGAACCACCCATGCCAGATTTTGCTCTCGCTGGGGCTACCCACATGGGTGGCTTCGGATTTAACACGTCTCAACTCGACCGTATCACCCGCCGTCTTCGTGCGAGCTTACGCAGTCTTATCGACACGCTTAACCAGAAAGGAAATCCGCAATGACCATTATCCCAGTGAACGGAACCATTCTGGTTCAGCAGGGCTGCAGCCACTTCAATAAGTTGTACGAGGAGGCGTTCCCCGATACGCAGGAAGGAATGCATAAAGCCTATGAATGGGCGTCTGAGATTGCCCTGGGCTGGCACAACTGTCAGGACGAAGACTGGAACAAGAGGTTCAACAACCATGCAGCATGATGAAGATGAATTTGTGGCGCTGATGCGCGGCATGCTTGGCGAGTTAGCTGAGCCAATGACATATGAGCAGGCTGCAATGGATGCGGCGGCTGATTACCGTACGGAGCAGCAGGCAGAGCGAATGGGAGTTAGCTATGAGCGTTTATAAGGCGATCAGCGCAGTGGCAAAAGAGTTGTCCGAGCAGGGAATAAGAAAGGACAGTAGAAACTCTCAGCAAGGATTCATGTTCCGCGGCATTGACGCCGTTTACAACGCGCTGGCTCCGGCACTGGTAAAACACGGCTTGCTTATCCTTCCGCGCATTACCGAGCGCACAGTGACTGAGCGAACCACTCAGAAAGGCGGCGTCCTGCTCTATGTCGTCGTTAAGGCTGAGTTCGATTTCGTTGCCACGGAAGACGGCAGCACACATACGGTCACCACTTATGGCGAGGCCATGGACAGCGGCGACAAGGCAACCAACAAAGCCATGTCGATCGCATACAAATATGCAGCATTTCAGGCGTTCTGTATTCCGACTGAAGAGACGGCAATAGACGCTGACGCTGAGGTTCATAATGTCGCACCTCAGCAGAAGACATCTCCAACACCTGAAGCCGTCCTGAAAGCATTCACGGAGGCGGCGCATCTTAAAGCCACTATTCCTGAGCTGAAAACTGCATTTGCAAAAGCCTGGCAGATGCTGGATGGCAAGCCTGAGCAGGCCAAAGCGCAGGAAGTCTATGAAATTCGCAAAACAGAGCTTGAAGGAGCCACAGCATAATGCCAATCAACACGATCACAATCGCAGGTAATGTCGGCAAGGATGCCGTGCTGCGTGTCACACCAAACGGAAAGCACATCGCGTCGTTCTCTCTGCCGGCCAAGTCCGGCTTTGGTGACAATGAGAAAACCTCCTGGCTGCAATGCAAGATGTTCGGAGCAATGGCAGAGAAGCTATCGGCCAGCATCCTGAAGGGTGCAAAGGTCACGGTGACCGGCGAGTTTGTGCTTGAAGAGTGGACCAAAGACGACGGCACCAAGGTCTCAACACCAACCATTCTGGTGCGGGATATCGACCTCCCGCCAAAGCAGAACGGTCAGCAACAGAGTCGGCCGCCGCAATCGCGTGGTCAATCTACCGAACCTGATTACGATACCTTGATCCCTTTCTGATTTAACTCAATAAGGCACCCTTATGACCATCACCGAACCTTCGGCGGACTCTGCACGCCCTGATGAAGCCGAATCACTCAGGCTTCACAGGCAGGCTATGCAGGACGCACAGCAGCAGATTAACGCCCGGTACGGTGCTCGGTGCCGGATTGAATCACGTACGAAGGAATCACTGGAAGCACGGCGCAGGGAGCGCGCCACCCGGGAATATGCACGACAGGCAGCCTTCTATCCGCAGCTTCCACGCATCGTAATGACGAAGCCTGATGTTGTCTGGAATGACTACCAGAAAGAGCTGCGCGGCCGGTTTGGTGCCGTGGTGCAGGACTAACTATTTTCGCCGCGGCATTGAGCCTGACAGCGGCATAAGGGGTAAGAGAATGAATATCACCGAACATGAAATGCGTGGATTGCTGACAGGTAAATGTCTGCCGGGAGATATGCGGGTCAATGAGGAGTTGCCAGCCTATCTGGTTCGCAGGTTTGCTGAACTCAAAACACAGCGTGAGGCACTGGCGGCAGAGAATGCTTCAATGATGGCGCTGGCGATAGCTTGCGAAAAAGAGTTTGGGCCTTACACGGATGAAGAATTCCCGGACGACGCGAAGGTTTCCTATCCTGAAGAGCGATGCAATATCACCTTCGGAATGATTCGTCGGGCATTGAATAAAACAGCCACCGACGCATGCCTAAACTCGGCGCGGGCTGATGCGGTCAAGGAGTTCGCACATCAGCAGCGCGTGATTGCAGATGCGTTAACCCGCCGCGAGGAACAACGTAGCCACCGGATCACCGCTTGCCGGGCTGAGGATTTCGCCAACCAACTCCGCGCCGGCACGGATGGTGAGTGATGGATACTCGTGAGCCAATGCGACGCCGTAAAAATGACAGTAACAAAATGAATCTGCCTGAAGGAAAGACATGTAGTGACTGTGCTCATTGCCGCCGCTGCACAATGATGTTTGGACACATCCCTACAGATGAGGTGTGCGACTGGGCACCATCGAGATTCCGCCTGGCTGAGCCAGTTATCCGCGCAGGAGAGCCATCATGACCGAAGAGCAGAAGCAGGCGCTGATTGATGAGATTGTAATACAGGCGTTGCGTGATGATGTTCGCCAATGGAAGCAGCGCGCAGAGAAAGCAGAGGCGAAGCTGGCAGAACTGGCGAAGCAGGAAGAATCCCGATGGAATACTCATGACGGGATAGCCAGGCCTATTGGGGTCGACAAGGATGATCTGGTCTACCTCAGAATGAAACGTCAGGAAATAAAGCTACCGTACCCTGCCGGAATGGTTAACTGGAAACACGACGGCGGAGAATTCGACGTTATAGCATGGGCCAGTGTGTATAGCTCACCCCGCCCCGCGCCCGCGCTGACCTGGCTGAACTGGTGCCGGGTGAAATGACTAAAAGCCTGGCATCAATAGCGAATGAATATCAAACCTCCCCACAGAATGCGTTATTTATCGTTGTTGGATGGAACGCCTGCCGCGCCGCCATCCTGCGCAACATTGAGGAGGCGAGATGACAGGAAAACAATACCCTAGCAATCTGTACCTGGAGTCAGCGGCGACCGATGTTGATTTCGCTAAGCAGGTATCTGTCGAGGCAGTAATTGTTATGGCTAAGGAGCTGCTGGCGCTGCGTAAGGCGTTTATTGAGACTGCCGTTTATGAGGCAGAGATTAACGGCGTAATGTCTTCAGTAACAAAGTCGCATTATGAAGACTGTAAAAAGTACGGAGTCAAAACTCGTCAACTAATCGTCAAGCCCGCCCTGCTTTAAAGCGATATACTCCCCACAGGAGGACATCGCCATGTCACACAACTTAGCAGCACGCAGCAGAGAAGAGCGCGACAGGATTAACCTGGATTTAGCCGCGTCAGGAGTAGCGTACAAGGAGCGTATGAATATGCCGGTTATCGCCATGGAGGTGGAGATGCAGCAGCCTGAAGCGCTGAAGGAATATTTCAGGGAGAGGTTGCAGCATTACAGGAACGTTGCGCTGCAGTACCCGCGCGGCACTGACCCGGTTTACTTCAAAGAGGAAGGGAAATGAAAGATTATTACCAGATGGATGTTGATGAGTTTAGGCGCAGTAATTACGACATCCTGAAAAAAGCAAGATTACAGGCTCCCGCTCACGCGGATGTAATGGGTATGAGCGAATCTGAGTATGTAGACTACTGCATCAAAGAGGAGCATAAAAAACATATAGCTAGCATGGGAATTGAAGATCCCTATGAGTATTTTGTTAAAAAACACGAGGAGAACTACGGTCTAGCGTTAAAAATTATCGAGGATAGAAGAAGGAAAATTAATGATCATCTGGGAATTGAAGATTAATCATTTAAAATCAGCAACCTAGCGCATCTTAATGGGATGTTCATTGCTTGGTCAGTTCAAGTTCTAAACTGAAAAGCCGATGAACCGTCTACGGGGATCGGACCCGGTTTATCAAAGGGAGCAGGAATTTTGAGTTGGCACCATGGAGACTACATCAATCTGATTTCATCTATTGGGGGATTAGGATCAGCTGTTTTCGCTGCATATGCTACTTACCAAGCAAGGAAATCAACTGAAATCTCAAAAATGTCTTTACTCAGGTCTGAGAGGCAGAGTGAAGTTTCAAGATTAATGGATGAGCTTGTCAGATTCGCAGAAAGATGCAACTTATGCCTTGCTGAGGACGGACATGTAAGGGAAAACATCGAAAGCATTAACGAGGTTGTAACAGCGTGTCATTATGCATTCCTTGCCATAGAAAACTCTGACTTAGATAAAAAAGATATGGATATGCTAATTCAGTTCTTCATCAGGCAATTAAGACCTGGCATAAATGGAGAGTTTGAACATGGTTATGTCTTACTCAAATTTGGAATGTCTAAAACTGACGAGGATTTGCGTACGCTGTATCGAAGGATTCAAGGAATCCTTGACCTGGAAGATCCTGTGGACATCCCTGAGCCAAACAATATTTAAATAAATAACCACCCCAGCGGTGGTTTTTTTTACGCCCAAATTTCGGAGGTAGAACATGTCTGACGAATTAGACCAGGCCGCAGCGCTTGAGGAACTGGAAAGAACTATCGCCCTGGCGAACCGTAGACGCCCGGAAATGCAGTTTACCGGTGCCTGCTATAACTGCGAGGAGTCAGTAGATAAAGGCTTCTTTTGTTGCCCGGAGTGCTGTGAGGACTTCCAGCGTATTGAGCGTGCTAAACAGCAGAGGAGAGTCGCATGAGTATTGAGTGGAATGGCGAAGGCTTGCCGCCGATTGGTTGCGAGTGTGAGCTGGTAAACTTCTACGGTAACGATTTCCCTGAATTTGTTGGAGAGCATGGTGAGGAAGTGAAAATCATCGGAAGCGGTTTTACCAATGGCTGCCCTGTCGCATTTTATGAAGCCGATGGAGGCCGGGGAGGAATGCTGGCGTATGCAGTTGAGCAATGCTTCCGCCCCATCCGCACCGAAGCAGAACGTAAACGCGAAGAGGCAGAGGTAGCCATGCGGTTATGCCTGAAAGGTACAGGATATGGCATGACGGAAGGCGCAGCAAAAACAGTCTTTGACGCCATCGCCGCTGGCAAAATCCCCCACATCACCCTGAAGTAACCCCCACCCACCCTATTCACTATCGCGCTCTGCGTGAGGAGTTGTTATGTCTGAATATAAGTGTTGCCGCTGCAAAGCAGAGCTTGATGGCTACAGCGCATATGAATATCGCGGCTTCGTAGCCTGTGGAGATCACTTCGATGAGGTCATCCAGCTTGTCGATGCGAAGCGCGCCGATCTCATTGAGCGAGAAACGTCACGTCTGATGCCGCTGGCCGGTCTCGACATCCATCCAGACTCACCAATCGGACAGGTTAATCGCCGGATATTGGGAGGAGTCATTGAGGCCGCAGCTAAAGAGCACCCCATCGAAGCGGAGTACCGTAAAGGCGTTCTGTGACCACCATCTGCGACATCACCCCCGGCGAGTTCACTCTGTGGATCGTCGTTTTTATTTGCATCGTGCTGGTCTGGAACTGGCCGTATAAGGAGTAGATATGGAATCCCCATACATGACATTTGAGGAAACGGCCGCATTCTTCCGCCGGTCAGTTAAAACCATTCGCAACTGGAACAGCCGCGACCGCCGTACTGGTGAAAAACGCATGTGCGG
>Ga0308161_1002438_pt1 | contig 19661 bp, 18 predicted proteins | sample PhyFR2_FD_201034 | JGI IMG/M metagenome (GOLD analysis project Ga0308161, IMG submission 201034) | Phyllosphere microbial communities from UC Gill Tract Community Farm, Albany, California, United States - DLSLF.R2 | ecosystem: Host-associated > Plants > Phyllosphere > Unclassified | place: USA...
GCCGTCTCCTGTGCGGTCAGCACGGCGGTGGGCTCGTCGAGGATCAGGATGTTGGCGCTGCGGTAGATCTGCTTGAGGATCTCCACGCGTTGCTGCGCGCCGACGGACAGGTCGTGCACTGTGGCGAGCGGATCGACGTCGAGGCGGTAGCGGTCGCAGATCTCGCGCAGCTTCGCTTCGACGGCGCCGCGCTGCGCGGCCAGCTTGAAACCGCCTTCGTTGCCCAGCATGACGTTGTCGAGGACGGTCATGTTCTCGACCAGCATGAAGTGCTGGTGCACCATGCCGATGCCCAGGGCGATGGCTTCGTGACTCGTGCGGATATCGCGGGGCTGGCCGTCGATCAGCACCTGGCCGCTGTCGGCGTTGTAGTAGCCGTACAGGATGCTCATCAGCGTCGACTTGCCGGCGCCGTTTTCCCCGATCACGCCATGGATCGAGCCCTTGGCGATGGAGAAGCTGACGTCGGCATTCGCCTGCACCGCCCCGAAGGCCTTGCTAATGTTGCGAAATTCTACGGCTGGCTGCATGGCGGTCCGTTTTCGGTAGACAGAGTAAGTAGGGGAGGCATTCATTCAAAAGCGCGCCGCGCCGGATTGCCCCGGCGCGGCGCGCTTCAACCATTCAACATTGTTCGATTTGCTTACTGCGGGCAGGAGCCGGCCGCGCGATAGTCGACGACCTTGATCTTGCCGTCGATGATGTCGGCCCGGGCGGCCAGCACGCGCTTTTCGATCTCGGGTGTGACGACCATGCGGTTGTCCTTGTCCAGCACCCAGTCCACGCCGCCTTCCTTCAGTCCCTCGTACGTGATGCCCGAGACGAACTGGTTGTTCCTGGCGCGCATGAACGCATCGTAGGCGGCCTTGTCGACGCGCTTGACCATGGAGGTCAGCATGTTGCCCGGGTACAGGTAGTTCTGGTTCGAGTCGACGCCGATCGCCAGCTTGCCTTTTTCCTTGGCCATCTGCAGGGCGCCCATGCCGGAGCCGCCGGCCACGGCAAACACGACGTCGGAACCGCGGTCGAACTGCGCGCGCGCCAGTTCGCCGCCCTTGGCCGGGTCGTTCCAGGCTGCGCTGGTCGTGCCGACCATGTTCTGCAGCACCTGGATCTTCGGGACGATCGATTTCGCGCCCTGCACGTAGCCGCAGGCGAACGCGCGGATCAGGGGAATGTCCATGCCGCCGACGAAGCTGATCGTCTTCGACTTCGACGCGATCGCGGCGGCCACGCCGACCAGGTACGAGCCTTCCTGCTCCTTGAACAGCACGGAGTTGACGTTCTTGCCCTGGGCATTGCCGTCGATGATGACGAAGTGGACGTTCGGGTATTCGGCCGCGATCTTCTGCACGGGCTGCGTCTGCGAAAAGCCGATCGAGACGATCAGTTGCAACTTCTTGCGCGCGAGCGCGCGCAGCACCTGTTCAGCCTGCGTGTCGTAGTTGGCCTGGGCTTCAAACACCTTGATGCCGGTTTCCTTCGTGAACCGGGTCACGCCTTCGGCGGCGGACTGGTTGAAGGACTTGTCGAACTTGCCGCCGGCATCGTAGACGATCGCCAGCTTGGCGCCGGCCATGTCGGCGCTGGCACCGGCGCTGACGCAAAGCGCCGCGATCGTCATGCAAAGTTGCTTGAATTTCATCGATTTGACTCCTGAATCCCGTATTGTACCGGCGCAACGGCTGAGCTGCGACCCCTTCGGCCCGCAAAGCGTTGCGCGCGGCACCGCCGCCCGCGTTTTTGTAAACGTTCTTGTGTTCTTCTTGTGATTGTCGCGTGGCCGTCAGGCGCGCTGCGGCGCCTTCAGGTGCTGTGCGGGAATGTGTGGTGACCTTCGCAACCCAGCGTTGGAACTATGCATCAGCCCGTTTATTCGTGGCAAATACGATTTTACTTCGCAATTTATTTGCTTGAAATATAAATAGACATGACTCCGCGTGATTTCTTGCAGAAAACCACAGTGGAGGGCACCGGATGCGGGCCGGCTCAGTGTTCGGCGAGGGGGAGGGCAGGTTCCGTGGCAGCGGCCGCGGCAGCGGGCAGCGCCGTCGCGGGCGCCACGACGATGGCGGCGGCAGGCGCCGGAATCGGCGCCGCGAGCGGCATGGAGATCGGGGCGGAGATCGGGGCGGCGGCGGATGCGGACGCGAGCGGCCGCGCGAATTGCGCCGTGAGGAAGCGGGCGATCCGCCCCTGCGTGTCTTCCAGGTAAGGGATGTTCAGGTGATCCGAATCGGGCACCGTCTCGTCTCCCATCAGGTTCGCGAGCTTGGCGACGAGCTGGTCGGTGTGCGAATGCGGCACGACGTCGTCGCTGGCGGCGCGCAGCACGAACGTGGGCACGTTCAGCGTCGGCGCATACTTGATGGACTCGAAGCGGTGGCGCAGCATGTATTCGATCGGCATCGCGCGGAACTTGCGCTTGGCCAGCGCCAGGATCGAATCGTACGGCGTGATCAGGACGACGGAATGCGCGGGCCGTTCCTTGGCGACCTGCACGGCCACGCCGGAGCCCAGGCTGCGGCCGACGACGGCGATGCGGCGCGGGTCCACGTGGTGGTGCGCGGCCATCCAGTCGAACAGCATGCAGGCGTCGTCGATGACGTGCGCTTCGGCCGGGTCGCCGTGCGATTCGCCGTAGCCGCGGTAGTTCACGGCCAGCACGACCATGCCGGGAAACAGCCGGCCGGCGTCGCGCGCGACCCACGACACTTCCTCGGAGCGGCCGCCGAAGTAGATGACGGCGGGGCGCTGACCCGGCATCGACGGGGTCATCAGCCAGCCGGACAGGCGCGTGCCGTCCTTGGCGCGCAACACGACGGGGCGGGTGCGGTGGCCACTGCTGCGCGGATGCAACACTTCACGTTCGACGGTCGGGTTGAACACAAGGCGGCGCTGGTTCGCCGCGACCGCGGCCGTGAGGCCCAGCCACAACATGCTGGCAAAGCCAGCCATACCCGCCGCAAGTTTCTTGTGTGTGCTCATGTATACAGTCTACTCCCACCGCTCTGCATTTTCTGTGCGCTGCCCATCAAATCGCCTTCATTATGCGGCGAATTCGTTGAAAGTAGCTTTGCCGCAACATCCTGTTACAGCGCGGCCGTTGGCGTGGCGGGGCCGGCTTTGCTAGGCTTGGTGCCATGGATGACAGGGAGGCAACGTGAAGCGGAAATTGGTCGTGCCGGCATGCGGCGCGCTGGCGCTGGTGGCGATCGTGGCGGTGCTGGTGCTGCCGGCGTGGCGCAGCGTGGCGCCGCCGGCCGCACCGGCCGCACCGGCCGCGACGCCGGCGACGGCCGCGGCGCAAGCACCCGCCGCGGGCACGGGACCGGCGTGGCTGTCCGGCCTGGGCGCGCCGGCGCGGCAGCCGGATGCGCCCGGGGAGCCGCTGGCGCAGCGCATCGAGCGCCTGGCCGCGAGCGGCGACCCGCATGACGCGTACCGCGCCTGGTGGCTGCTGCATGCGTGCGTCGTGTTCGAGCGCACCGGCCGGCTGCCGGCGCGCGGGGAAGGCGGCACGGACGCGCCCGTGGCGGCGATCGCCGACCCGGCGCGGTCCTGCGCCACGCTGGCCCAGCGCACGAAGATGGCACGCATCGACCATCTGGAACGGGCCGCGCGGGGACGCGTGGACGGGGCGCTGGCGGAACTGGTCGAAGAAGGCCCGTTCGGCGATCCGACCGCGCTGGCGACGCGTCCCGACGATCCGCTCGTGCGCGAATGGAAGACGCGCGTCAACGGCATGCTGAGCGACGAGGCGGAGCAGGGCGCACGGGCCAGCCTGTACCAGCTGTTCACGGGTTTCTGGTTCGGACACCCGGCCATCGCCGCCGACCGCCAGAGCGCGCTCGCCTACGGCATGGCGCTGCGCGACATCATGGTCAAGCTGGACGGCGTGCCCGAGCCGCAGGCGATTCCGTTCAACGGCCCGTTCCTCGACGAAATCGGCGCCGGCCTCACGCCGGACGAAAAGGCCCGGGCGCAGGTGCGCGCGGACGCGATCGTCGCGCGCGCGGCCAGCCGGCGCACCCGCCGGCCGGCCGGCTGACGTCCGGCACGTCGGTTACACTGGCGCTCCCATCCCGCAACGACAAGGAGACACCGTGCACTATCTGCTGATGTATGACCTGGCGCCCGACTACCTGGAGCGCCGCGGCGCCTTTCGCGACGAGCACCTGAAGCTGGCGTGGGAAGCGCAGGCGCGCGGCGAGATCGTCATCGCCGGCGCGCTGGCCGATCCGGCCGACCAGGCCGTGCTGCTGTTCACCGGGGAGTCGTCGGACGCGGCCGAGCGCTTCGCCCGCGCCGATCCGTACGTCGTCCACGGCCTCGTGCGGCAATGGCACGTGCGGCCGTGGGTGACGGTCGTCGGCAAGGATGCCGCCACGCCGGTCCGCCCGGCCTGACGCTTATTGCGCGGCCGTGGCCGCGGTTTCGATCAGCTGCGCCACTTCCGCGGGGTGCGACGTCATCACGACGTGCGACGCGCCGCTGACCACGACGGTCTTGCGCGACTTCGCGCGCTCGGCCATGAAGCCGAGTGCCGCGGCCGGGATGTTCTTGTCCGCGCTGCCGTAGATGAAATAGGACGGCAGCTGGCGCCACGCCGGCTTGCCCGCCGCCTCGGTCAGCGCCGCCTCGGCGATCGGACGCTGGGCGACCGCCATCAGCTCGGCCTGCGCCTTCGGCACGTCGGCCGCGAACTGCTGGTGGAACTTCGCCTGCTGGATATAGAAATCCTTGCCGCCGCCCGGCAGGGCGACCGGCTCGGCCAGCGCGCTGCCGAGGGTCCCGCCGGGATAGCGGCCCGACAGTTCGAGCGCGGTCTCGCCCTGGTCGGGCGCGAAGGCGGCCACGTAGACCAGGCTCTTGACGTTGGGCTGGTCGTTCGCCGCCGTCGTGATCACGGCGCCGCCGTAGGAATGCCCGACCAGTACGACCGGTCCCTTGATGCTCTTGACGAGCGTGGCGACGGTCTCCGCATCGCCTTTCACGCTGCGCAGCGGATTCGCCGCGCCGATCACCGTGTAGCCGTCGGCGCGCAGCTTGGCGGCGACGCCGTTCCAGCTGGTCGCATCGGCGAAGGCGCCGTGCACGAGGACGACGGTCGGCCGGGCTTCCTTGCCGGCGGCGGCGAAGGCGGGTGCCGCCAGGGTGCCGATGACCGACAGTGCAATCGCGGCGTGTTTGAATGCTTTCATGATGATCCCTTTCGTTGTAGGTTGCTGCGACTGCGCGCTCATTTGTCGAGGATGACGATGGGCTTGTTCTTGGCGACGACGTAGGTGGCCAGTTCCGCGCAGACGCCGGCCCCGACATTCTTTGCCGAGTGCACGGCGCCGGCCGGAATGAACAGCGACTGGCCCGCCTGCAGGCGGATCGTTTTGCCGCCGAGTTCGTATTCGACCGTTCCGCTCAGGACGTGGGCGATTTCGATGCCCGGATGGGAGTGCTTCGGGAACGCGGCGCCGGCGGCAAAATCGACCCGCACCTGGATCGCTTCGTTGCCGGCGTCGACATCGTGCCGGACCGTTTCCGTGCGGGCGATGCCGCTGGCATCGAATTGCTGCGCCCATGCCGGCGCGCACAGGCCGGCCGCGGTCGCCGCGATGAAGCTGGCTGCTGCGATGTGACATACTTTCATCATTCCTCCAGTACCTTTCGTATTGATCAATATAGACAATATGGTTAGAATTTCCGTGCCGTTCCGGCCGTATTGACGGCCGCATTCATCTTCTTCCGGAGCGCCCTTGAGCAGTACCGACCCTTCCACTGCAGACGGCCCCATCGGCGTGCTGGTCGTCGACGACCATCCGTTTCTGCGTGCCGGGCTGATCGGCACGATCGCCGGGCAACCCGACATGCGCCCGGTCGGCGAGGCGGCCGATGGCGATGCCGCCGTGCGCAGCTTCGCCGACTGCCGGCCCGACGTGACCGTGATGGACATCGCGATGCCCGGCATGGATGGCGTGCAGGCGCTGCGCGCGATCCGCGCCGCCGATCCGCAGGCGCGGGTGGTCATGCTGACGACCTTCAAGGGCGACGCCCAGATCCGCGCCGCGCTCGAGGCGGGGGCGATGGGGTTCCTGCTCAAGAGCAGCATGCGCACGGACCTGCTCGACACGATCCGCGCCGTGCACGCCGGGCGCCGCCGCATCGCGCCCGAGATCGCCCAGGAACTGGCCCAGCACGTGGGGCAGAGTGTATTGAGCGAGCGCGAGATCACGGCAACGCCAACAAGCGTATCGCCGCGCAGCTCGCGATCGCCGAGGAGACCGTCAAGGCGCACATGCGCAACATCCTCGCCAAGCTCGGCGCCCGCGACCGTACGCATGCGGTGACGATCGGCATCCAGCGCGGCATCATCGTGCTGTAGCCGCGGCGCCGCCGCGCACGCCGCTCAACCCGCGATGAAGGCCAGCAGGTCGCGGTTGACCTGGTCCTTGTGGGTGTCGGTCAGGCCGTGCGGCGCGCCCGGATAGACCAGCAGGGTCGACTGCGCCACCAGGTCCGCGGCCGCGCGTCCCGCCGCGTCGATGGGCACGATCTGGTCGTCGTCACCGTGGATCACCAGCGTCGGCTTGTCGAACTTCGCCAGGTCGGCGCGGAAGTCGGTCTCGGAAAACTGGGCGATGCAGTCGTACGTGTTCTTGTGGCCCGCCATCATGCCCTGCATCCACCAGGCGTCGATCAGGCCCTGCGAGACCTTCGCGCCGGGGCGGTTGAAGCCGTAGAACGGGCCGGCAGCCAGGTCCCGATAGAATTGCGAGCGGTCGGCGCGGGACGCCGCGCGGATGCCGTCGAAGACGTCGACCGGCAGGCCGCCGGGATTGCCGGCCGTTTTGAGCATTTGCGGCGGCACCGCCGACACCAGCGCGAGCCGGGCGACGCGCGCCGTGCCGTGGCGGCCGACGTAGCGGGCCACTTCGCCGCCGCCGGTCGAAAAGCCGACCAGCACCGCATTCTGGAGGTCGAGCTTCTCGATCAGTTGCGCCAGGTCGTCGGCGTAGTGATCCATGTCGTTGCCGTCCCAGGGCTGGCTCGAACGGCCGTGGCCGCGGCGGTCGTGGGCGATGCAGCGGTAGCCGTGTTCGGCCAGGAACAGCATCTGGCCTTCCCAGCTGTCCGAATTCAGCGGCCAGCCATGGCAGAACACCACCGGTTGCCCGTCGCGCGGTCCCCAATCCTTGTAATACAGTTCGACGCCGTCGCGAGTCGTCAGCATGGTCATGATGTTCGTTCCTTTCTGTGCGCGCCGCCGGATGCTCCCGGCGGCTATGGATGTGTTCGTCGCTATGCCGTGCAACGCGGCAGGGCGTTGTGCAGTGCAGCGCGACGAACGACAGCTTAGCGGCCGGCGGCGTGGGCATCATCGTCCGAAAGGGGGTGGGGCGCCTACCTCGATCGAGGTAGGCCGGGGCGTCATTGCATCCGCAAGGACAGGAAGCGCCGGCGCAGGCGCGGCAGCAGCGCGGCACGTCCGGCGTCCGTATAGGCGCGGCGGGCGTCGATGGCCAGGTCGACGGTCGTGCCGCGGCCCGGTGCCGACGTCAGCGTGCAGGTCGCGCCGATTGCCGCCGCGCGCTCCTGCATCACGGACAGGCCGTAATGGCCGGCGCGCGGGCGCGCCGTCCCGCAGCCGTCGTCGCGCACCACGATGCGCAGCGTGTCGCAGCCGTAATCGAGCGCGAGTTCCACGTTGCCGGCGGCGGCGTGGCGCGCGCAGTTGAACAGGGCTTCGCGCGCGATGGTCTGCAATTCGTCGCGCACTGCCTGGCCCAGCTCCTGCGGCGCGGCGCCCGCGCGCAGGTCGAGGATGCAGTCGCGTCCCTCGGCCATCAACCTGTCGGCCAGGGCCAGCAGCCGTTCGGCCTGGGGCCGCTGCTCCGCATCGTGGGGCAGGCAGCGCGCCTGCAGGTCGAAGAACATGATCATGCTCTGGACGCTCTGCAGCAGCGTGTCGTGCAGGCCGCGCGCGATGCGCGCCCGCTCGACCAGGCGCGCATGCAGCACGTCGTCCATGCGGCGCGACAGGTGTTTCACGCGCAGGCGGTACAGGCCGTACAGCGCCAGCGCCCCCAGGGCCACCATCAAGGCCAGGAACGTCTTCGTCTGCACGAAGCGCGGCGGCAGGGTGATGTCGACATGGGCGCCGGCGTCGTTCCAGACCCCGTCCTCGTTGGCGGCGCCGACGTCGAAGCGGTAGGTGCCGGGGGCCAGGTTCGTATAGAACGCCTCGCGCCGTGTCCCGGCGTCGTGCCACGTGTCGTCGACGCCGTGCAGGCGGTAGCGGAAGCGTACCCGTTCCGGCATCGACAGGCTTAGCGCCGTGTAGGCGATCTGCAGTTCGCCGGTGCCGGTCGGCAGTTCGACGTGCGCGCCGGCGTACGTCCGCCCATGCGCCTGCAGGCCGAGGATCTGGACGGCGGGCGGCAGCCGGTTGCGGGGAATGCGGCGCGGATCGATGCTGGCCACTTCGCTGGCGGTGGAAAACCACAGGCGCCCGTCGGCGGCCCGGGCAAGCGTGGGAATCGGACGCAGCTGCTCGGCGCTGCCGCGCAGACCGTCGAGGGCATTGAATTGCTCGAACGCGGCGACGTGGCCGGGCTCCCGCAGGATGCGCGCCACTTCATCGGCGGCGATGCGCGTGATCCCGTCGGAACCATGCAGCCACAGGTCGCCGTCCGGGGTGCGCGCCATGCCCGACACGCCGCGCAGCGGCGCCGCCAGCGCGGTCCAGCGGCCGTCCTCGATGTAGCCGACGCCATGCTCGCCGCCGGCCCAGACCCGCGGGCCGTCCACCAGCAGCGACTGGACGTTGCCGGGACCGATGCCGTCGGCCGCACCGAACATCCTTACCCGGTCATGGTCGATGCAGGCGATGCGGCCGCCGACATAACCGACCCAGGTGCGTCCGGCATCGTCGCGCGCCAGCGCCATCACCAGGTCGGACGGCAGGTCCGCCAGGCCGCCGTTGCGCTGCCATTCGGTGCCGTCGACCCGGAACAGCCCGACCGTCTGCAGCGCCACCCACATGCGGCCATCGCGGTCGACCGACAGCGCGTGCGTCGAGTAGCGGGCCAGGGCGGCCGGATGCGGGAAGGGGCGCCAGCGGCCATCGTGCTCGCGCCGCCAGCGCATACCGATGCCGCCGAGCCAGATGGTCCCGTCGGGCGCGCGATACGACGCTTTCACGTGCATGGGCCCCACGGTCTGCCTCACGCCCTGCGCGTCGATCGTCCGCACCATGCCGGTGCTGTCGCCGAGCAGGACCGCGCCGTCGGCGGTGCCGATGACGGTCGGATGATCGAGGGCGGCTTCCAGCGCCAGCGAATGCACGCGATTGGGGCGCAGGCGGTCGATGCCGGCGGAGGTGCCGATCCAGATGTTGCCCTCGCGGTCCTGGAACCACATCTGTGGCAGCGGGCCGCTGATGCCGTTCGCCTGCCCGAGCTGCTGCGCCGCCTGCGCCCTGCCGGCCGCGGCGTCGGGCTGGCCGAGGTAGGGCGCGGCGCGCCGTTCCAGCGCATGCCGCTTGAGCACCCACATCGTGCCGTCGCGGTCGAAATGCATGCCGGTGCCGCCCGGTATCGCGCGCGGTGCCGGATGGCCCGCCGGCGGCACCAGGGCGACACGGTAATGCCTGTCGGTACCGTCCGACGCCCACAGCGTGCCGTCCGGCGCCTCGGCCATCGCCATCAGGGTGCGATGGGGCCAGGCGCGCAGGTAACGCCGGGCGCCCGGTTCGCGGTAGTACAGGCCGCCTTCGAGCGCGACCCACTGGCGGCCGGCGCGCGTGAACAGGACCTGGTAGATCCGCGCCTGCGGCAGTCCGGTGTCGGCGGGCACCGCGGCGAACCGCGCGGCGCCGGGGGCAAGGGCGGCCAGGCCGGCTGCGGTGGCGGCCCAGATGGTGCCGTCCGGTCCGCGCACGATGCCGAATATCGATCCCGCCGGCAGGCCGTCGCCCGGGCGATGGAAGCGCAGCCGGCCGTCCCGCACCTGGCTGATGCCGCCGAAGCGGTGGCCGATCCACAGCGTGCCGTCGGGGGTGGCCAGGAGTCCCATTATGTTGGTCGAATGCAGGCGCTGGCCCTGCACGCTGTCCATGCGCTCGAACCGCACGCCGTCGAAGCGGTACAGGCCGTTGGGCGAGGCGAGCCACAACCAGCCGTCCGGCGTTTGCGCGAACTGGTTGACGTCGTTGGGCGCGCCCTGTTGCGGTCCCCAGGCCGTGTGGCTGAAGTCGGACAGCAGGGGCGCCGGCGCCGCCAGCGCGACGCGTGGCAGGCAGACATGCAGGAGCACGGCCAGTACGAGCGTGGCGCGGCACAGCCTGGCGGGCAGGAAGGACAGCAAAGGGGGCAAACGGACTCCGATGGCGGAATGGCAACCGCTAGTGTAGCGAGATTGCGCCGCCAGGAGAATACGGGCAACGGTCTTCCGCGGGTATGCCGCAAGGCGGGACGCGGCGATGCCGCCGCCCCCGCCGCCCCGCCGTTGCCCGGCGCGCCGTCAGAACGCCCAGTAAGGGCCGTTCGGATTCGTCGCGAAGCCCACGTACACCTTGCGGCCGAAGAAGAACGGCAGGCCCCAGTCGAACGCGGTGCCGGTGCGGCGGTGGGCGTCGTACGGGCCGCCGACCCAGCCGGCGACGGCGCTCCCCGGCAGCGCGTCGATGTTCTCGATCGTGAACGCCACGGTGCCGGAGGCGCCGCCGTCGTAGCCCAGCACCGTCGCGCTCAGCGCGAGCGGCGCCGGCGGACAATAGAAGTCCGTGCTCGTGCTGCACTTCGGGATGCCCGCATCGTTGAAGAACAGGCCGTTCGAGCCGCTGTCGATGAAGCTCGACGTCAGCGCCGTGCCCTTGTAGATCGTGGTGAAGTGGCCGTTGGCGTCGGCGGCGTAGCGCGTCGCGCCGCCGAGCGCATTGTTGGCCTGCGTGCCGATGCCGAACGTCAGCGTGCCGGCGAGCGCCGCCGCCCCGCCCGTGCCCACGGCCGGCAGCGCGATCGCGATGCCGTTGTTGTCGGCGCCGAACGCGGCGACCGGGTTGGCCACCTGCTGCGCCAGCGGCATGGCGGTCGCCGTGCACGTGCCGTTCGCGCAGGCGTAATACGTCCCCGGGATCACGTTGCCCGCGCACACCGGGCCGCAATCCTCCTTGAACAGCCCGACGCCGAGCACGCCGTTCGCGCCCAGCTCGGCCACCGTGTTCATGCTGCCGCCCGTGCTGCTGCACGCGGTCGGCACGCCGCCCACGCCGCCCGGCGCCTGGCCGATCAACTGGACGGATTGCGCGGCCGCCGTCTCGCCGCCCAGCCTGACGTCGGCCTGCACGACGGCGCCCCACGTGTAACCGCTGATGAACTGCGCGCATTCGCCCGCCGCCGCGCCGGACGGCGCCGTCACCGCGGGCAGCGCCAGCGCGCCGTCGAGCGGGGCGACGAGGCGCAGGCCGTACGAACCCGTGTCGAGCAGTACGTGGTCGATCGTCTGGCAGGCCGTCGTGCCGGGCCGGCACACCGTCACGCTGACGAAGGGCAGGTTGAACTGGCGGCTGCCGGTCGGTCCGGCGTCGACGGTCACGGGAACGACGTTGGCCGGCGGCGTGACCGCGACGGCGACGCTGTTGCCCGCCGGGCCGCACGTCAGCGTGTACGTCGCCGTGTAGCCCGCCGCCTGCACGGCCGGCGTGACCTGCTGGCTGCCGCTCGTGGCCACCTGGCCGGACCAGGCGCCCGACGCCGTGCACGTCGCCGCGCCGGTGTTCTGCGCACTCCACGTCAGGGTCAGCGCCTGGCCGCCGGCGACGGTCGCGGCGGAGGCGCTCAGGGCGACCGTCGGCTGCGGGGCCGGTGCCGGCGCGGGATCGCCGCCGCCGCCGCCGCACGCGGCGAGGATCAGGCCGGTGCAGACGGCCAGGCAGGCCGCCAGGAAGCGCTCCAGGTCGAGCAGCCGGCGCGGTGCGCGCGCGTCGATGCCGGGCGTCATTGGATGGCGTCCGTGTCGAAGCCGGCCGGCAGCCGGCTGTCGATCCAGGCGCGGCCCGCGTAGGCGCGCATATGGCCGCTGGATTCGATCGTCACGTCCGCCGTTGCCGCGTGCACGCCGCCGCGGCCCGTCCTGCGCTGGCGCGCGCTCGCGTCCGTGAGGGTCGCAAAATGGTCGCCGAGCAGTTCGCGCAGGTCGGGCAGCAGCGGCCCGTTCCAGGCGACCCCGAACACGATGCCGTCCGTGCCGACGTATTCGCGCACCGTGGTGCCGCTGGCCAGCGTCGTCGTGGCGACCGTGTAGCCGGCCGCGGCCGCCGCACCCGTGGCGGCCGCGAGCGTGCGGGCGGGGTGCGCCGTCGCGGCACCGGCGAACGTGCTGGGCGCGCGGCCGAGCGAGGCGAAGCAGGGGCCGCCGGACAGGGCGGCGGCGATGCCGGCCAGCATCAGCAACGCCGGACGGGACGTGTAGGAGGGCAAGAGGCGACCGCGTGGCATATAGGCTCCTGACTGCGGGATTTGGATGCAGTGTAACGGAGCCGATGGGGCGCACCGTTGCCTGCTTAACGCGAACCGACGTAAGGTAATATCTTCCAAGAAAATAACCATGGGAGACCCATGCACACCACCGTCAATCTGTGGCCGCTGCTCGGCATCGCCGCCGTCGCCGCCGGATTCCTGTTGCGGGCCAATCCGGTGCTGGTCGTGATCGCGGCCTGCGGCGTGACCGGCTGGACCGCGCACCTCCCCGTGATGCACCTGCTGGAATCGCTCGGCAGCGCCTTCATCAAGACCCGCAACCTGCCGCTGATCCTGCTGCTGCCGCTGGCGGCGATCGGCCTGCTGGAACGCTTCGGCCTGAAGGAATACGCGCAGTCCAGCATCGCGCGCATCCGCTCGGCCACGACGGGACGCCTGCTGACCGTGTACCTGCTGGCGCGCGAGGTCGCCGCGGCGTTCGGCCTGACGAGCCTGGGCGGCCACCCGAACATGGTGCGGCCGCTCGTCGCGCCGATGGCGGAGGCGGCGGCCGAGGCCCGGCACGGCGCGTTGTCCGAGCCGCTGCGCCAGCGCATCCGCGCAATGAGCGCGGCCACCGACAACGTGGGCCTGTTCTTCGGCGAGGACGTGTTCGTCGCGTTCGGCGCCATCGTGCTGATGCAGACCATCCTCAAGGCCGAGGGCATCGACGTCGATCCGCTCCGGATGGCGCTGTGGGGCCTGCCGACGGCCGTCACGGCGTTCGTCATCCACGCGTGGAACCTGCGCCGGCTCGACCTGCGCATCGCCCGCGAAGCGGCCGGCGGCGGCGTGGCGGGGCGCGCCCGATGATCGTCTCGCTCGACGTTTTCTACGTGCTCGTCGGCCTGCTGTTCGCGGCCTGCGCGCTGATGACGGTGCGCGACCGCACCAATCCGCGCCGCTTCACGACGGCGCTGTTCTGGGGCCTGTACGCGCTCGTGTACCTGCTGGGCGAGCGCCTGCCGCCCGCGCTGGCCGGCGTCCTGATGATCGCGATGGCGCTCGTCGCCGGTTGCGGCCTCGTGAAGCCCGGCCGCGCGGACGTGCTGCCGGAAGGGCAGCGCCGGGACAGCGCCGCGCGCCTGGGCGGCCGGCTGCTGGTGCCGGCGCTGGCGATTCCCGTCGTGACGATGCTCGGTTCGGTCGTGCTGAAGGACGTGCACGTCGGTGCCCGGTTCCTGCTCGACCCGAAGAACCTGACCCTGGTGAGCATGGGCTGCGGCAGCGTCGCCGCGCTGGCGCTCGCGTGCTGGCTCACCCGGGCGACGCCGCTGCAGGGCGTGCGCGAGGGGCGCCGCCTGATCGACGCGATGAGCTGGGCCGTCGTGCTGCCGCACATGCTGGCCGTGCTCGGCCTGCTGTTTTCCGAGGCCGGCGTGGGCAAGGCCGTGGCGCACGTCGCGACGAGCTGGTTTCCGCTCGACTCGCGCCTGCTGGCCTGCGCCGCGTTCTGCGTGGGCATGGCATTATTTACCGTCGTGATGGGCAACGGGTTCGCCGCGTTTCCCGTCATCGCGGGCGGCATCGGGATTCCCGTGCTGGTCGGCGTGTACCGTGCGGATCCGGCCGTGATGGCGGCGATCGGCATGTTCAGCGCCTACTGCGGCACCCTGATGACGCCGATGGCCGCCAATTTCAACGTCGTGCCGGCGGCGCTGCTGGAGCTGACCGACAAGAACGCCGTGATCAAGGCCCAGGTGCCGACCGCGCTGCCGCTGCTGGGCGCGAATATCCTTCTGCTGTACTTTCTGATGTATCGATGAGCCGACCATGACCGCATCCTCCGCCTCCACCGCCGCCCCCGTCAAGACGATCCTCCTGACCGGGTTCGAACCCTTCAACGGCGCCGCCATCAATCCATCCTGGGAAGCCGCGCGCGCGCTCGACGGCTGGTCCGGACCGGGTTTCACGGTCGTCGCGCGCCAGCTGCCGTGCGTGTTCGGCGCCGCGAACGACGCGCTGCGCACGGCCGTGTCGACCCTGCGGCCCGACGTCGTCATCGCCGTCGGCCAGGCCGGCGGACGTCCCGAAATCTCGCTGGAGCGCGTGGCGATCAACGTCGACGACGCGTCGATCCGCGACAACGCGGGCGCGCAGCCGGTCGACACGCCGGTCGTCGCGGACGGCCCGGCCGCCTATTTCTCCACGCTGCCGCTGAAAGCGATCGTGGGCGCGCTGCGCCTGCGCGGCTTTCCGGCCGGCGTGTCGCAGACGGCCGGCACCTTCGTGTGCAACCACGTGTTCTACGGCCTGATGCACCACACGGCCGGGCAGGCGCTGAAGGCCGGCTTCATCCACGTGCCGTTCCTGCCCGAGCAGGCGGCGGACCGCCCGGAGCGGCCGCCGTCGATGGCGCTGCGCGACATCGTCGACGCGCTACGCATCGCGGTCGAGGTGGCGGTGGTGACGGAGGACGACGCGGCCGAGGCGGGCGGCGCCACGCATTGAGCGCCCCGCAGTGGGCGCCAACAATGAGCGCGCGCGCGCCTACTGCCCGGCCGGACCGAGGATCTTGAGGAACGCCCGCACCACCGGCGCGTCGTCCTGCGTCGGATAGGTGATGTAGAGGTTGGCCGACGGCGGATTCGTGCGCACCGGTAAAAAGCGCACGCCGGGCCAGCCGATGCGGCTCGTCGTCGACGGCATCAGCGCCACGCCGAGGCCCGCGCCCACCATCGCCAGCAGGGTCTGCGGCTCGGCCGCCTCCTGGAAGATCGTCGGCTGGAAGCCCGCGTTGACGCAGCACTGGATCAGGTAGCGCGGCTCGGCCGACTGGTCCAGGTGCAGGGTCAGCATCGGCTCGTCGGCGATGTCGATCAGCTCGATGGCTTCCTGCTGCGCCAGCGGATGCTGGGCGTTGATCGCCACGCACACGTCCTCGCGGAAGCACAGTTCCTGGCGCAGGCCGGCGTTCCTGAGCATGTCTTCCTCGATGCGCGGCTCGCGCCAGAACCCGACATCGATCTGCTTGCCGCGCAGCGCATCCCACTGGTCGTTCGGCCCCAGTTCGTGGATGGTCCACGTCACGCGCGGGAACTGGCTCTGGAACTGTTCCAGGAGGCCCGGGATCGGCCCCCACATCGCCGAGCCGACGATGCCCACGCGCAGCCGGCCGACTTCGCCGCGGTCGATCTGGCGGATCGTGTCGATCGTGATGCGCATGCGGCCCAGCAGGTCGGCCGCCTCGTGCATCAGCGCCTTGCCGGCGACGGTCAGTTCGAAGCTGCGCGTGGTGCGCGCGAACAACCGCACCCCGAGTTCGCTCTCCAGCTTCATGATCTGCTGCGACAGCGGCGGCTGCGAGATGTGCAAACGCTCGGCGGCGCGGCTGAAGCTCTTTTCTTCGGCCACGGCCAGGAAGTATTTCAGCTGCTTCAGGTCGATCGACATGGTGTCCCCGGGATGGTCTTACGCGTGCACCGGCGCGTGCAGCGCCAGCGCGAGGCGGGCGCCGACGAGGGCGTTGTGCTTGACCAGTGCGATGTTGGTGGCGAGGCTGCGGCCGCTTGTCAGGTCCTTGATGCGGGCCAGCAGGAACGGCGTGACGGCCTTGCCCTTCACGCCCTGTTCGCCGGCCTCGCGCAGCGCCTGCGCGATGATGCCGTCGATCTCCTCGTTCTTCAGGGCGGACGCCTCCGGCACCGGATTGCTGACCACGACGCCGCCCTCAAGGCCCAGCTGCCACTTGGTGCGGATGAAGCGCGCCTGCTGCTCCGGCGTGTCGAGCTGGAAGTCGGCATTGAAGCCGGACTCGCGCGTGAAGAACGCGGGGAAACCGGGCTGGCCGACGCTGACGACCGGCACGCCGTGCGTCTCCAGGTATTCCAGCGTGAGACCGATGTCGAGGATCGACTTCACGCCCGCGCACACGACGGCGACGCTGGTGCGCGCCAGTTCCTGCAGGTCGGCCGAGATGTCGAAGCTCGTCTCGGCGCCGCGGTGCACGCCGCCGATGCCGCCCGTGACGAACACTTCGATGCCGGCCAGCGCCGCGCAGATCATCGTGGCGGCGACCGTCGTCGCGCCCAGCTTCTTCTCGGCCAGCACGTAGGCGAGGTCGCGTCGGCTGACTTTCAGCGCGTCGCGCGCGGTGCCGAGCCGTTCGAGCTGGTCGTCCGCCAGGCCCACGCAGATCTTGCCGTCGATGAGGGCGATGGTCGCCGGCACCGCGCCCGCGGCGCGGATCACCTGCTCGACGTCGCGCGCCGTCTGCACGTTCTGCGGATACGGCATGCCGTGCGAGATGATCGTCGATTCGAGCGCGACGACGGGCTTGCCGGCCGCGCGCGCGGCCTGCACTTCGGGGGAAAACTGGAGAAAGGCTTGCATGGTCAGTCCTGTTGTTGCGGGTGTTCGGGGGTGGTGGCGAGGCTGTCGGGGCCCAGGCCCGGGTGCACGGTCTCCGGCACGCCGAGGGTCAGCGCCGACAGGTGCAGGCCGCGCCGGCAGGCCAGCACGAGGTCGCCGTCGTTGTCGTCGTGGTGGACGAGCGACCAGCAGACGGCCGCCGCGAAGGCGTCGCCGGCGCCGGTGACGTCGACCACGTCGGCCGGCAGCGCCGCCAGGTCGGCGATGTCGGCGCCGCGCGTGACGAGCACGCCGCGCGCGCCGCGCGTGACGACGACGTCGCGTGCGCCCTGCGCCCGCACCTCGCGCATGGCGGCGGCCAGCGCGGCGTCGTCCGGCAGCGGCCGGCCCACGCGCGCGGCCAGCTCGCCGGCGTTCAGGATCAGGAGGCGCACGCCGGACAGGTCGGCGGGCAGGCGGTTCATCTTCGGCTCGGACACCGCGACGAGCACGAGCGGCGTGGCCGTGCGGCGCGCCTGCAGGGCGAGGGCGGCCACCGTGTCGTGCGGCAGGTTCAGGTCGGCGACGACGAGCGCGGCGCCGGCAAGCTGGGCCTGGCGCGCGTCGACGAACGACGGTTCGAGCCGGTCGTACAGCGCCATGTCGGCCAGCGCGACGATCATTTCGCCGTCGCGGTCGAGCACCGCCGTGTACGTGCCGCTGCAGCCGTCCAGCTTGAGTGCGCCGCGCACGTCGATGCCGAGGCTTTCCGCATGCGCGAGCAGGGCGGCGCCGGAGCTGTCCGCGCCGATGGCCGTCAGCAGGGCGACCGTCGTGCCCAGGCGCGCCAGGTTCTCGGCGATGTTGCGCGCCACGCCGCCGAACGATTCGCTCTGGCTGGCCGGGTTGGACGTGCGCAGCGCCAGCGTGTCCGCCGAGCGCAGCTTGCGGTCGAGGTTCGCGGCGCCCACGCACACGACCGGCCGGCGGTCGGGCAGCACGTAGGCGCGTCCCAGCAGGCGGCGCTCGCGGATCAGTCCGGCGATGTAACCGGCGACGGCCGAGCGCGACAGGCCGAACTGGTTGGCCAGTTCCTGCTGCGAGATGAACGGGTTCGCGCGGATGGCCTCGTACAGCTGTTGTTTTTTCGACGTTTCGGTCACGATGGCGGATGGGTTAAACTTTTGTCTTTCATGTTAAACATATGTTTATCCCGGGTCAACGTGGGTGGCTGGAATGCGACATGTATATTCAGACACTTCGTTCGCGATTTATTTTAACTCCATATAAATCGAGCAGAAAAATGGTATTTGCCATACCAATCGACATTCATGCATAGTTGCCATTTTGGTGCACGCCCGTCCCACTCCGCCCAACCCTCGACCAGATCGCGACAATGACTATTCACCAGTTCAGCAACACCCCCTTCGAAGCCGCCGACGTCATCCGCGCCCGCAAGCCGGGCTTCACGCCGCGCGTGGCCCTGATCCTCGGTTCCGGTCTCGGCGTGCTGGCCGAGCAGTTGACGGATGCGGTGTCGATCAGCTACGCCGACCTGCCGGGCTTCCCGATCAGCACCGTGCACGGCCACGCCGGCGAACTGGTGATGGGCATGCTGGCCGGCGTGCCGGTCGTGTGCATGAAGGGCCGCGGCCACTTCTACGAAGGCTACGGCCCGGCCGTGATGACGTCCGCCGTGCGCACCTTCAAGCTGATCGGCTGCGAACTCCTGTTCGTGACGAACGCCGCCGGCTCGCTGCGCCCCGAAGTGGACGCCGGCAGCGTCGTCGTGCTGACCGACCACATCAACCTGCTGCCGGGCAGCCCGATGGCCGGCCCGAACGACGACCGCTTCGGCCCGCGCTTCTTCAGCATGGCCAACGCGTACGACGCCGACATCCGCGACCTGATCAAGGCGACGGCGGCCGACAAGAACATCAAGCTGAACGAAGGCGTGTACCTGGCGTGCCCGGGCCCGAACTTCGAGACGGCCGCCGAGATCCGCGCGTTCAAGGCGCTGGGCGCGGACGTCGTCGGCATGTCGGTGGTGCCGGAAGTGATCTCGGCGCGCCACTGCGGCCTGAAGGTCGCGGGCATGTCGGCCATTACGAACCTGGCCGAGGGCCTGACCCCGTTCCCGCTGTCGCACGAGCAGACGCTGAAGTATGCTGCGATTGCGGCCACGGACATGGTCGCGCTGATCCACGGCTTCATCGAACGGCTGGGCGCCACGACCAGCGCCGCCTAAACACACGTCGTCCCCGCGCAGGCGGGGCCCCGATTTTGTTCGCGTAATCGAAACGCCGACAACCGTAGGCCCCTGCCTCCGCAGGGGTGACGGAATGGAAGGGATACCACTTATGTCACGCGCATTCATCCTCCTGCTGGACTCCTTCGGCCTGGGCGCCTTGCCCGACGCCGGCAAATACGGCGACACGGGCGCCAACACCCTCGGCCACATCGCGCAGTGGGCCGCCGAATCCGGCAAGCCGATGTCGCTGCCGCACCTCGAAGCCATCGGCCTGGGCGCCGCCGCGCACAAGGCGAGCGGCGCATGGCCCGCCGGCTTCGCCAGGCGCGAGGGCTTCACGGGCGCCTGGGGCGTCGCGCGCGAGCGCTCGACCGGCAAGGACACGCAGAGCGGCCACTGGGAAATCGCCGGCGTGCCCGTGCTGTTCGACTGGGGCTACTTCCCCAAGACCGTGCCGACGTTCCCGCAAGAGCTGACCGACAAGCTGGCCGAACTGACGGGCGTGCCGGGCTGGCTGGGCAACTGCCACGCGTCCGGCACGACGATCATCACGGAACTGGGCGACGAACACGTCGCCACGGGCAAGCCGATCATCTACACGTCGG
>Ga0308161_1002440_pt1 | contig 19642 bp, 16 predicted proteins | sample PhyFR2_FD_201034 | JGI IMG/M metagenome (GOLD analysis project Ga0308161, IMG submission 201034) | Phyllosphere microbial communities from UC Gill Tract Community Farm, Albany, California, United States - DLSLF.R2 | ecosystem: Host-associated > Plants > Phyllosphere > Unclassified | place: USA...
CTTTTCCCCCCCCCCCCCCTCTTTTTTTTTCTCGGCCCCCCCCCCCCCCCCCCCCCCCCCCCCCGAAAACAAAAAATGAGCTTAGACAATTGCTGCGATCAGGGCTAAACCTCGGTCGGCGATGTAAATTTTGTGTAATAATTCATTGTTTCGAGCCGTTGTATTTTAAGCCAGAATCAATTATATTTGTTAATAATGAATGACGAACAATTATTCCAGCTTATTACAAAAGCAAAGGAAAAGGATCAGAAAGCCCAAACCAGGCTCATCAATATTTTTTGGGTTGATGTCTTCTCTTTTGTGATGAAAAAAGTGCATGATGAAAATGATGCAGATGAGATAACAGTGAATGTTTTTTCAAAAGTATTGTCGAAGCTGGATATGTATGATCCTCACTTTCAGTTTAAAACCTGGGTGCTTACCATTGCCCAGAATACCATCATTGATTTCTGGAGAAGAAAAAGCAGGGAAAATCAGGATCCAACTGAAAACTTGGAAGAAGTAAAAAATCAGTATGCAAAATCCCCGGAAGAGCTCATGATTTCTGAGGAAGAGCAGAAAAAAATTATTAAAACCATAGAATCTCTGGATGCCAATTATCAGGATATTATCAAGCTGCGTTTTTTTGAAGAAAAGAGCATTAAAGAAATTGCAGAAGAACTGGGTATTTCCGTTGCCAATACAAAAGTCCGTGTCATGCGGGCAAAAAAAGTATTGGCTGAATTGTTGAAAAATAATGAGTTTGAAGATAATTAATTACTATTTATATTAACGAAAATCATTGTTCACTCAGATTGTCATTCTATAAGAATCTAAATAATACTTAAACTCAAAATAGCATAATTACCTTTCACAGCTACAAATAAACTTTCTCCTTTGTCTTCGGAAGTAAGATTTCTCTTTGTTTTTCCTGATTTCTGTTTTGCAAATTTATTTTCATTCCTTTTTTAATGAAAACTTCTCTTTTAGAATTTCCGTATTCTTCTGTATTTTCAACTTCTTTTTCAAAAATAAGTTGTCCTGTGGATAAGTTAAAATCAACGTCAATCCAGTATTCTTCAGGCTTTCCGCTTCCGGATGAATACCCGATCAGCTCAAAGTGCCCGTTCTGGAATCGGTACTTGTCCGTATAACCCCATTTCCAGCTGCTTCCTCCGGCTTGGGTAATCATCAAAATTCCATTTTTAATTTCGGTGCTCTGATAAGGATCACCCATCATACCGCCATCTTTGCTTTTTAGAATAGCATTCCTTGACTTTTCCAGGATAGTCCATTTTTGATTGACCTTCTTCAGTATCTGGATTTCACGGATATTTCCAAAATCCGTAGTGTCTTTTGTATTGTAAATAATCACTTTTTCAGGAATATGGTCACCATCCAGATCCCCGTCTACAGTTTCAATAGCTGTGGCACCATTCGGCTGAAATTCTTTCTGAGCAAAGCACAATATATTCAATATAACAGTTAAAAAACATAAGATAGATTTCATGAGATGATAATTATATCTAAAAATACAAAATTATGTGTTTCATCAATCTCTGTCTTTGATTGTTTCGATAAAAAAATCACTAACTTTGACCCTCAATTTGAGATGTACATGGAGGATTTAATTCAAAATACAACCGTTCAGAAACCAAAATGGATCCGTGTAAAACTTCCTACCGGCAAGAATTACAGAGAACTGAGAACTTTGGTTGATAAATATAAATTAAATACAATCTGCCAAAGCGGAAGCTGCCCGAATATGGGCGAATGCTGGGGCGAAGGTACGGCAACCTTCATGATCCTTGGGAATATCTGCACCAGAAGCTGCGGATTCTGTGGAGTGAAGACCGGAAAACCACTTGATGTAAACTGGGATGAACCTGAAAAAGTTGCCCGTTCTATCAAATTAATGAAGATAAAGCATGCCGTTCTTACTTCGGTAGACCGCGATGATCTGAAAGATATGGGATCAATTCTTTGGGCGGAAACTGTAAATGCCGTAAGAAGAATTTCTCCCGGAACTACTATGGAAACACTGATTCCGGATTTTCAGGGGATCACGAAACATATTGACCGATTGGTAGATGTGGCACCTGAAGTAATTTCTCATAATATGGAAACCGTAAAGCGTCTTACCAGAGAAGTGAGAATCCAGGCAAAATACGAAAGAAGCCTTGATGTGCTGAGATATCTTAAAGAAGCAGGGCAAAGAAGAACCAAAACCGGAGTGATGCTCGGCTTGGGAGAGACCAAAGATGAGGTTTTCCAGACGATTGAAGACATCAGAAATGCGAATGTAGATGTTATTACGTTAGGACAGTATCTGCAGCCGACCAAGAAACATCTTCCTGTAAAAAGATTTATTACCCCTGAAGAATTCGATGAGTTGGGAGATTTTGCAAGAAGCCTAGGATTCAGGCATGTGGAAAGTTCACCGTTAGTGAGAAGTTCTTATCACGCAGAAAAACATATTCATTAAAACATACATCGCTTCAGTTTTGAAGCGATTTTTTTAAGCTGTCGTTCGCCTTTTTATTAAAGAGAACTGCAGCTGTAAAGCCTGTGATTAATTTAGAGTAATCCCGGTTTTTAATTCTATCTGTAAATCGTAATAATTACAGTTTATTACAAATTAAAATTACTTTTTTATGTACTCATATTAAGTTTTAAATTATGGAACAGGTTAATATAGAAGAAATTTATGTCATTTTGGTTAAAGCGTAAATAATTATTTGTGCCGAATTTTGCACGTTTAAAGAAGGATAATGAAAATAGATAAAAAAATAATACCTCTAGCCATTGGAGGATTGGGAATAGGGACAACGGAGTTTACGATTATGGGACTGCTTCCGGATATTGCAAAAAGCTTACAGATCAGTATTCCTGAAGCAGGACATCTCATTTCTGCGTATGCATTTGGAGTAGTGGTTGGTGCACCCATCCTGATCGGATATTCAGTAAAGTTTTCTCCTAAAAAAGTATTGATGGCATTAATGGTGATTTTTACTTTGTTTAATGCTCTCTCTGCTATGGCGCCCGACTATACGACGATGATGATCATCCGTTTTCTTTCAGGACTTCCTCACGGAGCGTTTTTCGGAGTGGGAACTGTAGTTGCGGCAAGGATGGCTGAAAAAGGAAAAGAAGCATTCAATATTTCATTGATGTTTACAGGACTCACCATTGCCAATCTTGCTATGGTTCCTCTCGTTACTTATATTGGTCATACTTTTCACTGGAGGTGGTATTTTGCCATTGTTTCTGTAATCGGTCTATTGGCGCTTCTATTTATCAAACTCTGGCTCCCCGCTGTGCAGGCTGACAAAGAAACGCATTTTATGGAAGAACTCAAATTCCTTAAGAAAAGACAGGCGTGGCTGGTTTTAATGATTACGGCAATCGGGTTTGGCGGACTGTTTACCTGGTTCAGTTATATCACGCCGCTGATGACTATTGTTTCAGGAATACCGGAAAGCTACATGGCGTATGTGATGATTCTTGCCGGTGCCGGAATGGTGGTTGGAAATCTTGTGGGCGGGTATTTATCCGATAGATTAAGCCCTGAAAAAACATGTTCTTTACTTTTGCTTTTGATGATGATCTCGCTTGCAGGTGTATTCTTCTTATCAGAATACCGTACTGTGTCACTCATTCTTACTTTTATATGCGGGGCGTTGTCTATGTCTGTTGCGGCGCCTATTAATATCATGATGATGAAAGCCGCACCGAAAAGCGAAATGATGGCAGCTGCTTTTATGCAGGCAGCTTTTAATATTGCCAATGCCATGGGAGCCTTCCTTGGCGGCATTCCTTTACAAAAAGGCTATGAATTCAACTATCCTTCTTTAGTAGGGGTGGGGATGACGCTGATAGGGCTTATCATCAGCGTACGGTATAGATATCTTTATGCTTCAGAAGATCAGCAAGCGGTAGCGGATTGTGTTTCATGTGAAAAATAGCAAAATAAAAGACCATCTTAAAAAGATGGTCTTTCTGTTGTTTTTATAATAAGCTTATTACGCTTCTACTTCATTACCGTTTTTACACCAGTAAAGAGCATTGTAAAGATTCCCTTTAGGAAAAGATTTGAATTCTCCCGGCATAAGCACACTGAAAATATCAGTAAAATTCTGCACTCCTTCTTTATCGGTAACAATAGCGGTTCTGTTCCATTTTGTTAGGTTTTTTAATCCTAAAAGCGCATCCTGCAGCCAGGCTCCCATGGTAAAATTATCCAGATCCGTATCCAGATACAGCAGGTAGTTCAGTTCATTAAACTGATCGACCTTTTGCTTTACTCTTGGGATTACCAGGTTTTCAAAATCTTCTTTTGTTACTTCTCCCGTTGCATTGAAAGCGGCAACATTTTCCGGAGCTTCTGGAATAATCGTTATCATATTGTAATATTTTATTGTGGTTTAGATTTTAAGTTGATAACAAAAAGTAAACCATTATTTAATATTTGGTTAATAAAATATTCAATTAGTGGTGATTTAATATAAATATTTCTAAAATCTTACCTTTCCCAAAAACCCCCGCAATCTGCAGGGGTTCACACAAAATATACTGTGACTTTCATAGTTGCGTCACATCTTATGAATATATTTTCATGGTATTAGTTTATCAATTATCACTTTAAAGTATTGTAAATTCAAGAAATAGATTGGTGATTAAAAGCTGTATCCGTTTTTCTTTGCCAGTTCAATAACCGATCTTTCAATGGCTTTTCCCAAATCATCAGCATCAGCATTTCCGCGTTTTTTCATTTCTTTGTCAATATATTCCTGACGTTTCTTTGAAAGTTCTTCAATCTCTTTCTGAATTTTTTCCCTTTGAGCAGACTTTTGAACAACTGCTTTTTTTACTTCTTCCTTGCTTTTTCCTTTCAGTTCTGCCGGGAGCTCAGATTCTTTTACTTCTGATATAAAATCTTTGTCTTTTTCCACGCGGTCTACCAAATCCCAATGATCATTTTTGTAAGCGTTTTTCTTAGACTTGGCAACTGTTCTTTCTACTGCATTGGAAGCGGACTGTACTTCCGCATTTTTATCCTGAAGCATCTGTTTGCTCTTGAATTCTGAACCGTGGCTTCCGTAATAGATATAGGTATCATTCAGTTTTGCATTGCACTCAGAAATTCTTACATCGTAAGGAGTTTCAATATAAATAACCTTCTGATCGCTGTCGATATTGAAATATCTGCCGTCTCCCAGTGATGCTCCGTTTTGCCAGAAAGTACGGATTCCTTCATCCCGGTTTCCGCAAAAAATAGTATTGGTGTAAATCTTTTTCCTCTTGGCATCTGAAATTACATTTTTATAACTGACTCTTCCCTGATCGAAAGGTTCATTTCCGGCGATATAGATCAGCTTCATGCTTTTTTCATTGCTGTCCCAGTTTAAGTTCATTGAAGCGTCCCGGATTACCGCTCCGCAAAATTCATTACCGCCATTGGTTCTCAAGGCAAAAAGCTTTTCAGAAACCAGGTCCAGATCCTGGGTGAGAGGAGTGACCTGACGGATATAATTTTCGTCACTGATTCCGTCATTTCCGTATTCGTACAACGCGATTTCAACTTCCGGCGCTTTTCCATTGTACTTCAAAGTCGTTAGTGTATTCACGATATTCCAAAGCCTTGATTTTGCCTGGTCAATCAGTCCGTCCATACTGTTTGAAGTGTCGAGAAGCAACGCTACCTGAATTTTATTTTCTTTAAAATGTGCTCCGGAAGATGTAACGGTATTTTGAATAAAGGTTTTCCCAGCTACCGGTTCTTTACATCCAAATTTTGAATTTTGTGCGCTTAATAAAGCGGCAGTTCCTGCAACTAATGTTAAAATTTTGAAAGCTGTCATGATTGATCTGTTTTAGAGAATTTCGTATTTTGTTTTGATGCTGTATTTCAGCTTAATGTTATCGATGTTTTCAAAAGAATAGTCTACGTTAGCATCGGCAGCTTCAAGCTGAATATTGGATACTTTGGCTCTGAAGTTCATCGGCATAATCATATCGCTGGTGTAATCTTCAATTTCAATGATCTCAAGCGGAGTTCCGGTTCTTTTGCCCATACTTTCCAACAGGTAGTCTGCTTTTTCCTTTGCTGCTTTCAACGCATTGATTTTTACGGTTTTTCTGAAATCTGTGATCTTCGTATTCTTAATTTCCGAAATGTTGATGTTGGTGATCCATTTTTGGTTCAGACTTTCAAAAAGATTTCCCATATCGGTTTTCTTGGTTACTTTAAACTGAAGATTCTTAGTGAAAATTTTCGTTTTGGAATAGATGTTCTGGTACATCGATTTGAATTTGATGTCTTCGTTTTTTACCCCATTGTTTTTAAGGATTTCGAAAAGCTGTTTTTCATTGTCTGCAAGCTGGTTTTTGTTATCACCTTTAATTCCTACATTGAAAATAATTTCATCCGGCTCCACTTCCATTTCTGCAATTCCGGTTACTTCAATGAAATTTTTCTTTGTTTCCTGTGCGTTGATCAGTCCTGCTATAAAGAATAACCCGATCAGTAAAAAATGTCTCAGTTTCATAATTTTCTTTTTTTAATTTTAAACTTCTGAAGTAAAATTACCCAGATTTACAACTGAAAATCGGGAGACTTGGTGAAGTGAAGGTTTGACTTGGTGAGTCGTGGAAAATACTTAAAATGAAGGACTGTAAGCATAGCCCCGATTGCAACGACATCCTTTTTGGTTTGGCGTAGGCTTCGACAGGCTCAGCCTGCGTGTTGGAAAAACCAAAAAGATACAGTGGAAAGCGGGATCAAGCTTCAAATAAAAAAAAACAGTCCTGAGAAGAACTGTTATCTGTTGGTAAGAATAATTGATTTTCCGTTTCGGGTGACGATTTTTGTTACTTCGGAAAAAAGTTTGGTTTGGATAATCAGCTCATCATCATTTTCTGAAATGGTATACGTTTCGGAAGTTGCAAACGAATCGTCGATATCATGTTCAAATAGCTTGGTAGAGCCCGACTGATCCACCGAGTAAAAATCTACTTTGTAATCATTAAGTCCGGTCTGATAGAATTTGTACACAATTTTTTCATTGAGACTACTCGAAATAATTTTAGTCTCCATGAAATTATTCTGCTCCAGAAAAGAACAACTCTGAAGCAAAATAATGCAAATGGCAGAAAAGTAAATTTGTTTTTTCATGGTTATCTTTGGTTTTAAACAAATGTATGCAATGCTAAATGGTTGACTGTTAACGGAATTTCAATTTTCATGTTACCATTTTTTCATATAAAAATGTGATAAAGAATTGAGGTAGTCTGAAAGCTTTACTCATAAGACCTTGAATTTTGTCTTGGTGAATATTGTAAGGCAATATCATAAATTCTCCTCAAGTCTTCGTCTTTTTTATCGCAGAACGACTGATAATAATTGATGATGTTCTGCATGGATCTTGTAGTATTTCCTATGTTGGTCTGAGAAAAATCCTTCGCTGCTTTTTTAAGCTCCGTAGCCATTTTAGCAATCTGAAAATTTTTCTTTAGTTCCTGTTGCGTTGTTTCCGTCATTACATCATATTCTTTTTTTGACGAAATATTTTTTATTTTATCATTCTTTTCATAAACCAGCGAAGCTGAAATTGAAGAGCTTTCCATTTCATTCTTTTCAACTTCCATCAGGAAAATTTGGGTTTGCCCGCAATCCAGATTTTCAAGTTCTACTTCAATCTGATGATTGGAAATATACTTAGGCTGATATCCGTAAAATTTATTAATTCTCATGCCTTCAGGAAGGTTAATTGTTAATTTCGGCTTTTTCCCAACATTATATAAAAGGCTTTCTAATTCATCCTTAAATGTTTTTTGAATATCTTTTTCAGCATCTCCTATAAAATAATTGGAACCTCTTCCGTACGTTGCAATTCTTCTTAATAAATCGAAATCCAGCTGCTGTCCGACTCCGATGGTACTGATGTCAATGCCTTTATCGTTAAATTCTTTTGACTGTTTCAAAATTGTCTCAGGATCTGTAATTCCTGAATTCGTCATTCCGTCGGTAAGGAGAATTACCTTGCTGTTGTAGTCTTTGGTATTGTATTTTTGTGCTTCCGAATATCCCATCATCATCCCCGAATGAATATTGGTAGAGCCTGACGGATAAATACTTTCAATAATTGGATCCAGATTTCCGGCAACATCTTTTATTTTTGATGATTTCAAAACAAGATTAGCGGTATCATCAAATTTGACGATTGAAATCATATCTTCGGGTTTTAATCCTTTTACAAAAACTTTAAGTGCATTTTTTACTTTTTCAAGTTTACCGCCACCCATAGAGCCGCTGTTGTCGATAACCAGAGAAACATTTACTTTGTTTGAATGTTGCCTGTCTGAAACATTCTGTGTTGCGAGACCGATTTGAAGTAAAAAGCTGTCGTCTGAGTTAAGAATAGTATTGTCATAATCAATACTTAATGCCACTTCATTTTTCTTTGGAATTTTAATCTGATGTTTGTGGTAGTTCATAAAATCTTCCACGATTATCGTGTTTTCATTAAGAAATCCACGCTCATTTGTACTCGAAAGTCCGTTGCTTACGGTATGTGAAACAGAACCTGACGAAACGCCGAACTGTGCTTTTGAGATATTGAAAATTAATGTTGAAGAGAAAAGATAAATCAAGGTGCTTTTGTTTAAGTCTGATAGATTTTTCATGATGATTTATTTGAATTATACTGCAAACTTAATCCTGTAAACTCTGTAGAAAATACTAAACTTGGTGAATGACGAATTTCACTCGGTGAATAGTTTTTGCCGGACTATATATATGTATATCTTTGTTTTATGAAAATGATAAAGCTTTTTGTGCTTTTTTTTGTAATGGCTTTCGGGAATACGGCATATTCCCAGAGTAAGGTTGTGGAAGATGTTCAGGTGCAGAGCAAAAGGCTAAAGAAAGCAGTGGATACAAAAGATGAATCTGCGCAGGCAGATTCTTATTACAATATCGGTGAGACATTTTTTAATGACGGAAACTTCAGGAAAAGTGAAGAATATTATGCCAAAGCAAAAAATATTTACGAAAAATTAAATGATAAACCGAATATTGAAAAAGCCAGCCGGAAACTGGCCCAGTCCCAGGAAAAGCAGAATAAAATAACTCCGGCAATCAGCAATTACAGCCGGGCTGCAGAAGTTGCTCCTCAAAAAAACCGGGCACTTAATACCAATGATGTTACCAGGCTTTCGGTAAACTCTCCTGAAGCAAAAGAAGAGGCGATTCAGAACAATATTCAGCTTAATGAAAAAGATAATGATAAAGGAGATCTGGCTGCAAGTTACAGCCAGATGGCAGATGTGAATATTCAACAGAATGATATTCCTAAAGCGGAAGCAAATCTTAAAAACGCTTATAAAATTTCTAAAAAGGAAGCGCCGCAACAGGCATTGGAAATTAACCAGAAGTTAACGGACTTTTATGTTGAAAATAAAAACTACGATAAAGCTATTGAAGCCAAAAAGACCGTTTTAAAGGAAGGTTTTGTTAAGGATAATTCCAAAAAAGAGGTTGAGCAGATTCAGGAGCTTGCAGATATTTATATTAAAAAAGATGATATCGGAGAAGCCATCAGTCTGTTAAAAAAATCATACGGAATCGCACTGGAAAAAGGACATACGCTTGAGGCACAGAAAAGCGTAAGAAAACTCGACAGCCTCTACAATGTTTCTGAAAACACCAATGCTTCCGTACAATTGTACCGCGACTTTTTAGGAAAACTTCCGGATCTGGTGTCAAAAGATAAAAGTCTGGTTGACGAAAAGATCCTTGAAGATACCGAACAGCGGATTGCCCAGCTGGAAAAGGAAAAACAGCTGAAAGATGAACTTATTCGCAAGAAAAATGTATTCAATTACAGTTTAATTGGAGTTTTACTGGTTTTAACCGGACTCATCATCTTTATTTTCAGGACTCTAAAAAAAGTTCAGATAAAAAATAAGAAAATTGCATTGCAGTCGCTGCGCCGTGAGATGAATCCGCATTTTATTTTTAACAGCTTAAATTCGGTCAATCATTTCATTGCTACGAACAATGAACTGGAAGCCAACCAGTATTTAACCAAATTTTCAAAATTAATGCGCGGCGTGATGGAAAATTCCACCGAAGATTTCATTCCGTTTCAGCAGGAGCTGGATCTGCTGCAGAATTATCTTGCATTAGAAAAAACACGTTTTGCAGATAAATTCGATTATGAAATTGAAGTGGATGAAAGCCTCAATACCCAAAGCCTGAAAGTGCCCGGAATGTTGGTGCAGCCGTTTCTTGAGAATGCCATCTGGCACGGACTTCGTTACAGAACCACAAAAGGATTTTTAAAACTGTATTTTGAAAAAGAAAATCAGCATTTAAAAATTATCATTGAAGACAATGGCATCGGCATTGAAGAAAGCAAAAAACAAAAAACGGAGCATCAGAAAGCAAGAAAAGGCCGCGGAATGAAAAATACCCTGGAAAGAATCGCTTTGCTGAATGATCTTTATCACCAGGAAATTCAGTGCAATATTACAGATAAACAAAATACACAGGGCGTTCTTGTGGAAATCAGATATAAATTGGTGAACAAATGAAAATAAAAGCCGTCATCGTAGACGATGAAGTGATCGCAAGAGAAGTTTTGAGGAATTACCTCAACAAATATTGTCCGCAGGTAGAGATTTTGGGCGAGGCGGAGAATATTAAGGAAGCCGTTCCGCTGATTGCCGAAAAGCAGCCGCAACTTGTTTTCCTGGATGTCGAAATGCCTTTCGGAAATGCCTTTGACGTGTTGGAAGCAACAAAAGATTTTTCCTACGAAACAATTTTCATTACCGCGTTTTCACAATACTCACTGCAGGCGCTCAACAAATCTGCGAGTTATTATATTTTAAAACCGATCGATATTCAGGAGCTGATTCTGGCGGTTAATAAAGTCGCGGAAAGCATTGAAAAAAAAGAAGAACTCAACCGCAATAAAATTCTCCTTGAAAACTTAAAGTTAAAACCCGAAAAACAACAGCTGATTCTCCCGACATTACAGGGATTTGATGTGGTGAAAACGGAGGATATTGTAAGGCTTCAGGCAGACGGAAACTTTACCCAGGTCTTTCTTACGGATGGCTCCAAAAAAATGGTGTGCCGGTTTCTGAAGCATTTCGATGATCTGCTGGAACATCCTTTTGTAAGGGTTCACCGTTCCCATATCATCAATATCAATTTCGTGAAATCTTATCACAAAAGCGGAACGGCAACACTTTCCGACAATACCGAGATTGAAATTTCCGGAAGCTTTAAAGATAATTTCCTGAAAGTTTTTTCTTAATTTTTGGGGCAGCTTTTTCCGCCTTCCGCTCCCGCTTTTTTGTTTCACAAAAAGAGCTCCGCTCAAGTCGGGCTGCAACAATCTATGGCATAAGTACAATTTCAGGGAAAAAATTAATCTCATTCAGGCATCATTTTTGAAGAATTTAGGATACCACAAAAATCTATTATGAAGACTTTTCAGAAAATTGCAATCCCGGTTTCTTTGGGTGTTTTAGGACTTCTTATTTTAAATTCATGTTCGGTAGGAATTCCTAAAGGTGTAACTGCAGTTCAGAATTTCAACGCAGACCGATATCTCGGGACATGGTATGAAATGGCCCGCTTCGATTATAAATTCGAAAAAAATATGGATAATGTGACGGCAACTTATTCCAAAAATCCCGACGGTACCATCAAGGTGGATAATAAAGGTTACAATTACGTAAAAAAAGAATGGAAGGAGTCTGTAGGAGAGGCCCGTTTCGTGAATAAAGAAACAGAGGCCCGTTTAAAAGTTTCTTTCTTTAAACCCATTTGGGCAGGTTACAACGTGGTTGACATTGATGATAATTACCAATATGCATTAGTGATGGGAAATAATTTGAAATATCTCTGGATTCTTTCCCGCACCAAAGAACTTCCGGAAAGCATAAGACAGCGATTCCTGGAAAAAGCTAAAAGAGTAGGATATAATACCGATGAATTAATCTGGGTTAAGCACAATTAATTATAATAAACCTTAAAATATAAACCTCACAGGTTTTCAAAACCTGTGAGGTTCTTTTGTATCAGTCTGAATTTTTATACTCTTTCCATTCCTCGAAACGATAGTCAATGATCTGCTTCATCAGATCATAGTTTTCGTAAGTATCTTCTATATGATAAAATGTTTCATATTCATAATCATTTTCTTCTGCTTTGGTGTCAAAAAGATTGACATAATCATCAGCAAATGAACTGTAACGGTTTCCGAAATCCGTTTCATCCTTATAATAATCCTGCGCAAAGTTATTTCCAAGAGCATTCAGGTCATATTCTGAGAATTTTCCATCCATTACCTCCATAAGAAATTCTGCTCCCGTACTTTCGCGGCGCTTTAATTTTTTAATTTCTTCAGCAGCGCCTTCTCTCAGTTCATCAGAAATAAGATCATTGTGAATACACCAGTTCAGGAACATTCCGGTGTGGGTGGCTCCGTTTTTTTCAGGAAGTTCATCAGGAAAATCACCGCCGTAATGCCATGAAGCATCATCATATTTAGACATAGTTTTTAATTATAGTTTTAAACAATTTCATCCAAAAATAGAAAAAATCAATTTATATTGTCGGGAACAGAGAATTTTCCGTCATTTGTGTAGAAATTTTTTCGACAATTATTATATGAAAAATGCCGTTCTGATTACCATTGGTGACGAAATCCTTTCCGGAAACACTGTGGATACCAATTCTAATTTTATTGCTGCCGAACTTAAAAATATAGGGATAAAGGTTTCTCAGATCTTTACGATTTCAGATGAAATTGAAACCATCAAAAATACCATTCAATCCGCTTTTGAAATAGGAGATATCATTATTACAACTGGAGGGTTGGGACCTACAAGGGATGACAAAACCAAGAAAGCCATCGCAGAATTCTTCAATGATGAAATTGCACTGGACGAAACTACCTTTAATCATCTGAAAGCGTACATGGAAAAACGCGGCCGGCTGGAAATCCTCGAAAGAAATCGCGAACAGGCTTTTGTTCCCACCAGATCAACGGTTTTTCAGAACCACTATGGAACGGCGCCCTGCACAATGATGGAGGAGAGAGGAAAATTGCTCTTCAGCCTTCCGGGAGTGCCTTATGAGGTAAAACCATTGATTAAAAACCAGATTGTGCCATATTTGCAGGAAAAATTCAGTCTGAATTATATTTCTACAAGAATAGTTTCCGTAGTGGGAATTCCCGAAAGTATTTTAGCTGACCAGATAGAAGACTGGGAATTGGCCTTACCTGAAAATTTAGCATTGTCTTATCTTCCGGTAGGAACACGTGTAAAACTTCGGCTGACAGCGACCGGAGAAAATGAGCCAGCTCTTCAGCAGCAGCTGGAGGAAGAAATTCAGAAACTGCTGCCTTTAATTAAAGACCATGTCATTGCCACTTCCGAAGATAAAATTGAAAAAATTCTGGCGGAAATTTTAACGGAAAGAAAACTGACCATTTCAGTTGCGGAAAGTTGTACGGGAGGAGAATTGGCTAAATTGATTACTTCTGTTTCAGGAAGCTCCAGGTATTTTCTTGGCGGAATGATCGCTTATGCTACGGAAAAAAAGATTGAAATCTTGAAAGTTAAAAAAGAAACGGTAGAAGAGTTCACGGTGGTCAGCGAACAGGTTGCTGCCGAAATGGCAGACGGATGCCAAAAGTTGTTTAATACCGATATCACCATGTCAACAACCGGAGTGGCAGGCCCGGGAAAAGGTGAGGACGGAAAAGAGGTGGGAACCGTTTTCTATGCTATAAAAGTGGGAGAAAACGCTGTTACGTCAAAATTATATATGCCACATCTGGAAAGGCTGGATTTTATGCATTTCGTGTCGCAGAAAATCATCCAGGATTTAGTCGGGATTTTGATAAGCAACTAATTAATAACCAGTTAATTTTTTAATTTTTTTTTAATAGATTTTGGTATGGTTTTTCACAGTTTTTGACGTCCATCAGGAAATATCAGAACTGTGGAAAACTCAAAACAGATTTTTCAGACCGACAGCAAAAAACGCTGGAGGAACATACAATGGGGAAGCCGTATTTTTATCTTTGTAACCTTATTGCTTTTTCTCGCATTAGCTTTAATGATGAAATGGGACAAAAATCCCAAAATTCCTTTTAAAGAAGATTACAAAGCAGTAATAACGGCCAGCAAACCTTTTCTTCAGGAAAATAAGATCTCCAAAGAATACAAAGGATTCCGAAGCTTTATTTCAGAAAAAACAATGCACACCAATCTTGCTAAAATTGAGAAAGCAAGAGCCGAAAGACGTAAAAATCAAAATAAAAACTGGCAACAGTTTCCGGGAGGGATTCGTTCTGCATTCTATGTAGCGTGGGACCCGCAGTCCCTTATGTCTCTGAAAAGAAACATCAGACATATTAATCTGGTCTTTCCGGAATGGTTTTTTCTTGATCCCAAAACGGGTGATCTGAAAACCAATGTTGATAACGAGGGCTATAAAATCATCAAAAGATCAGGTGTTGCCGCAATGCCTATTCTGAGTAATAATTTCGAACAGGAATTTCATTCGGAAGGTTTAGGCAAAGTATTAAAAGACCCACAGAAGAGAACACAGCTTATCCAAAAATTAAGACAACAGTGTCTTAAACTGAATTTCAGAGGAATTAATATTGACTTTGAAAATATTGATCTTGATTCTGATGAGTATCTGATTGCTTTTATGAAAGAGCTTTCCGCTACTTTTAAGCAAGATAATCTGCTTGTATCCATGGATATCATGACGGATAACGATGATTATAATATTCAGAAAATTAATCCGTACGTCGATTATTTTGTATTGATGGCTTATGATGAATATACTGCGGATAGTGACGCGGGGCCTGTTTCCTCTCAAAAATGGATTGAAGCACAGACCGGAAAAATCTTAGCGAAAACCTCACCCGGTAAAATTATTCTTGGCCTTGGAGCGTACGGATATGACTGGAGTACAAATAGTGATGATAACAGTTCGCTTACCTATATGCAGGCCATTACAAAAGCGAGTGCGAGTAAGGCAGCTATTAATTTTGATGATAATACTTTTAATCTAAATTATTCCTATAAAGACTCAAAAGACAATACCCACACCGTATTTTTCAATGATGCCGCATCTATTTTCAACACCATGCGCTTTTCGTCGGAATATCCTTTGGCAGGAACCGCTCTTTGGAGATTGGGAAGCGAAGACAGCAGAATCTGGAATTTCTATGATAAAGATCTCACTTTTGCAGGATTATCAAAATTAAATTTAAAGTTACTGGAAAATGTAAAAGGACAAACCATGGTCGATTATATTGGCGACGGTGAAGTGCTGGATGTCCTGAATACACCGCATGACGGGAAAATTAAAATGGAAGTAGATCCGAAAGAAAAGATCATCACTGACGAAAACTATATCACCTATCCCAGCTCTTATGAAGTAAAAAAATACGGCGAAGCTCCGCAGAAAGATCTTGTACTTACTTTTGATGACGGACCGGATGAAACATATACTCCACAGATTCTGGACGTACTTTCAAAATATCATGTTCCTGCAGCTTTCTTTTTGGTAGGGCTTAATGCAGAGAAAAACCTTCCTTTAGTAAAAAGAATTTACCGTGAAGGTCATGAAATCGGAAACCATACTTTTACCCACGAAAATGTTGCGAAAGTGAGTAAGGAAAGGGCTTTGCTTGAATTTAAGCTTACAAGGCTGCTGATTGAATGTATTACGGGACACAGTACGATACTTTTCAGAGCGCCCTATAATGCCGATTCGGAACCTACAACTTCCGAAGAGATCATTCCCGTAGCTTTGGCAAGACAGCAGAATTATCTCGATATCGGCGAAAATATTGATCCCGAAGACTGGCAGCCGGGCATAAAAGCAGATGAAATTGTAAAACGTGTTTTAGACGGAATAAAACAGAGAAAGGGAAACATTATCCTTCTTCACGATGCGGGTGGAGAAACCCGTGAAGAAACAGTGAAAGCTTTGAAAATATTAATTCCGGTACTTCAGAAACAAGGTTACCATTTTACCAACCTTTCAACAATTCTTCATAAGAATAAAGCCGAATTAATGCCCGAAATTCCAAAAACGAGATCATATTATATCATGCAGCTTAACCTTGTTCTCGCTGCAGTCATTTACGGAATCAGTCATTTCCTGGTTGCTTTGTTTACTATTTTTATAGGATTAGGGCTAATCAGGTTGATGATTATGCTGTATTGGGCATTTTCAGAAAGGAAAAAAGAAAAAAAGCTTGGGGAGTTTCCTGTTATGGACGCTTACCCTAAAGTATCCATTATCGTTCCGGCTTATAATGAAGAAGTGAATATTGTTTCTTCGTTGCATAATCTTCTCCGGCAGACCTACCCGAATTTTGATATTATTCTGGTGGATGACGGCAGCAGAGATTCGACGTATGAAAAAGCAAAAGCCGAATTTTCCGGTCATCCTAAGCTTACGATTTTAACTAAAACAAACGGCGGAAAGGCAACAGCATTAAACTTCGGTATTGCTCAGTCGGATGCAGAATATGTTGTTTGTATTGATGCAGATACAAAACTGGAACAGAATGCTGTAAAATACTTAATAGCCAGATTTTTAAACTCAAATCCGGACGAAAAAATTGCAGCTGTTGCCGGAAACGTAAAAGTAGGAAATAAAGTAAACTGGCTTACGAGATGGCAGTCTATAGAATATATTACCAGCCAGAATTTTGATCGTCTGGCATATGCCAGTATCAATGCGATCACAGTTATTCCCGGCGCCATAGGTGCTTTCAGAAAATCTGCAGTTGCTGAGGTCGGAGGATATTCATCCGATACGTTGGCAGAAGATTGTGATATTACTGTAAAAATTCTGAAAAAAGGATATACCATTGCCAACGAAAACCGCGCCGTTGCCATTACAGAAGCTCCTGAAAGCGTAAAGCAGTTTTTAAAACAACGCTTTAGATGGACGTATGGAATTATGCAGATGTTCTGGAAGCAGAAGCATACTTTCCTCAATCCGAAATATAAAGGTCTGGGATTATGGGCAATGCCGAATATTTTACTGTTTCAGTATATCATTCCGTTTTTTTCGCCACTGGCTGACCTTATCATGTTTTTTGGGATTTTATCAGGAAACGGAGAAAGAATATTCAGCTATTATCTCATCTTTCTTTTGGTGGATGCATCCTTAGCCTTAATTGCTTTTGTCATGCAAAGAGAAAAACTGGTCAATTTACTGTACGTTATTCCGCAGCGTTTTGGCTACAGGTGGCTGATGTACATTGTTTTATTCCGAAGTCTGAGACGTGCTTTAAAAGGAGAAATGCAGTCATGGGGATTTCTGAAACGCACAGGAAACGTAAAAGAATCGCAGTTTCTTAATATTTGATTAAATTTGTTTTTTAAAAGTAACAAATTAAAATAAAGTTACACTTATTGTATAAATTGTAATTATAATGAAAAAATTAACGCTTTCTCTACTTTTATTAGGAGGAATTTGTTCGCAGATGGTGAACGCTCAGGCGACAGATAAAGGTCTGGACCTTAGCCTGATGGATAAATCAGTACGTCCTCAGGATGACTTTTATAGCTATGTAAGCGGAACATGGATGAAAACCGCTAAAATTCCTTCCGATAAACCAACTTGGGGAAGTTTCAACAAGCTGGCGGAAGATACGGATAACAACTCAATGACTATTCTGAACTCTCTTTTGAAAGATAAATTTGCAGACGGTACCGAAGGTAAAAAAATTCAGGATCTGTATGCTACCTATATGAATATCCAAAAGAGAAATGCAGACGGAATCAAGCCAATACAGGCAAACATTAACAAGATCGACGCCATTAAAAACCTTAAAGATCTTCAAAATTATTTAACTTCTGTAACCAAAGAAGGCGAAAATACTTTATACGGTTGGGGAGTTGATGCAGATCTGAAAGACTCTAAAATGAATGCCGTTTATTTAGGAAATGCATCGCTTGGATTAGGTAGAGATTACTATCAGAAAGTAAATGATAAAAACACGGAAGCTCTTGCAGAATACACAAAATATGTAGCTTCTATGTTGAAAGAATTAGGATACAAAAATGCTGACGCGGCTGCAAAAGGTATTGTAGACTACGAAAAAAGCATTGCTAAAACCTATCTTACCAACGAGCAGAGCCGTGACAATACGCTTCAGTATAACCCAAGAACAATGGCTGAGCTTAAAACATTGGTAAAAGATGTGGATCTTCCTGCTTATCTTAAAGCAGTTGGTGTAAATACTGATAAAGTAATCATCGGAGAAATCGGTTATTACAAGGATTTTGATAAACTGGTGAATGAGAAAAATCTTCCTGTAATCAAAGATTATCTTAAATTCCATATGATCAACGGAAGCGCTTCTTATTTAAGCGAAAAGCTGGGAGATATGAGGTTTGCTTTTTATGGTAAATACTTAAGAGGTCAGCAGGAACAGAGAGCACTGAACAAAAGAGGATATGAGCTGATCAACGGGACGTTGGGAGAAGCTTTCGGAAAATTATATGTTGAAAAATATTTCCCTGCAGAGGCTAAAGCTCAAATGGTGGAGCTGATCGATTATCTGAAAAAAAGCTTTGCTGTACACATCAACAATTTAGCATGGATGTCTTCTACTACCAAGGAAAAGGCAATGCAGAAGTTAAATAAATTCACGGTAAAAGTTGCTTATCCTGATAAATGGAAAGATTATTCTAAATTAACGATCGTTCCTGAATCAAAAGGAGGGAATTTATATTCAAATCTTCAGAACATTACAGAATGGCAGTATAGCAAAGATCTGGCTAAAATCGGGAAACCGGTGGATAAATCAGAATGGGGAATGACTCCGCAAACGGTAAACGCTTACTACAATCCTGTAAACAACGAGATTGTATTCCCTGCTGCCATTCTTCAGCCGCCTTTCTTTAATCCTAATGCAGACGCAGCTGTGAATTTCGGTGGAATCGGTGCTGTTATCGGTCATGAAATGAGCCACGGATTTGATGACTCGGGAGCACAGTTCGATGCAGACGGAAACCTTGTAGACTGGTGGACTCCGGAAGATAAAGCCAACTTCGAAAAAGCTACGAAAGCGCTTGCCGCACAGTACGATAAATACGAGCCGGTAAAAGGAACTTTCGTAAACGGAACCTTTACAAACGGTGAAAACATCGCCGATTTAGGTGGAGTAAATATTGCTTATGATGCACTACAAATGTATCTTAATGACAAAGGAAATCCCGGGACTATCAGTGGTTACACACAGGATCAGAGATTCTTCCTAAGCTGGGCAACCGTTTGGAGAACATTATCCAGCGAAAAATACATGATCAATCAGGTGAAAACAGACCCGCACTCTCCTGGATATTTCAGAAGTTTCGGACCTCTTACCAATGTTGATGCTTTCTACAAGGCATTCGATGTGAAAGAAGGCGACAAACTTTACAAAAAGCCGGAAGAAAGAATTAAAATCTGGTAACAGCATTTTACCCAAAATAGAAACCGTTCAGTAATGAGCGGTTTTTTTGTTTTTAGATTTTTTTGGAGCTGTTTCGCGCTTTCCGCACTCGCTATTTCTTAGGTTTCGGGGGGGGGGGGGGGAGGGGCCGCCGC
>Ga0308161_1002441_pt1 | contig 19641 bp, 26 predicted proteins | sample PhyFR2_FD_201034 | JGI IMG/M metagenome (GOLD analysis project Ga0308161, IMG submission 201034) | Phyllosphere microbial communities from UC Gill Tract Community Farm, Albany, California, United States - DLSLF.R2 | ecosystem: Host-associated > Plants > Phyllosphere > Unclassified | place: USA...
GCAGACAGTGAGCGAAGTATCGGCAGATCACCTCGAGTCGATGGGTCAGGGAACGGATCGTTTCGTATTCACGATCAAGCTTCAGGACGTCTTGGCGAAGATTGAGGAGAAGACGATGTTCGTAGTAGTGAGGTACACGACTGCAGGAAGGGAGATTTGGGACAACAACGATGGGCAGAATTACCGAATCGAGTTCAAGAAGGGTCCTCCTCCTCAACCTCGGTCTTCCGGAACCTCCGCATTCTCCGGTATCAACCCTCCGAAACGATCAGCTTGGAGTGTCACAAATGCTGGACAAGCGGCAGATCGAATGGCAGACCTTCGTCGAGAACTCGATCGTCTCGTCAAGGAGGACAGCTTCGACAACGACGACGTTCACGATGTCGTCGAGGAACAACGATCTGCTCGACCTCATCGACTCGATTCTAGGAGTCTCACCGAAGGAAGCGTCTACAGCTTCTCGAACGCTCTCAAGATGTACACTCCTCCAGTCGAGAAACGCGTTGTATCTTCACCACAACCTTCCAAGGTAAGCTTTCTCTTCCCAGCTGTATCGGAGTCTGCGAGGGACTGACCAGATCTCAATCTCGCTGCAACAGGCTGGCTCATCTTTGACTGCTTTCTTCGATCCGGTTTCGACTTCCCCTCAACGACCCAAAACTCTATCTTCTTCTTCCTCCTCGAAAAAGGCAGCTTATCCCGGTCACCTCACTGGTGGTATCCCTGCTTCTCCCTACGACTCCAAAGCTCCCGTGATCAACTCCCATGGCTCTCCCTTGGCTTCCCCTCGTCCTCATCTTCAACCCGATTTTGGTCTCCCTTCAACTTCTTCGAACTCGGCACTCGCAAGCAAATCATTCTACTCGCCGACTCTCTACGGCTCGAGCGTGCAACAACCTTCAGTTCCCACTCCTGATCAAGCTTACTATGGACCCTCAGTTTCGACCTACTTCAACAACTTTCTTCCTCAGCAAGACGAGACAAGTCGAAGCTCATCCGATCTCACTCCTACTCCCGTCTCTCACGGCCACGGCAGCGGTACAAGTTCTCCTCGAGTAAGGTACGCTTCTCACCCAGTCGGATCAACAGGACACGGTTCGAACAACCTCGCTACGAATATTCCTCCAAGTCCTCTCGCATCTCCTCGACCTACCTACGCTCCTCTAGTGCCACCCTCCTTCCGAGATAGCAAAGACTCATCTCCCTTCGCTTCTCCTGCCGATTCTCCCGCTCTCTCGCCTGCCGGATCTCCCCCTCGAATCCGGAGTCCTCCCCTAGCGAGTCCGCCTTCCGAGGAATCGCTGTGGAGCCCGAGTGCGAGTAGTACCGATTCGATCGTAACGAGCTCGTCAAGGAGGAGTGAAGATTCGATGAATAGTCTACTCAGCAGTCCGGAAAGTGATGCGACCAGCGTTCCTGATAGTCCAGCTTCAGGTTCGTTGCAGCTCAGCGGGGAGAAGAGCAAGTCGAAAGGACCGAGACCTAGTAACGCAATGGAATTCTCGCATTTTCTCGATCGCGTAAGTTTTCACTTCTCCCTTCTCTTTTCGCTTGTACCAGTCGCTAACTTTGCTCCAACCCCTCTCTCTAGTACCGCTTTCACTTGAATGCGAATGGTTCAGCATCCTCCCTCGGTCTCTCGGCGCCCGCCAACTCTTCACAACAAGATTTCTTCGATTTCAGCTCGTCGTCCGTCAACTCATCTCGATCACCCACCGATTCTCAACTATCCTCTGCTCTCTCGAGTGCCGCATCTTCACCCACACTTGGATCGAATGGTTTACCAACTCCTCGACGTCTCACCCCTCTAGCGAGTTGCGGAGCCGGCAGTCGAACTCCTCCGAAATCTTTCGCCGACGAACGAAGTTCCCCCATCTCCTCCTAAAGCAGTATCATCAGCGTTATTTTTCGTCATCGTCTCAGATCAGTAGCACCTTTACGACCCTCGAGTCTCAAAAACTCCTCCACAAAATACCCCCCCAAGACCGTCTTTAATATTCTCACTCTCGCTTTTCTTTCCCCTTCCTTCCATCCACACACACACACACAGCAGTAAATAGATCCCCTTTCTTTTGTTTTCAATCTGTCGTTAAGTATATATCCCCCCCTTGCGCTCTCACTCTACACACAAACTCTGCATTTTCCCTCTCCTTCGTTTCGTACAGTACATGTATCATACGCTCACTCCCTCTTCTTCTCTTGTACATTCCTTCTTTACCTCTACTTTCCTCTCTGTCTAGCTGTCCAAAACGAGTTCTTTACTCCTTTACTCCTCCCTTTTTTTTAGTTTTACTCGTCTGAGCAATTCTTCACGATTTACTTTTGCCTCTACGAAAGACTTCTATGGTCCGGTTCAACGGGAGCAGTGGAAACGAATAGTTGTTCAAATTCTGAGCTGACTTTGCGCTGACACGGCTGCGAAAAAATCGAGATAAGTTCAAACGACGATTGCGCTGCTCGATTACCTCACCAGTTCGGCTGTCGGTTCACTGCTTGATGGTCAGAGCCCGTGTATCGAGCTAATTGGAGAGTGATAGCTCGTGGAAGAACTCAAGATCTGTAGCCGAAGTCTTCGTTCGAAAGCATTCACTCGTTCGCGGTCTGGCACAGCTTCTCCTCGCCCGCCCGCTACGCTCAACGAGACTTGGAGTAGTACTATACATGCCGCTCGACTGGAAATACGAACTTAAGTCGTCCGACGATAACTAGGTGAGGAAAGAGTCTGAACAAAGTCACAGCTTTCCTATCTTCTGAAGCTTACTGACATGCGTCGGTGAGCGACCGGCCAACACGCGTGAGAGGGAGGGAAGACCGTCAAATGACACTGGAAACTTGCAAACTCTCGACCAGATGTTCGTTTGACCTTAAAGGATACAGCGCTAACTTTGAAATTTTTGATCTGTTCACTCTCAACCCTCGACTCAGAGCGACGCATCCGCCTCGAGGCGAACAACCATTGTGCAAAAGGTTGCGAAACTGTTCCGTCGAAGAAAAAAACCAAGCTTTGAGCTCGAGAATGTTCCTCTCGCATTGCGAAAGGAGACGCATAGTTCAAGCTTTGGTAGTCCCTCAAAGAATGTTTCTCGTTATAGCCGCAGAATCGTTCTATTCTCGTACGTCAAAAGCAGTCGAAACTCTCAAAGAACGTTTCCCATCTCTCCCCCTCGAACCTCGACAGAACATGCTCCTCAAGCTCATCGTCTCTCCGCTAATCGATTGACTTCCAACCACAGCTCTTCAAGCGACAAGCACAGCCCTCCCCATCTCATCGACCCAAACCAATCCTCTACCCCTCATCCACTTGTCCCTATCCCCTTTCTCCTCTTTTGTCAATCCCTCACTCCATCCTCCACCACCTCCCTTCTTTTTCGGAGCGATCCCCGAACCCACTTTCAACCCCCCAGCGACAGAGAACACGCTCAACAATGCTCTGAACGGGAGGGCCAAGTTTGCGTCCAATGTGATTTTGAGGTAATCTGGGAATGAAGAGGAAGAGGAGGGAGAAATGATACAACTTGTTCGGAGTGGACCGAAAGTTGAAGTTTTGTGGAAATAGGTGAGGAACGCCCAGAGTGCTTTCAAGCGAGAATCGGTCCATTCTAGTAGTAGTAAGGCGAGAGGTTGGGAGGGTTCGGTAAAAGGTGGTAGGGAGGAGAACCAGGTGGGAGGTGAGGTGTGGGGAATGGGAAGTGCTGAGGAGAGGGGGAGGAGCCAAGAACCTTGTCGACCTGGAGTGAGGAAGGATGCTGTGATAGGTGAGAGTTGAGAGATGTCTGGTGGTACTGTCGTTAAGCGAGAGGAGCTTGGTGGAGTCGTGGTGATGGGAGGAGAGTAGGAAGGATCGACGAATGAATGTAGTATGGCGCAGGTGTCTTTCCGGGTTGGATCAGTCGAGGCTGAGGGGGAGGTGTGCGATATGACATGATGATATGGCTGTAAATTGGAGAGATTCCTGCACTCAGTCGGGTCTCACAAAGGCCTTACGAGTGCGAAAGAAGTCCGACGTACAGGTGGAATGCATCGTTTGATCGCACCTTTCCCTAATTCAGGTTGCTGCTTTCTTTCCTTCGTCAACACTCGAGGATCCTTCTCTTTCGCTCCCTCTCTTCCTTCACCTCCCTCATCCGGTGTAGCAGGTACTAATTCCTTCGTATTCTTCGCCCTCGCCCTCGAAGATCTCCTCAACGATCCGTCTCCCTCGCTCGTCCCTGTCACTCCTCTCACATTCCTCGGACTCTTTCTCGTACCCATTTTACTAATACTACTCTCCCCAATAGCAGTCCCAGCGGGTGACTCCATCCTCACTGTCTTTTTCTTCTTCTTCCCTTTCCTTTCAACCTCACCTTCTCCCAAAGTCGCTCCGCTACTAGTACTCCACGCTCCAACAGTAGCTTTCCCATCGATCGTACGTTTTCGGAGGATTCCTTGTTGTTGTACGGCGGCGGGGGGAGGAGGAGGAGATGGAGATGGAGATGGAGCGGACCAATGTTTGAAAGATGAAAGGGATTGCCAATCTTGCAAGGAAGGGGAAGGTGATCTCGGTCGGAGTCTTTTCGAGGGAGAGAGTGACGAGGGTACTGTTGTTGAATAGGAACGAGTATTGGCTAGAACAAGTCAAAATGTGAGGATTGACATTTCGGGAGACGAGAGAAGAAGAACTGACGAATTTGTTTGATCGGATGTTGCTCAGTCCATGGATGTGTTTGATGTATCTTTGCTGGGTTTGTTTGAGGTTGACAGATGAGTTGAGCGAGGTGTTGTCGCTGTTCGAGTTGAGAGATAGTTGGAGAGGCGAGTTTCAAATTGCGGAAGGTATGGATAGTCAGGTCATTCAATTCAGTCATGATTGTGAATGATCAGAGTAGTTGTTCATGGTCAGAATTAGTTGTAGTCAAGGGAAAGAGAGTTAGAAGAATGAGCGAACCCCAATCTTGATTCTCTACAACTCAATCGATTCCCCATTCAGACCCTCCGAGAATGTGTGTACTAGTCTTTTATTCAGTTACACCCCCTTTGCTGACCCTATCATGTCGATACAGGCGGATAGGTTCAACCTCATCACTCTGTTCTGTTCTCATCTCGCTCTCTTTCTCCTCTCAAGTTGATGCATCAATAGGAGATCGTTCACCATCTTATCAACGCTGTATCACTCTGTGTACCTCATCCCAGTGTTCCCCTGCCTCTTCGACCTCCCCACCTTCTTCCCAATTCTCAACTTATCATTCCTCTCCCCTCTGGTCCTGCCCTTCAACCTGTCAATACGCATGTCAACAATCACTCACCCAACAAGCTCTATCCTCTAACGAACAACTCGAAGGTTTACCATTAGGGAAACAAGTTCAATTTCATGGGAAATGGCCCTTTCATCGACTCGACCTCTCTTCCCTCCCCTTCCCTCTCTACCTAACAGATTACTTCCTCCCTCGAGCTCAAGAACCTCTATCAGTATTCTTCTCAATCGGAAACTTGTGGGCCCATTATCAAGGATTCATAGAATTGAGATGCCTTTCCAAGAGTGGTCAAACCGGAGCTCGTACTGTCGAAGGAAGGAAATTGGCAAAAGTTTATTTAGTTTATGCGGTTAGTGGTTTGAACGCTTGGATTGCGAGTACGGTTTTCCATACGAGGGATTTAGGGTGGACAGAGAAATTAGATTATTTCGGAGCGGCTGGAACTACTCTCGTTGGATTATGGTCCTGCATCATTCGAATCAGAGGATGGTATACTTCCCCTACACCACCCGAAGCAAAACGATTTCAACCTTTCCTCTCTACCTCACTCTCCCTGATCTTCCTCCTTCACATCTCTTACCTCGGTTTACGACAAAGGTTCGATTACTCTTACAACATCAAGTTCAACATCCTCTTCTCCCTCACTACCATCTTTATCTGGTTATTCTGGATCTTCCGTCAATCAACTCTACCATCCCCTTCGAATTTCTCTCGTCGTCAACTCTCTTCCTACCCTTCAGCACGCACTCGTTTCAGAGCACCCCATCACCTCGACCCTTTATTACCCCTCCTCCTACTCCCCGCGTTGACATTACTCGAACTCTTGGATTTCCCTCCTATCGGTCCGTTCGGTCTGAGACTATTAGACGCTCACGCCTTGTGGCACCTCTCAACGATCCCAGTCGTCAAATTATGGTATTCATTCTTGATCAGGGATGTGAGATGGATTGATGGACAAGGTGATCCACCTACCGCTGCGAATGCAGTACAAGGTTCGGGGAGGGGGAAAGATACTCCATTAGTGGGAAGACCGGAGGGAGGAGGAGCGGGATTAAAGGGATCGGAAACGAGGCGAGGTAAGATGGGCGAGGGAATGATGGGGTTTGGATTGGGAGTGTTGGACAAGTATGGACTTGGGTTGGGAGGCAAGAAAGGGAGAGGGAAAGGGAATGCGACGACAGTGACATCGATGGCGGGGGAGAATGGGAAACGGGAAGGATAAGCCAAAGCAGTATGGATCAGTTTTGTTGTACTAGGAAGCTTTTTTCATACGATCGAATCAAAGCTCGCGGAAAGAGTTTGAGAGGAGTAGTAAAATCTGCGAGTTCACAACAAAGTACTCAAACTCTATTCTATTCATCATCATCATCCTCAATCTGAATCTCATCCTCATTCTGCACTCCCTCAGCTTCCTTCGGTGGTTCCTCATCGATTCTCTCGCCGGCCATTTCGACTTCCCTCAAAGCCTCTCGCTTAGCTTCCTCCAATTCCTTCTTCGTTCGTTCTGCGTTCACCGCTTTCCTCAACGCCATAGCCTCTGCGTAACCTTCGGGGACAGGGTTGATCTTGTTCTCAATTTGTAAGAGAGCGGAGAGTGCGAGAGTTTGAGGATTAGTGTACCACGAAGCTGTGACCCGTTTCGCAACCAGTCAGCATCTCGTCGCTTAGGATGCTGAGTGAGCAGAGCGTAACTCACGTATCCGAACGCTTCCCTGCGCCCTCCAGTCTTCTTCAGTAGGAGCAGTTTTCGAAAACTTCATGACATCCTCAATCTTCTTTTTTTCTCCCACATTCTCGAGAACCCATTCGTAGTCCTTTTCGATCTGGGCGGTGAGCTCTGAGAGTGGTGGAAAAGGGGTTTGTTGGTGAGTTAGGGAGAGATAGGGAGTTGTTGAACGGATGATTGCGAGCCAGTGGGGATCGAAGAAGAGAGTCGGCGAGGAGGGTTCAGTCGAATCGGAAGTGACGGATTCAGGTGTTGGAACATCAAAGACCTGTCAGATTTACTGGCTCAATGGACTGGTTCGAACGGTGAACGAGTCAATAGGAGTAAGACTGACCTGTAAGAAATCTTTCCCTCGACCAGGTTTGCCCAAAGCCAAAAACTTGGTCGCTCTTCCCTTCACTACTGGCGTCTCCTCTACCTGCTCTCGTATCGCTTCAGTCACATCCATCTTCGTATCCTCTCCTTCTCGGGTACCCGCTTCCTCCTCTGCCTCATCATCCTCGAGAACGATTTCATCTGGGTTCGAAGCTCGATTCGTATGTTGATGTTGACCGTCTGCTCCACAACCTTGCGGACATCCTTTCTCTTCACTGACTATTCCACTCTCTCCCTCATCTTCACTATCATCCAATTTGATCTCGTCCGGGTTCTCCTCCACTTTCTTCGCTTCTTCCAAATCCTTCCTTTCTTCTAAAGCGTACCCATTCGCACTCCCCCATTGTCGGACTTGCCGTGGTTTGACATTCGTCTTCGATCCGTCGTGTTTGAAGAGTGCGGCGAATTTGACGTGAAGATGAGCGGAGAACCAGTATGAAGGTTGAAGGGTTTTGAGGAGCGCGTCGAGAGGTGGTGAGCCGAGAGAGTTCGAGTTGATCTGTGAATATATCGAGCCGCCGTGAGCTCATGGTCGAAAACTATGCAGTTCGTGCATTCCGAAGGTACTGACCTCATCTTTGAAGAAGGGTTTCGCTCGTATCAGACCTTGGACATCTCCATACTGTTCAATCCCAAGAGGCCAGTCGTGAGAGAGGAAGAGATCGATGGTATTCCCTCGATTCTTGAGCTGTGAATTCGGGAACGGCAGATCAGTATCTTGTGCGTGACCTTACTGAGATCGCACGTTCAAGACTCACCTGCAGGAGACGAGCAACATCGTATTCTCGAATGTGGTACACACTTCGAATCGTTCGATCATCGTATGGAACAGTTTCGAAATGACCTAGATTTCCTTGTCCAACTCGTTAGAATCCGCTCAGAGAGACGTTCTTGATAGAGAGAACAGGAACCTACCTTTCTTCCAATCACCACTCTTCCAGATACCGCTAGCTCCGGCTATCCTTAGCCATCCATCAACTAGAACACATCCTGCGAATCCGAGGAAATAGATATTTGGCGCCAACCATCCTCCATGATAGCTGTGAACGCCGAGCGGAGAGTCAGTACCCGAGCGAATACACGTCTCCCTTGTCTTCGACGGGACCAGGATGTTCGAGACCCAAGGGAGACACAAAAACTCACGTTTCCCACAAATAACCCGAACTCTCGTGATTCCCTCCGATAACGATCGTCAACTTTGGTGCTTTCTTCTGTTCCGAATAGTACTGGTGGAAGTGACCCAATGCCCTGTACTTTGGAGGACATGCCATCATTTCTAAATCTGCTGTATTCCTCATAGCCTGTCAACAAGAACTTTACTCCTCCATCAGCTCAAGCGATGTAGAGGAGCGATGGAAGGGAGTCACGACTGACCTGAAAATCTCCACAACAGATTACGAGGTCTACTTCTGCTTCATTTTTTGCTTTCGCTTCCTCATCACAACGTGCTACGCTAGCATAAATATCATCTAGCGATCCATGAGAGCACCCAATCACTGCGATACGCATTCTTGTCCCCGCTTGCTGAGAGTTGAGAGAGAGAAATGGAATGAGAGATGAAGGGAAACAAGTTGTGGGGTTGAAGCGAGGGAGGGGTCAGGGAGAATAGAAGAGGTCTTGAGAGGTGTGAAGATCCCTAGAAGTCTGACTGGCTGTTTGAGAATCGGATCGAGGTGGTCAAGTGAAGAAACGAAAGTTGAAATGAGAACTTGAATGAATACAAAGCTTCGCAACTCGCACCTAATTCACGATTGTCGCTCACTGACGCGCCTCGACACGAGCGATGACAATAGAAATCATGGGTAACCTGCATTGCGAACGAAAGAAAGAAGTAACGAAAAATTATGGGTATCTTAACAAAGGAAACGAAACAACGACGACAACTGAACGACACGATAGCGGTTGATGTATATGCTATGCTTAACGAGACTTTATGCTTGCTCTTCATTTCCTGCGAGTCAAGCGTAGGTCGGGAGTGATCCCATCGATTGTAACTCTTTCCTCCTTTCCTCCTCAGTCATGCCGTAAGCGTGAGAAGCGGCAGCGTCACCAAGGTCGAAGACGACACCACACTATATAGAGACGAGAGATTCAGTACAGGCGACAAGGATGGAAGATGAAGAAGCGAGACTTACGCCTGCATCGAGAGGTAGGAGGGATTCAGGATTCTCGAGATGTTTCTCCAAAGTTTCCGTCAATCGCTCTGTACGGCTCGCAACGCTCTATCAACTCACTGAACACGGAGAAGATAGCAGGAGAACACGAAAACGTACGAGCGATTCTCGAACCTTGTTTCGCGCAATGTTGCGTGAAACTCAAGCAGTGTTCGGCGAGTTGCCGAGAGGATGCCGCTTCATCCGTTTCTCCCCAATATTGCCGAGTCGTGAAATCTCGTACGAGTGCTCGACCAGCGACAGACCAACAAAAAGGCAAGAACCTAAAGGAGCAATCGTTAGTCGCTGAATTGAGTGAGGCGGTTTCATGGGAAAGAACTTACGGATCGACTCCACCGAGATCGTAGGAGGATTGGTAGAGGATGTAGGTAGAGTTGATGATGCATTTGGCGGCGACGAGACATCGTTGAATCGAAGATTGAGGTGTACGATCGTAACGATCTGTCAACGTCTCGTGAAGGAGGATAGTCGCGCTGTACCTCACATCAATCCTCAGCACCTCCTTTCGAGCTGCAGAGGAAGAGAACAGAACGTACACGTGAGGAATAACATAAGCCGAAGCCAAGAATCCATCGATCGAACTTCCAGCGTTGTCGAAGAAGTTGGCAGAGTTTGAAGCCTTGTATTTCGAGATTGCGACGTCCAACTCACAGAACTCGGGTCTGCACACAGGAACAACCGAGTCAGCACTTACAAGCGCAGACAAGGTCAGAGAACACAACTCACGTAGCCTTGATATCCCTCTTGATCTGACTACAACTTTGACCCATCGGAATCATGAGATACCTCGGGAACCTCTGAGTGTAGTTGACAACTCGACCGAGCAAGATGGTGGCTTTGATGTAGAGTCCGAGAGAACCAATAGGTGCTGAAGTGTCTTCGAGGAAAGAAGGAGAAGCGTGGTAGAGAGAAGGAATGTAGCAGAGTTGGGGATCAATCGAGAGACCGGGCATCTACAATAACGATTGATGTCAGATTGGCTTATCGCGGAAGAGCGTACTAGCGAACTTACAGGTTGATTAGCGGTGCAAGGGAGATGAGTACTGATGTCTTTCTCATCGATCGAGGTCGTCCAATCTGTGATTCAAGTCAGAGAAGATCATCAGCTCGAGCTCAGAAACGGGATGATCTAGCTCTATCGGACTCACCAGTGTTCGCACTCGCGAATCGATCGACCGCGAAAGCCAACCAGAAAGTAACACTTCTCTCCCAATGTTCCGCCAAACTCTTGACCGGTCCCAACAACTCATTCCTCTCCGTCTTCCTTACTCTGATTCCCCAATCCTGATACGCCGGTCCCGATCGATTCCTATCGAAATCCCAAGGTTCGAGGTGGTTCAATCCCAAAGGAGCGATCAACCTCGTTGCTGTACCGGCTAGGAGCCAGAGGTCGGTGAATTGAGCAGAGAGGTATGCGACGTAGCAAACGAGGACGACCGCTTGAAGGACCTGAAACAAGTTTCGACTAACTTTGTTCCCTCGAGTGAGGCTCAACGCTTCTTCAATCGCGACTTTAGCCTTCTTGTAATGATAATCTCGAGCAGTTTGATCTCCCTCGACTTCCCAATATCTCATTCTCATCCCTAAGCCGCCTCCGCTCGAATTCAACCCTAATCCACCGTATTCTCCTCCTCCTAGACTCTCGTCCGAAACGTACATGCATCCGTAAGCGCAAATCGCGTGCAAGAGAGCTTCGTCTGGCCATCGAGAATCGTTGGGTGAAAGCGAGAGGTGGAAGAGGAGTTTCGCTTTCGAAAGCATGGTCGAAGGGACCGCTGCACGCTTGAAGAAGGTCGAGATGAGGTGATGAAGGACTGAGAGGGGAGGTAGAGTAGCAGGGTACGAAAGGTCGAGTAGAGGGAACATGGATTGTCCGAGATCGAAGGGTTCGTAATAAATCGGATTCGCTGCGTTTGTTGAAGAATTGAGCGAAATCGACGGATCGCAGGGACCAGCTTCGACGGAAGGAGGGAGAGTTGTCGAGGGAGAGGTCGAGTTTGAATGAGAATGATTCGAGGAAGAAGCGGCAGTGGGAGGAGTAGGGATTCGTTGATCAGCTTGAGTGTCTTGCGAAGGGTGATCGTAACCTCCCATCTCAGTTCTCAGCGAGCTAGTTGTTGGGTTCCAATTGTTTCGACCTGGAGATGAGGTGCTGGAAGTGAGTGCGAATGCTTGTGGTTCACTCATTCCCAAATGTCGAGTGCTCGAAACGGGAGAAGAAGTCGAGAATCGGTATCCTCCTCCATACGTATCTTGACCGTGAAGATGATGCGATGACCAAGTCGACAACGGACTCTGCGTTCCCGCTCCCCCGATCGGAGGATACTCTTCCATCGAAACTGCACCGGCGATCGCACTGAGAGTCGAAAGTGATCGTCTTCGATTCGGGTCGACTGGGTTCGTCTGCGATTGCAACTGCGACAGGGGAAGGGGGAGAGGAGGGTTTGAGCCGTATGGCGATGCAGTAGTCGTATTCGGTGGAGGGAGTTGAATCGGAGGGTATTGACTTGCTGAGACGGAGGCAGAGGAAGAGGAAGTAGAATGGGAGACAGGGTTCTGTCCAGGACCTGGTGGGAAAGAGGAAGATGAGGGAGATCCGATCCCGTTGTAACCGTAAGAAGGCAGAGGAGGAGCGTAGGAAGAGTAGGTCGCATAAGGGAAAGAAGGTGAACGAGCACCGGGAGCTGGAGAGCCGTAGGTTGCATTGAATGCTGCGTGCGGGAGAGGAGGCGCATTCGGAGCTTGACCGGGTTGACGGCCAGTTGCGTGAGCGTCGGCTTGCAGTCTGAGTTGTCGTTCCAATTCTGCTGCGAGGTGCGAAAGGCAAAGTCATTCAGCATGAGCTCGTTTGAAACACGATTCTGCACTCACCGACTCGATCCGCCAACTGCTCTTTATCTCCTCCAACTTCATTCGCTTCTTCGTCTAGTTTTCGATCATTGTAGCGATCACCGTTCGGGGCTGACGGTAGCTGATATCGCGAGGCAGGAGTCGGGTATTGTGTCGAGTCGAGGGGTCGAGTTGTCTGCCAAGGACCATTTCCAGCATTTGGATTTTGCATTCGATTGTAGTTTGGTGGGAAAGACTGTTCTGATGTCGAGTGTGAAGTCGAAGGTAGAGGAACCTGGTATCCCGAAGGAAGCTCCATGAAGCTCGAAGGATTCTGCGCTGGGTATCGAGGCTGAGGTTGAGAGAATCCTTCCTCTTCGCCCAAACTCCTCGAACTCGCTCTCGAATTCCCTCTTTCATCTTCTTCCATACTAGGTGCCTTCTTTCTCTTTCTATTCTCTGGAACTTCTCCTCCATTATCATCTTTCGTTCCAGCCTTCGTTGCCCTTCTCTTTCGTTTCACTCCTCCTTGCTTCTGAATTTCCGCCGCTCGATTCGCCGTCGCGATCGCTACTGAAGTTCCCTCGTAAGCACACTTGCTCGCTGCTACCGTTGTATTTCCTCTTGCTGATTTGAGGCAGGGAGAACAGTACGGCCTTGACGCATCGCATTTGACCTGAGGGAAATGAGCGATAAAATTAAGCATTCGTCAGTTCAAGTTCGTTTCAAGCCGGCTTATGAAGGGAGGGTCGCTCAGATTGGCCGCTGACGATTTCTCGGACGTCGAGATCGAAGAATGAGAGAACAAAGGAAAGGTAAAGGTTCCGAAGTGTTTGATGTCCGAATTTTCGTGCCTCGCTCAGAGTCGCCGAAACGGAATTGACGGTCTCAGGCGAGAGGTTTGAACGAGAGAGAGGGACGGAGGAATAATCTGAGAATGATGAAACTCACTTTACGAGCTCGACAGGTATCACAACTGTTGAAATTGCGAGAGGGAACGAGGAGTGAAAGTGGTAAGCCAAGTGAAGCGACTTTTGACGAGGAAAGAGAGTGAACGTACGCTGCGCCCCTTGCTAACATTGGTCTCAGTGATTTGACCTGATCAGGTGAATCTCCTTCTTCTTCAGCTGGTCGTTGTTGTTGTTGAGATTGATTCGATGAATTAACGGATGAATTGTTGTCATATCGATTACTCTGCTGTTGTTGCGGGTTGTTCCCATTGTGATTCGAGAATGGCATGTAGTGTGGTGGATCTGCCATCTGGTACTTTGAACTGCTTCGTCGAGTGAGGAGAGGAAAGTCGTCGGGTGAGAGGCAAAATTTCGGAGGGAGTCGTTTCGGTTTTTGTCGAACTCGGTCAGGGAAAGTGGTCCAGATCTTGCGCGACTCTCGTGGCCTCAGGGGAGGTGCTCGAAACCGATCGAAGGCTGCTGTACCGCAACTTGGCTAAAAATTGAGTACTGCTTGCATTCGAAGAATCTCTTCATTCTCATCCTCCGCTTCAGACGTCACAAATCATGCCGCTATACGAACTCGTGTGTATCGCACAACACTCTGCTCAACTCGTGAGTCCCGCATCCTTATCGTCCTCTTCAAAAGTTTCATCTTCTCGACTTTCCATCATTGCTACCCCCCTCCTCACTGGATCTGAGCTGTCCGAGACTGCACAGTGGAGCTCATAAACACCTAGAATCACTTTCTGAGAACTCGCACTGACATTCTCGCTTGTTCTTCCCTTCCTCCCTCTCTCCTCCTTCTCCCTCATCTCTCTACTTTATACAACTCCCTCGCCGAACCTTCCGACTCGTCTGCGACACCATTTCATACTTATAGGCACCCCTACGTACTCTCACAGTTTCAGCCTCATCATTGATCCATCAAAACGGAGGAGTCGTTCGAAATCTTGATCATTGGGGAACTCGAAACTTGCCTGCTCGAGCCAAGATTGGGAAGCGAAGAGGAGGAGGAGGTAGTGCTGAAGGCGGACCGGGTGCTGGATACACTGGAGAGTAAGTCGAGAGCGAGGAACGATTCTTTGTGGGAAGAGACATCACTGAACTCGATACTTGCTCATGTTCTACAGTTATTGGACGATGAGATTCGATTGCAACCCTCCTACACTCGCTGCGTTGAACGAACGATTACGACTGGATCCCCTAGTTCTACGGTACGCTTCAGTAGTTCAATTGTTTCCCTACGAGGCGTTTCACTCATGCTTGTTCTGCTTCTTCGATTTAATAGATGGACGACATTGAAGCTAGGATCGACTCTATCGCAAGTAACAAACCCCCCGACAGATCCTACTATCAAGTTCAACCGACAGGCGCCGGCAGAGGAAGTGGGAATCGCTGAGCGATGAGCTGGAGAGGAAGCGAGTTGTATTGTACCAGTATAGTAATCTAGACACTCTCAAGTATAGCTTCTTGCTGCAACTTCGAGAGAGCCGCAGGTGTTCTCGCGTCAAGAGCGTGAACTCTATCGCGTTGTGCGAAATCATCGTATTCTCCTTTTGACGGTCTTCGTATTGCGGGAGTCGGTTTCTGCTTGACTTTCATCGTCTGAGCGCCTCCTCCTTCCAGTTTCGTCGGAGTATCGTATTGCAAAAAGAAGTGGTCAAGTCGACTTGAAATTCTTGCGAAACCAACCTTCACTTCTTTCAATTCACCTCGACCTCTCACTTCGGCTTCAATATGTTCTCAAGCGGAACGGGTACACCTCCAGTGACTCGTGTGAGCAGGCGAGCTGCTTCCCGTGCAACTAGAGGTTCAATCGCTCCTTCTTCTCCACCTCCAGCCTCGACTGCTGCCTCAATTCGAACAGCTACAACACTCAGAGCACCATCAAGAAGAGGTCAAGCAGTATCAGATGCAGGAAGTGCCATGGACGTTGAAGAAGAGGGAGAAACAGAACAGCAGCGTTCAGTAATGGAGAAGAAGCTACAGGACAAGGTACTCGTCAAGGATGACAATTACATCGTGACAGAGAGGAAAGGGCTTCCGGTAGAAGTACAACAAGCTATCTCGTTAGCTGGTCAGTCCATCTCCCAAAAGTTCACTCATCTCTTGTTTCGCTCACCATCCTATTCGCGTTTGTACAGATCCCTATACACAGCCAGTGAAAGCTGTACTGGACCCAAACACTGGTTTCGCCCTCCTCGTGACGAGCGAATATTGTTTGGTTTGGAATTGGTCTCAAGTAAAACCGCACTCTCGCTTCCTTCGCTGATAGTACAGGTTGCTGATCACTCGGTCCCAATAGGCCTCACCCTCAGCTACTACCTATGTCTTCCCCCTTCCATCCCACTCGCCTCTCCCTTCGACCGTCAAAGCCTATTCACCTCTCTCTTTCGCATCTCTCGTCCCTTCTCCCTCCTCCAACTCCTCCAACTCAGCCCATCAACGCGAACCAGGACTTCTCGTACTCTCTCCCACTGGTCAGCTCCGATTATGGGAATCCGTTTCCCTCTCCCTCTCCGGCGTAGAACGCTTCAAATCGACTTCGCTCCCTCTCCAAGAATCCGAAATGATCCGCTCTCTTCAGCTCTTGTCGCCCACTTCCTACCTCGCCAGTACCTCAAGCTCTCGAATCTTCGTCGTCACGATCAATTCAATTTCAGGTCGAACTGAACTCGGTACGAGAGTGTTGGAAAAGAGCGTTGGATGGGCTAGTTCAATCTTCTCTTCGGTGTTCGGTGGGAAAGCGTTGGATCCTAGAGCAGGAATCCTCGCCCTTGCAATCTCGCCATCGACCTCATCGAATGGAGAGAAACAGGTGTTTGCGGTGTTGGAGAAAACGGCTCAAGTTTGGAACGTGTCGAGTACGGGATCTGGAGAGAGGTTGGTTGGTGCAGAAGTAGACATCTTTGCTGGAGTGTTGGAAGCTCTCGAAGGAAGGAAAGTCGGAAATGAGCAGTGGGCGATCAATGAAGGAAAGGTCGAAATTGTCGATGCGGGAGTTACTTCGTGAGTTCCCTCCCTTTCGCCTTTTCTGTTTTTTTCGATTGCTGAAGGTGTGTCCCTTTCCCCCGTATTCAGGAGAGGAGAACTCGCGATTTTGGTTTCGCATTCTACTTCTCAAACCGCACAAGGATTCCAATCTTTCGCTATCGTCCTCCTCAACGTCGCCGGATCCATCGTTGAGGTAGCTGGGATCACACGACTAAACTATCAATCTGTAAGCACCTTTCTCGGTTCTATCGGCTCAAGTTCCAAAGCTGAGCAGTTCTCTTCGCGCCATAGCGACCTGATCCTCGACCGCTTTCGACGCCGCATCTATCACTTTCTTCAGACGAGACGGCTTTCGTGGTCTTTGCCGATGCTGTTGTCATCGCATCGCTCGCTAACGGTAAGTCGACTAGCTTTCTTTCGCGCGTGTTCTTGGGGACTGATCTCGAAATCGTTGACAGACTCGCCATTCGAGGAAAACTTCCCTCTCCGCCACAACACGAATCGATTCATTGGTGTTTCCCTACCCTCGATCTCTTCTTCTCCTTCATCCGCTTCGACTCTCTCGCTCCTCACTTCGACCGCCTCGCTTCTTAATTTGAGCGTCACTCCTCCAGCTCCTCTCCCTCTCTCAGTCAACAATACCTCGGAAACCTACAAGACTCGCAAACTGAAAGCCAAAATTGAACACGCTATCTATTTCGGAATCACCTCGACTAGTTCTGACAAGAAGAAGAAGTCGAATCAGAACGCTGAGGAGGAGGAGAACTTATTCAAGTTCGATCTGCAGAGAGATTACGAGGGTGATTTGGCTGTCGCTGTCGAGGGAGTCAGTAGAGATCTATTGGCTTCAGGTGAGTTTCGCTGCTCTCTCTTGTTCACGAATAACCCTCAAGAATGACGATACTTCCGTTTGTCAGCTTCGCCGAACATGCCTCTCATCCTCGATCTCCGAGCTCAACTTGCTGATCGAGCACATCGAGCGAGAGCTTTGATCGAGTACATTCAGGATAATGGTCTCGTCGGAAAGGTGAGCATTTCGATTCTTTGCTTAAACGACGTAGGATATGCACTCAATCCCTTCCACCGATATAGCTACCACAATCTACGAGGAGACAACTGAGCTGGGATGCGGAAAGAATCGTTGCTGCCGGAGCTCTTTGGTCTCATCAAAACGCTCGTTTAGGGTCAGTCTCTTCTCGTTTCAATCAGACTTGCTTCGTCGCTCGCGCCCGGAGCTAATCAGTAGATTGTGCATCGTGCATAGTGAGCAAAATGTCTTGTCGCAGGCGATTTTGACCTTCATGGACGAAGTCGGTGAGGGATTCGGCGAAGATCCTCTCAGACTGTTCTTCCGAAGCAAAGTCAGTGCAACTCTTTCTTCCTCTCAAATGGGATCAAACTCACGCCATTGCTTCCTCTTAGCTCGCCTCTCTCGGCAGCGTTGTTGAGGAAGTCACTAAGCAAGCGAAGGACGTCGTCTCCTCCTCTGCCTCAAGCGAGACGAAGACTCCTGTTCTTCACGAGGCGAATCAAGTTGCTATCGTATGTGGTCTACCTTCCCTGTCTAAACCCGCTCCATTGCTGACGACAAATTCCGCTTTTCTAGCTCGTCTTCTCTGCCATCGCTCGCCATCGACTCGAAACCCTCGACCTTTACGCAATTGACCCTACGACCCTCGCTGCTGAAGCTTGGTCGTCTCGCTCTTCACTCCTCGACGGTCTCCAGTGGCACTTCGAAGCGACACAATCTCTCCTTTCCGAGCGAGTTCGAGATTTCGGTGCCACCAACTCTCGGCAGAGTGGGTTCGCGACAGGACAGCAATCGTCGACGGGAGGTCAAGAAGCGATGCAGGAAGAGTTAAGAAGCCAAATGGCTTCATTAGCTGAATTCGTCTTCTCTGCTATCGAAGAACGGTTACTGCACTTACAAACGTACGTCTCTCGATCATGCTCGACATGACCTTGGATCAATCTGACAGACCTCATGCTGCAGACTTCAAGGCGATGGACCTACTTCTCCCGAGTTCCGCACCCTCAACGAGAAGTACCTTTCTCTTCGACCGAGATTCATCAAAACTCTCGGTAAGTTGCATTGCTATTCTCCTCGTTCAAACACACGCTTACGAGCTCTGGATTAACAGTATCGATCAACAAGGTATCCTCCGCTTTCGAACTTGCTGAACGCCATCGAGATTTCCGTTCTCTCGTCGAACTCTCAACCGATTCGAAGCATGGCTCAATCAACAAAGTCCGCTTATTCCTCGACAAGTACGAAAAGGACTTCGCGTTCCCCTTATACGAGTTCTATCATGAAAAGGGTCAGTCTCCGTGAATTTCTTTCGCCTGATTTGCCTTAACCGATATATTCGCTCCTATAGGTCAACTCCGAACGCTACTCGAACCTGATGAAGCCCATCGGCCACTTCTCACTGCTTTCCTTGATGCTACCTCGAACACTCGACTTGCTTGGATCAATGATGTCGCGATCGGTCGATACGAGCACGCGACCGAAGCACTGACAACGGAAGCGTCGAACGAAGGGAGCCTAGCGCAGAAAAAGGTGCGTTGTGATCCCGATTCTCTCACAGTATCCCTATCCCTCGATTTAACCGAGAATTCTCACACCGAAAACAGATCCTGTTCAGTCTCAGCAAACTCGCTCAAGTCGCTCAGGTCTCGAAGGAAACCATTGAATCGGAATCAGTGCAGAGAGCCATTGAAGGTATAATCTCTGCTCATCTCCCCTAACGGATCCTGCTGATTCAAGGATTGGAATCTCAGCTATCGACGACAATCTCGATCTGGTCAACTCGCAACAAGGTCTGCGGATACTATTCGATTCACTCCTGTCCCAGTCCGAAAGTCGTTCGACACCTCAACAACAAGGGGAGACGATCGCATCTCGAGTTGCGCCAGCTTTATCTGATCGACCAGCTTTCGCAAAGGCGAGTTGAGCGAGATCCTCCGCATCTTCGAGAATTAAACTAATCGCTTTACCTTCTCACCAGCTCTTTGCTACTATCTCGACTCGACTCCTACAAGGGGCTGCCCTCAAACCTGAAGAACTGATCGACCTCCTCACCCTCAAGGAGAACGTCAATGAGCAATCCGGAGATTTCGCCTCGGCCCTCGATGTTCTCGTCCGAGCGAAGGTCAGCAGCTTCGTTCGCTCGATTTGGGATCATCGCTGATAGACGTCGTCAACAGGACTTGCCTCAAGCGAGAAAGCAACTCGCTCTCGAGAACGTTTGGCGACGAGTATACACTCAAGACGAGTAAGCTTTCCTCCAACCTTCGCAATACCTTTATAGAGCTCTGACAGACAGTTTCACTACAGCTGGGCTGCTCTACGGTCTGCA